>Ga0123353_10007949_pt1 | contig 14419 bp, 11 predicted proteins | sample TergutLab28metaG_3_FD_92763 | JGI IMG/M metagenome (GOLD analysis project Ga0123353, IMG submission 92763) | Labiotermes labralis P3 segment gut microbial communities from Petit-Saut dam, French Guiana - Lab288 P3 | ecosystem: Host-associated > Arthropoda: Insects > Digestive system > Gut ... | reverse complement strand
CAAAAGTCCGTCCGTAGCGCAGCGGGGCAAGCGTAGGCGGACTTTTGCTTGGGTTCGAGAACCGACATTTCTGCGTAGGTAGGAATCCAGAGGAACAGGTATAACCTTTTACGTCTAGATTCCCGCTTTTGCTTGCGGCTACTGAAGTTGTTTTGTTGGATAAAATGCGGCTAGGGCGACGGAAATTCACGATTAAAACCATTCCAAAAACAACTTTGCACTTCGCTTAGCGTCAACGGTGAAGCCGGATATATCGGTTTTGACACGGTGTTGTTTTTCTTTTACCTTCAAGCAGGTTCAGTCCGATTAACGAGACAGGATTATGTTGACGCTGAAGGACCGGCACTGGTTATTTTTCGGGGTAGTGCAATGGCATCGGTTCAGACAGCACAACATCGCAACGGTGCGGATGAGAAAAAGATGACCACTGCTAAAAAGTTATTTTTAGCAGGTGTGTTTTTCAGCATCGGTGTTTTTGCGGCAGTCGTTCAACTGCATCCATCGCATCCTTCTGCTGAAACACCTGATTCAATGAAAGAAGGAAACGACGCGGCTGGTACGTCTTCATATCGGACATCGCTGCTGCCGGCAAATTCTATCAAAAACGGCGAATCAAAGTTAGACAGCAAATTACCGGCGTTTCCCGATTCCGCTGCGCCTTATTTCGACAAAGGCACCGGGAAATACGTTCAGGCGTATCCGCAGCCGATTTTGCTGACGGACGAAAAAGTAATTTCGGATGCTTCGGTGAAAGACACCGCTGCTGCCAAAACAAATGCGGAGGTGAAGAAGCCGGTACAAACGGCATATTCTATACAGACAGCAAATCAGGCAAAGAAACCGGAACCGGTGAAACCAGTTCAGATAACGCCGGCGGAGTTCAAACCGCTGCATCAATTTGCGCCTGATTCACCACCTGCGCTGCCAAATGATAAACCCGCAGAGATTGTGAAAGTCGAACCCAAAGAAAGTCCCAAGCCGGTATCGAAGGGTAATGATGACCTATTGCCGATGTTTGACTTTGCGGAAAATCTCGCACCGGCAAAATTGAAAAAGGAAACGGTGATGCCGGAAAACCCGTTTCCTGCTGTTCCGTTTTCAGCAACACCGATTCCAGCAGCAACTGCACTGGAGGAAAAAAGTCCGGTGCAGTCGGAGCAGCGGACATCGCCGCCGTCAATGCAGCCGTTTTTGTTTCAAAAGCTGCGTCCGCTGGTTGAAGCGGAGCATGAAAGCAAACCTGCAACGAAAGCAAATACCGAAGTCAAACCGAATGAGACACCGCTGCTGCGTTTGGTTCCGCTTGCAGAATTGCTGCAAGGGAGAATTTACTGGTAAAATTGCGGTTTTCAAAGCAGCACTTTTTGCCCTTGCCGAAAAACGGTAATTGCGGTAAAATAGCGGAATTGTACTTTCAATTTTTCCCTCATATCAATCCGTAACCCACAAAATTTTTGATGCAGATTTCGATGCAAACTTTTTCAATGAAGCAGAGTTCCTTTCACAGGACGTTTATTTGCCTTTTACTGTCACTGGTTCTTTTCCTGACTGCGTGTCAGCGTGAGACCTCCGGTCAGCCGCTTTCGCCGCCGGCAAACGCTTCCGCTCAATCAGCAGGCGATACCGCTCTTCTGCCGCTTGTTCCGAGTATCCGCGAAGGAAGTATCGCTTGGCTTTACGTCAATGTTTTAGAAAAACAGCATATTTCTCAAAAGAAATTAGACGCAGATACATCGAAGGAAGCATTTCGGCTGTATCTGAAGGCACTCGACCCGCTGAAAATGTACTTTTATCAGTCCGACATCGATAAATTTCGGAAAAATTACGAAACACAATTCTGCGAGTTTGCGAAACAGAAAAATGTTAAACCGGCATTTGAAATTTACAACCTGTTTCTAGACAGGATTAAAGAACGGGAAAAAATGATTCAGGAGATACTCAAAACGCAGCAGGATTTTACGCTTGATGAGGAAATTATCACCGATAAGGATTTGCTGCAATATCCGAAAACAACGGAAGAAGCATACGACCGCTGGCGAAAGCGGATTAAACACGATATTTTGCGGTTGAAATTTGATGCCCGCGAAAAACAAAAAGAACGTGAAAAAGCGGCAAAAGAAGGAAAAGAACCGCCGAAGAGAACAAAGGATGCTGACCGCGACCCGATAGAACGGCTGTCGAAACGGTATGCTGCATTCAAGAGCCGAATGCTGCTGGAAACGCATATTTCGGCAGGAGAGATTCTTGACAACATCAAGCGTGCTGCAAACGATGAAGTGATGGAGACCTATCTTTCGTCAATTTCCGGTGCGATAGACCCGCATACGAGTTATATGTCGCCTTCCACGCTTGAAAATTTCGAGATTCAAATGAAGAAAGCATTGGATGGCATCGGGGCGACACTAACTTCCGAAGATGGTTATACCGTGATTAAGAAATTAACAAAAGGCGGACCGGCACATAAATCCGATGCACTGAAAACGGATGACAAAATCCGCGGAGTCGGACAAGGAAAAGACGGCGAAATTGTCGATGTTGTGGACTCCCGTCTTTCCGATGTCGTAAAGTTGATTCGCGGTCCGAAAGATACTATTGTCCGTCTGGAAGTAATTCCGGCTGACGGCGGTCCCGTTAAGATAATCGAAATTGTCCGCGATAAGGTCAATCTTGAAGAACAAGCGGCAAAGAAAGCGGTTTTTGAAGTCGGAAAAAAGCCGGACGGTTCGCCGTATAAAATCGGCTGGATTGATTTGCCGGACTTTTATCTCGATATGGACGCTTTCCGCAAAGGCGATCCAAATCCAAAGAGTTCTACTTCCGACATTAGGAATTTCCTTGAGGAATTTGTGAAGCAGAATGTTGACGCAGTTGTACTCGACTTGCGTATGAACGGCGGCGGTTCATTGACCGAAGCGATTACATTAACTGGTTTGTTCATTGAGACCGGCAATGTTGTTCAGACCAAAGACGAGACCAGCAGTCGTCCGCAGCAGCGTGATGACCCCGATGCCGGCTGCGCATGGACGGGTCCGCTCGTTGTTGTCGAGAACAAGTTCAGTGCCAGTGCCAGTGAGATTTTCGCGGGCGCGATTAAGGATTACAAACGCGGACTCATTGTCGGCGATTCAAAAACACACGGCAAGGGAACCGTGCAGCAGATGAAGGACTTGTCGGAAGGACTCTTTTACGGCAATATCGGCTTGGGTGTTATTAAAATTACGATACAGGGCTTTTATCATCCAAGCGGTACTTCGCCGCAGCGGGACGGTGTTGAAGCGGATGTCATATTGCCGTCTATTTACGATGTTCTTGAAGAAATTTGCGAAGCGGATTTGGACAATGCATTAACCTTGAATAAGGTTTCCGCAGCGAAGAATTTTCCTGCTTCGCAGAAAACGGCTTTTGTCACACCGGAAATTGCCGCCAAAATCCAGCAGTTATCCGATGAGCGGACTAACAAACAGGAGGACTTCGTAAAACTCCGCAAGGAAATCGAGAACTACAAAGAAATAAAAGCGAAGAAAACTTCAACGGTCAACGAGAAAAAGTACTTCGAGGAACAGGAACGCTACAATGCGGATATACGGGACCGGGATAAATCGGATGATTCCTCCGAAGAAGACGAAACAATCAAAAAGGATTTTTACGTAGATGAGGTTCTGGCGTTGACTTCGGACTACATCAAGTTGCTGGAACAACTCGGTATTCGTTTTCCTGATGCAAGAACGGTGAAGACACCGAATTCGTCTCCGTTGAATTTCCTTTTCAATCGATAGTTGCCGCGATATTTTGAAATATGCCGACAAATACTATGCTAGATACCTTTGAAAATACCTATCCGAATCGGGACTATGTCATTGAAATTGTTTGTCCCGAATTCACCTCGGTTTGTCCTAAAACGGGGCAGCCCGACTATGGAACGCTTACGTTTCAATACATACCGGATAAACGCTGCGTGGAATTAAAAAGTTTGAAGTTTTATCTTCAGCAGTTCCGCAACGAAGGAATTTTCTATGAAAATGTGACGAACAAAATTCTCGATGATATGGTGCAGTTGCTTGAGCCGCGCTGGATAAAATTGATTGCGTCATTCACGCCGCGGGGCGGTATCTCGACTTCGGTTATAGTCGAACATAAGAAAGAAGCATAACGTTCAAATGGAAAGTGAACGGAGTTAAGTTCAGCGTTCAGGAATTACTCGATGGCACACACTTTTTTCATTGCTTTGACGGCAATACTTTCTGTTCTCTGTGTTATCGGTTTTGCGATTCTGATGCGCCGCACCGGCAGAATCGGACCGGAAGTTGACAAGCCGGTCTTTCGTCTCGTCATGGACTTGCTGTTTCCTTGTCTCATCTTTGACAAAATTATCAAGACCGATGCTTTTGCGGAAGTGCAAAATCTTTGGCTTCCGCCGCTCATCGGTTTTGCGATGACGGCTGTCGCGCTGCTCATCGGATTTGCCGTCAGCCGTTTGCCGTCTTCTAAAACCGGTTTGACAACTGCGAAACAGAAGCGAACCTTTGCCGCCTGCGTTTCGCTTATAAATTACGGCTATGTTCCGATTCCGCTTGCCGCCGCTTTGTTTCCAAATGACAACCGGACAATGGGCGTGTTGTTTCCGATGTATCTCGGCGCAGAGATTTCCGTTTGGACGCTGGTCATTTTTACAATGCTGGGTAAAATCGACAGCAAATCGTGGAAACATCTAATTAATGGACCTATCCTTGCGATTATTTTAACCGTGCCGCTTAACTTGCTGATTAACGCTTCATTTTTTCCATCGTCTTTTTTCGTTCATTGCAAGCCGGGTATTGAATTTTTTCTTGCAGCAGTTCATCAACTCGGACAAGCGGCGATACCGGTCTCGCTTTTAATGGTGGGCTTCACGATAAGCGAACTGATACATTTCGAGGAAATCAAAAGCCGTCTTAAAACATCGGCAAAGACGGCGTTTTGGTCGTGCATCGTCCGCCTTTTGATTATGTCGGCATTGGTAATAACGGCGGCGGTGTTTCTGCCCTGCACTTTAGAAATCAAGCGGATTATGGTAATATATGGTGCAATGGGGGCTGCAATTCTTCCGATAGTGTTGTCGAAGCATTACAACGGTAATCCGCAAACCGCTTTCGATACCGTTGTCAGTAGTATGCTTTTGTCCGTTATTGTGCTTCCGTTTTGGATTGCCACAGGTCTTAAGTTAATAAATAGTTAATGCTTACTCCAACTGATATACTTGGTGAGAATGGTGCAATCGCACGCCGATTGGAACGCTATGAGTGCCGCCGTGAACAACTCGATATGTCCGATGCGGTTCACAAAGCGTTCAGTACCAAAACCCATTTGGCGGTTGAAGCCGGCACCGGTGTCGGCAAAAGTTTCGCTTATCTTATACCGGCGATACTGGCAACTGCCGGCAGAGACGAAAGACCGGTTTCCAATGATGTTTTCGATGAAGACGAAAACGATGACGATGCGCCGCCGCGCGCCGTTATTTCAACGCATACCATCAGTTTGCAGGAACAACTTATCGACAAAGATATTCCGTTTCTGCGCAGTGTTCTGCCGCTGGAATTCACTGCCGTTTTAGTGAAAGGACGGAGTAATTATCTCTGTCTCCGCCGCTTTGCAGCGGTTATGAAACGGCATCAGGCGATGTTTGAAGACAACGTCCAGTTAGAATTGAACCGGCTGGAACGCTGGAGTAAAAATACATCGGACGGTTCAAAATCGGATTTGAATCCGCCGCCTGACCGCGATGTGTGGAATGAAGTATGCTGCGAACAAGGAAACTGTCTCGGCAAAAAATGTTCTTTCAATAATGACTGCTTTTACTTCAAAGCGCGCCGCCGCATTGCCAACGCTCAACTGCTTATTGTGAATCACGCTTTGCTTTTCAGCGACCTTGCCGTCAGGATGCAAGGCGGAAGTATTCTGCCCGTCTTTAAGACGCTGGTCATTGACGAAGCGCATACGATTGAACAAGTTGCTGCTGACCATCTCGGCATCTCAGTGACGCAATGGCAAGTTGATTACAACTTGAATCGGCTTTACAACGACCGGTCGCAAAAAGGTTTGCTGATGGAACGGACTTCGCTTCCATACGAGGCGGTTCTTCCGGCAATGCAGGCGGTAGATGAGTGCCGCTATCGAACCGAGTTGTTTTTTAATTCGTTGAGTGATTATCTCAACAAGCGACCGGGCAGCAACGGACGTGTCCGCGAAAACGATATTGTACCTGCGGTCTTGTCGGAGTCGCTGCGTACTTTGATTGATAAACTCCGCAATGTGATTGACGAAATTAAAGACCCTAGTGAGCGGCAGGAATTACAGGCGGCGCGTGATAAAATTGCTTCGCTGCGCACCGAAATTGATTTATGGCTGACGCAGAGTTTGGAAGACGAGTCGGTTTATTATCTTGAACGCATTACAACTTCACGCGGTGTTTCCCGCGTTAAACTTTGTGCTTCGCCGCTTGATGTCGGGAACATTCTGCGGGAAAATCTTTTCAAACAAATTCACAGCGTTGCGATGACCAGTGCAACGCTTGCCGTCAGTAAAACCGCACCGTTTCAATACTTCAAGACGCAAATCGGTATGCCGTCGATTCCGGCAGTGCTGCTGGGTAGTCCCTTTGATTTTGAAAAACAAGCAACACTTGTGATGATAAAAGATGCTCCGCTACCGGACGCGCCGGAACATATTCTTCGTCCGTTTTATGAGTCGGTGCTGCGGCGGTACATTGCGGAAACGCAAGGCGGTGCGTTTGTGCTGTTCACGAGTTACCAACTTCTCAAGCGGACGGCATCGGATTTAATGCCGTATTTTGCCGCCGAGAACATGCCGCTCTTGATACAAGGTGCTGACATGCAGCGCAGCGAAATGCTGCGGCAATTCAAGAGTGAACCCAATGCCGTGCTTTTCGGAACGGACAGTTTTTGGCAAGGCGTTGATGTTCCCGGCGACGCACTGCGGAACGTGATTATCACGAAACTGCCGTTTCTTGTTCCGAACCATCCGGTGATTGAAGCGAAGATTGAAACGATAAAAAACCGCGGCGGCAATCCTTTTAATGAATATCAACTTCCTTCGGCGGTATTGAAATTCAAACAGGGTTTCGGGCGTTTGATACGAACAAAGACCGACACCGGCTTGGTAGTCGTTCTCGACCCGCGAATTCACAGTAAATCATACGGCAAGCAGTTTTTGGAAGCACTGCCGAAATGTAAGATACGGATTGAAAGCACACGATAACTTGCGATTTATTTTACCGCCGATATAATTCATGCTATGCCGGGTTATGAAGAGAACTATTTCGATGAAAAAACGAACAGCGGAGTCCGCAAGCGTGACCGGTACGATGCCGACATGGATATGACACCGATGGTTGATGCGGTGTTCCTTCTGCTGATTTTCTTTATGATAACCGCTACTTTCGGTTTGCAGAAGGCGTTGAATACTCCGCCCGCAAAAGACGACAGCAGCGCAAGCATGCAGATTATCACCGGCGATACCGACAGCAATTTGATTCACGTTTCGATAACCGCCGAAAACAAGATTTTCGTGGAAGACGAAGAAGCCGCAACTCCGCAGGAATTGTATTCCAAGTTGCGTGAACGGGTTCGTCAAAGCAACGGTCAGCCGCTCACGATGCTGGTTCAAGCGGACAAGAAATCGCTGCACGAATATGTTGTCCGTGTGATTGATGCCGGTTCCGGCACCGGCATTGACAACGTCGTTTTTGAATCGGTAAAATAATAAAGCGTCTGCCGATTTTATTTTTGCGTTACCTTGACGTTTCGGAACATAAACGGATTGCTGCTGATAATCAGCGGTTTACCGCTTTTGATTGTCAGATTTTTTATATCCACCTCTTCGGTAATAACGTACGGATATTGTTCTTTGAACGATTCATCTTTGTATGCACTATTGAAAGCAGCGAAAATCTTCGGTCCCTTGTATCCATCCGGCACATTGCTGTCGTTTATTATAAGACCGTCAATCGTGATTTTTCGCGGCATATAACAAGTATAACCGAAGTTATGCTGTCCCGAATTACCGCCGGAAAGTATTACTGCATCGGACTTTGCGCCGTTGCGCGGAAGATACTCACAGTTGCGGATAATAATATCGCCTTCAAACGTGCTGCCGTAGTCGCCGCGCAGATTGATAAAATTGGAGGCACATACTTTGCTGTTCTCGATAAGGAAGGTGCCTTTGCCGATGAGGTTAATGCCCATGTATCCCAGCACCGAATTCTTAATGGTTGCGTTTGTCACACCTTGGTGTGCATCAAAGCGGGAAAATTCTACGGTATCGAAGGTGATACTTTTACAAAAGTTCGAGCCGAAGATGCCCCATTGTCCCGAGTTGTGAATGTCGTTGAACTGTTTGCAGTTCTTAAACGTTATGTTGATTGCTCTGCCGACCGAGATGTCGTAAGAACCCATTGACACCGGAACCTCGGCACTTCCGATGGTGCGATATACCTTGTGTCCCGTCAAAGTGCAGTTTTGTACCACCACGTTGAAACAAGTTGATACAGATATAAAACCGTTGTAGGGTGCGCCGTGGTCGAGTTCTCCGGTAATTGCATGTTGTGTACCGTCTATCACTGTGTTGGAACGTGTAATACTAATACCGCGGGAATAGTAAGTGTACTTCGACTCTGCCTGATTGGCAATGGTAGTGAAAAACCCGCCGCGGACGGTTAGTTTTTCGGGGTCAATCGGATATGCTGTCATCGACGAGATGCTGTCGAAATCCCAAATAATCGGGTTTTTCATATCGACTTTACCGTTCTTATCTACGATGAAGGTATCGGTCTTGTCGCTGCCGTTATTCTGGTTTGCTCCGTATCTGATAAAGTGCTTCGTTGTCTTGTCGAACACGGTGATAAGCGCGTCCTGCGGCAGCGTTATATCGAGTTTTTCCTGATTTCTCTTAAGTGTTTGAACGGTTTTTATCTGGGCGGCAGAAAGTTTGGACGACACCCTGAAAATGCTATGATTGCGGTTGGCGACATCAACCTTTGAGTCGTCAATGATGAACTTGGCATCGCCCCAATCGGTGTCGGTTTGTATCTCGGCGGTCTTGTTTGCCGCGCCGATATAGTAGGTTGCGCCTTTGTCGGCAAATACTTTCAAGTTATCCTTATTAGCGGCGGCATGTGCTGTGACGATGGCATCGAAGTCATCGGTTTTACCGTCTCCTACTGCTCCGTATTCACTGTAGCGGACAACTTTTGTTTCCTGCGCCGATACGGACTGATTTAATAACAAGATGACTAATGCCGCTGTAACGGCTGCTGCGAATGTTCTCATTTTTTCGATATGTGTTATGGGGTTGTGATAATAAGACACTGCCAACATGCTAGCATATTCTAGCGGGATTTCAAGACAGCATCGTATTATCTGACAAACAACCTCTTTGCGTTCTGCGAAGTTCTTTCAGATATGACTTCAGCGTCTTCACACCGCAGTTCTGCCAGCCGAAAAACCACCGCCGCCGACAGCGTCGGTTCATTACACTCCAGTCGACCGCGAAACGGATGAGGAACAAGAAACGGCGAATCCGTCTCAACAAGAAGTTGCTCAAGCGGAACAACCTTACACGATTCCCAAAGCGGTGCAAACTTTACATTCCGATATGTTAGCGAACCGGCAAAACTAACATAAAAACCCTTCTGAACACAAAACTTCGCATATTCTGGCGAATCGCTGAAAGCATGAATCACAACCTTCGGAAGATGCTGCGCCCATTTTTCCAAAAGCGGCTGCATCGATTCCCAAGCATCGCGGCAATGAACTATAACTGCCTTGCCGGTCTTTGCCGAAAGAGCAAAATGCCGCTCAAGATATTCGATTTGCACAGAGAGCGGCGTTTTATCATGATATAAATCAAGACCGGTTTCGCCGATTGCCGCAGCGTCAGAACGTTCCGCCAGCGTTTCGATTTCTTTCCATTCGGCATCGTTAAGATGTTCAAAACCATTCGGATGAATTCCAACGGCAGCGTGAAACAACTGCGATTCCGCAGCAAGTTCAATACAGCGGCAACTTGATGCAGCATTCGTGCCGGGCAAAACAACGCCGGTCATTTGGATACTGCGCCCGTTAAGTTCCGGCAGAACAAAATCCTTCGGAAATCTACCGGTTTCCAAACGCTTAATCAGTTTCTGCTTCTTACTCTCCGGGGCACCGCCGATTTCGTCAAGCAGTAAATTGAGATGAGCATGAGTGTCGAAAATTGGAAGTACGTTGTTTGTCATCGCATTATAAATCGTCTAATCCCCGATATTCTTCAATTCCTTGACAGCCGGATTCGAGATACGCCGAGAGCAGAATTTGTGCCGCCAGCATATCCCGCCGCTGTTTTCGTTTCTTGTCTGTTAAGCCCGCTTGCATGAGAATCCGTTCCGCTTCAACCGATGTAAAACGTTCATCAAAATAATCAACTTTCACGCCGGTCAACTCCTGAAGTTTATGTCCGAATTCGAGCACCTCTTCCGCTTTCGGACTTAAATCGCCGCTAAGATGCAGCGGCAAACCAATCACGAATTGCGTTATTCGCTCTTCATTAACCAGACGGCGAAAATAATCGTCATCGCTCTTCGAACTCTTGCGGGTATAGTTCTCATAAGGCGACGCGAGAATCCGGTCAGAGTCGCTCACCGCAACTCCAATTCGCACAGTCCCGTAGTCGATACCCGCAACTTTACCGTTCATATAAAAATCAATGTCATTATAATGAGCAGCGGAAGCAAGAGCAGGAAACTATACACCATATAACCGAAAAAACTCGGCATTTTCACGCCGCTCTGTTCTGCTATTGCCTTCACCATAAAATTCGGTCCATTGCCGATGTAAGTCATTGCCCCCATAAAGACCGCTCCGAGTGAAATCGCAATAAGCAAAAACTTGTCAATGAAGCCGCCGTTGACTTTTACCATATTGCCTTTTTCGTATTCTTCTTTCCATTCCGGCGATACTTTCAGTTCTTCTTCCGAATTCGGTGAAAGTGCTTTCGCCGTCTCGAAGAATACCACATAAGTCGGAGCATTATCGAGAACCGAACTCAATGTACCGGTTGACCAGAAAAACAAATACGGCTTCGGAACACCGGTATTTTTTTCGATGTATGCAACGAGGTTTTTTCCTTCGGCGTTCAGGATTTGCAGCGGTGCCTGCATCGTGATAAAGATGCCGAAAAACAACGCTGCGACTTCACCGATTGCGATGAAGTTAAACGAGTTTGCTTCACGGATTTTCCTTGAAGTCAGGAACAGCGACAGCGCACAGAGCAGCAGTTGCATCGCCTCACGCAGGAAAAACCAAGGATGCCAATCCGTGCCGGGAAACGTTTTGCCGGGGTCAAGAAATGCAACCGCTGCAACAACACCTAGCAAAAGCGGTACGTTGATTTGCCAGCCCTGAACGGAAACGGAAGTTACATTTCTATCGTCTTCCGCTTTGTCTTCGGCACTTTCTTTGCGGTAATACCACAGCGTATCCCAAAGAAAATAAACGGCGATGAGAGCAAAGTTGACAAATAGCCACGCTTCCCAAAGATTGAAAAGCGTCCACGTGAATTCAACGCCGCGAAGATAACCGAGAAACAACGGCGGGTCGCCGAGCGGAGTTAAACAGCCGCCGCAGTTGCATACAACGAAAATGAAAATTATTATCGTATGAACTTTATATTTGCGTTCCTGATTCGTTTCCAACAGCAGACGGACGAGCAGCATTGCTGCGCCGGTTGTACCGATGATGTTCGCCGTCACTGCTCCGATGGCAAAAATCATGGAATTGACCGCCGGAGACGCTTTCAGATTGCCGCTGATTCGGATACCGCCGGAAATCGTAAATAACGAAAACAGCAGAATAATGAACGGCACAAATTCGCTGACAACGGCGTTAATGAAAACCGTTTTTGCAAGTTCAAATCCGCCTTCCTCCGGTAAAACAACTCGGTGCGCCGGAAAATGCAAATCAACAGGCAAATTGCAGAACAAGCCGTAATACAGCAGAATGATAACGCTCAATCCCGCAGCAATGTAAAATTTATGAGCATTGCTTTCCCAGAACTCGGCGGTGCGATGAATCAGCGGCAACACTGCAATCGACAGTAAAATCGCCGCAAACGGCAACACCGTCCAAAGCGGTAAAGAACCGTTAGCGGTCTCGCTTTTCCGCTGCTGTTCATGCTGCACCGCATCATGTTGTACCGTTTGATTTGCTTCCTGCGTCCATTTCTGCGGAATTCCCTGAAAAACAAGGAAACCGTAGAAGACGAGAAGCAGAACAATACCGGCTGCAGCCTGACTTATGCGGGGACTCACTGCGGTTATTCTCCACGCAATTTGAGATTATATTTTTCCCTTAATTTATCGCGAATTTCGTTCAAACTCGTAATACCGAAGTTTTTGCATTTCAACAGTTCGTCTGCTGTCTTTTGCAGAAGTTCACCGATGGTTTGAATGTTATTGCGGTTCAAACACTTCTTCGCTCTAACCGTCAGATTCAATTCATCTACCGACTGTAAAAGTTTTTCTTGTTCTTCTACGGGCAGTGAATTGATGTCAACGGCTTCGGCGACCGGCTTCTCTTCGGCGAACTGCCCAAGCCGAAGTCCTTTGAGCGCAAGCATTTCCTTGATATCCATCAAACTGTTTTCTCCGAAGTTCTTGCTTGCCAATAAATCATGCTCGGTATGTTTGCATAAATCTCCGAGCGTTGTGATGTCCATTGATTTCAGGCAGTTTCTTGCCCTGACCGGCAACTCGAAATCGGAAATCGGCTGGTTCAAGACATGCCCCAATTTGTCGGTTCTGCGTTTAGCATCCTCATCGATATGCATATTATTGGACGCTTTAGCGTCTTTGAGGAAAAGTTTTGCTCTTTCATTATTCGGAAAGGAGTCGAGTATCCGCTGATAACAAACAACGGCTTGGTCGTATTGTCCGAGGTCTTCATAAAGAAGTCCGAGATTGAATAACAGACCGACATGCGCAGGGTAAATAACGGCAGCCCGTTTGTATAGTTCAAGTGCTTCTTCGTCAAAGCCGCCACGTTCACGTTCCAGAGCAAGCCCGAAAAGCGCGCCGATATGATTTCTATCCGCCGCTTCTGCGCGCCGATAGAGTGCCAGTGCTTCATCGGGATTGTTCCCTATAGCGGAAACGGTTGTGCCGCGCTGATAGAGATATTCGGCTGTTTGTTCGCTGGCACCGGAGATTTTATCGAGTTCGGCGAGTCCTTTTTCAGGTTCTTTCATGCAGCGGTATACTTCTGCTTTGCCGAGTGAGCAGTCATCGCTGTTATAGCCGGCTTTCTTTGCGCTGTCATACGTTTTCAATGCATCGCCGTATTGTTCCATAGCGGAAAGTGTTCTCGCAAGATAAAACAATGCCAATGCGCCGTTGTCGCTGCTTTTGAGAGTTGCTTTTGCATCTGCGTAATTACCGGTCAAATACAGTCCGACACCGAGCCGGACTTTTGCCGCCGGGGAAAGTTCGCCGCGTTTTTCTTTATCCTGCAATTCTTGTACGGAATCCCGCAGTATTTCAAACTGCGAAAAGTCGCGGGACACGACTTGTGCCAGCCGCTGTGTCTCCTTGGGGCCGAATACACCGTCGTAAAGGAGGGCTTGTTTAACGTCAAATCCCGCTGTAGTTGTAGTAGTTGTCTGTGTAACCATTTTTTCCAAACTTTAAAAATTGACGGAAGGAAAGACAATATCCCGATTGTATATACTGAATTTTACCCGATTATGCAATTTCGGCAAGGGGACAGTACGACTGTTTTGAGTGACGAGTGGCGAATGAGACGAATTTTTCACACCCATTGCATTCCTCGAAAAAACATGATAGAATTCGCGTGTAATTAAAAATATCCGTCCGGTGTGTTGCCGGACGGGATAAAATTCGAGTACGACAACAAGCATTAGAAACCGCTTCGGCGGACGACAGTTTTCTGCATGACGACCGGGAAACCGGAGTAGAAAATTATCGGTGATGTATAAAGTTGCGTTACTCCCGAAGAGGGAGTGCCGCGTATACATCTGCGGACAAAGTCAGCATTGCGCCTTTCATGCAAGTGATGCACCACTTTCGTCGGTGTGATTATATCCGTTTCTAATGCACGTGCCGCTCCCGTTCTAGAGTGGTTTCTGTTGCCGTTTCTCGGCTTGCTTTCCGGCACAGTGTCGGGAAGAACTTTTACTGAAATTCCATATAGGAGTGTTTTTGCTATGGCAAAGAGATTACAGGTGTTTATTTCGTCGACTTTTGAGGACATGAGGTTTTCGCCGGAAAGTGTTATGTCAGTTTTGGCGTTTGTATCAGGATGCTCCACCGTTCGATAAGTGGCGTTCGGTGTATTTTAGTCGAGTACGATTTCATTTCTCGTGACGTTAGTTT
>Ga0123353_10007948_pt1 | contig 14419 bp, 6 predicted proteins | sample TergutLab28metaG_3_FD_92763 | JGI IMG/M metagenome (GOLD analysis project Ga0123353, IMG submission 92763) | Labiotermes labralis P3 segment gut microbial communities from Petit-Saut dam, French Guiana - Lab288 P3 | ecosystem: Host-associated > Arthropoda: Insects > Digestive system > Gut ... | reverse complement strand
TGTGTGTTGTGTGTGTGTGTGTGTGTGTGTGTGTGTGTGTGTGTGTTTTTTTTGTATGTGTGTGTGTGTGTATGTGTGTGTTTGTTTGTGTGTGTGTGTGTGTGTGTGTGTGTGATTCTGTGTGGCGTGCGTGTGTGTGACGTGAGTGGGTGTGTGTGTTTGTGTGAGGTGAGTGGGTGTGGGAGTTAATTGTACTAAATTGGCGGATGGTTTCCTGTGACAAGTCCGTGCACAATGTGATAAAATTTCATAAAATAAATATCAGATATGTTTTTCTCAGCTTCTAAACAACGACTACTCAAAGCAAATAGTTACTTAATCAGTCACTAACGCGGGTAAATCAGTTACACGTAAGTGGGTACCAATACGCGTCACGAATAAAATTACTAGTAGTTTTGGATAGCATAAAAATGTACACTGGAGTTTTCATTCTCATGTTAGCCAAAATTCAGCTCTTTAATACCTGCTAATTCAAGGCACTTCAAAACAACACCAGTTCAAAGAATCGTTTACTCCACACGCAATGGAGATGAAAATGTCGCATTTTGTCGCAGTGAAGTTTTATCGTAAATGAAGTGCATCAGGACTTGTGTGGCATCCAGCCAAAGAAAGTTGCACATCCGCTTTCCAATAATTTTCAATTGCCTTCCTCCAGCACGCGATCTGTTTTGGCACACAATCCAAGTCAATGCGTGGGTTTATTTCTACAATACTCCACGGCACTGGATAATGGACCCTTACTGGCCGATGGTTTAGAGTGCAGCCATCACTGAGAAAACAAGTTCAGAGCGGGACGGGTGAAGAACTTCGTATTGCATGTACCAGTGCAAACAAGTGATATTAATTTGTAGGGGAACACAGTATGAAAAATCAAGAATTAATCTACGCTGATAAAAGTGCTTGCATAGAATTAAACACCGAATAAATTCGGTAAAATTTTATGTATTGTGACAGAAATAAAGGACAGATCGTATTGAGCTGATTGCTGCTGTCGACAGAAGATCCCATGACTCCATCCACATTGTACATTCAGACACTTTTCATTTTACACGTTACAAGTTACAGATCATGTGCGTGATAGGGTTGCATAGATCTATAATATTTAATTTAGAAGGGGAAATAATATTAATGCGATGCCTAGACTTACGTGACTAGAGAAAACACTTATTTGACCGGGATTTCGCTGTTCTTACGGAACATATAAATATATTGATATGATATATTTGTTAACTGAAATTGGTTAGCAACCCGGTGGCAGTAGTACAATACACATTTACACACACGCGCGCGCGTGCGCGATACACAGAACGACACAGAACAAACAATACATAGAACGACACAAAAATTTTGGAACAGTGAGGGCCGTGCTCCGTCTTTGCAGGTTTTACCCTGGCATTTGCCTTACAACTGAGGAAAATGCAAGGAAGAACCTCAGTCAGGGTTGCTGAAGAGTGCCAGTTGGCACGATGAAGATACATAAACATACAATAAAAATACATAGACGCAACAATAAAAATACATAAGTTACAGTATTAAACAGGAGTACCGGGGTGCTGACAAGTCGTTGAGCAACAAAACTCGGTTTCTTTTAATGTTAATATCTGGCGGTTTGTATAGGAACGACAGAGTTATGTTGGGTTAAATAAAGGATTCTCTGAGCTATAAACTTATACGAATAAATTATACTTTAATTGTGGCATAGCGAGTTATTATACAGAGTGAAAAGTTGTGACTTTTTCACGTTCCTGCATTCTGGTCGTCTCGACAGAGTAAGAAATCGTATCTCTGAAAAGCGGGCTGTGGGGATCCTGCTGACGTCATACTCGCAGATTTCTATTCATCTGGAGTCAGAAGAGGGAAAATACGTACATGCAATTCAAGAAGCCGACCCGTCTCTACCCTCTACCCAGGTGCCTTAGGCTCAGAAGCAATCACGGGATATACACCATTGCAAAGCCATGTATTGTTGACCTTATTCTATCAGAATGTGTAGGAGATATGTAGTCCGTTGAGGACAAACTGTCCCTCTCCGACGTTGAAGTCTCATCTTTCAGTTATGAAGAGAAAAACTGCCCCTGTCCTAGCCATGACGGCATACTGGGGGACTAGTGGTACAGCCCCACGCAGTCTTAAATTCGACACTAGATGGAGTTGAGTGGTCAACTTCAGACAAAGGCCGTTTAACCCCCCCCCCTGCTCCCAAGGACGGACAAAGAACCACAGTACCCGGCAAATCGAAGAATGAGTGAGCCCCAGAATTGGTCTGGACGGTTTTGGAGAAAAGAAGTCGCTCGCACCTGCCGGTCTTCGAACCCCGGACCGTCCATCTCGTGGCTCAAATATTTATGATGCACGTAATCAATAAGACGCTCCGCTTTGTGGATTACTTTAAGACTCCATCGGTACCTCAGACCACAGAGCGTCGAGTGTAGGATGACTGGTGAATGATAATGAACTGGAAAGTATTTGAAAAGAAGTGACTGTGACCTAATTGGGCTACCAACCCGGCACATACCTGAGAGAACTGAGGAAAACCTTAGGATATTCAGCGTCACCGTCCAGTTCCAAACCGTTTAGCTATTGAATACTAACCAGTCTAAAGATATGCGGCTAAACCAACCAACTCGATAAGAACACTCAGTATTTGCCACGAAAATGTACATTTTTGTTGACAATATTAACCCTGTGTCGACACCCTTGGCCTAGCAGGATGTGTGAGCGTCGGCCAAGTCAGGAGCGTTTTCGTTATGTCTACACGTTCCTTGCTCTGATCGGTTTAAAATAGCTCAAAGAATTCAGATCCATTCACTGACTCAGTGTTGCTACGCCAACTACGGCGATTCGTCATAACCTGCAGTGTGAAACTGAAGAGAAGACTTTTCTTGTTTTGTGACAACCCGTTGTTATATCCTGTGGTTTCAATGATCTTAGAGGGGGCAGTCTTAATCATAAAGCACCTACTAACCTGTTTTTATATTCGTGGTTCCGTGCATCGTAATACTAGGTTGAAGAAATCCAACGAAATGCAACAGTATGCAGATATTTATTTACTCCTAAATTACTCTACATGTTTCGGGTGTCCATCGCGCCCATAATCAAGAGTACATAAAACTTTGGTCACTTTTGAGGAAGCTTGCTCCCCAGATGGTATGATCTCTACCAGAGCCTGCAACTACAGTTTGATGTACTCCTGATGATGGGCGCGATGGACACCCGAAACATGTAGAGTAATTTAGCAGTACATAAATATCAGCTTACTTTTGCATCTCGTTGGATTTCTTCAACCTACTAACCTTCTGTTACATCACCTCTCTTGTGTCCAAATACTTTCCTCTACATCCTGCATTCAAGCACTCTCAATCTATCATGTGCTCTTTCCTTGGAGTGACGAACAACAGAAATAATACCCTGGATAAAGTCATAACTAATTAAAGATCATCAAAAAATATAGAATATCATTTGCAGCCCCCAACGAATCGCAGAATGTTGGCCTCACAGTTTTCTTTTTAAAAAGATTATTTCAGTGAACACGTATAGAGTATGTTCCAAGAAAATTAAAAAAAAAAATTGTTCTCATAACCAATTTGAATAACTATATGTACATTAACAAAAGTTAAACAGAAGTAAAAATAAATAACACCAGTGAAAATAATATCTAAAAAGACTAAGACTGATGGTGCACTGGTTACAGCAAAATACGTTTCCTATCAGAAAGTTAACATCAAGACTGCTCTGAGCTAAACAAATCTACCCTAGCATAAACTATGGTTTATCATTGATCATATAGGTGAAGATAAAGGTAAAGCAGTCCCGTTTCAGGTCCGAAGGGGCCCAGAGGGTTCTAGGAAGTGAAGTTTTATTATTATTATTTCGTGACAAGATTACAGGATGGTGATAGGTTTTCATCCTTACGCACCGGCCGCCTTTACCCCCAGGAAATACTCCTGGTACTCATTTCTGTTAGAGGCTGAGTCAACCCCAGGGCCATAGTGCGATCGGAAGGATTTTATGTCAATGAAGAATCCACTGACACCAGCTGGGATCGAACCAGCGACCTTCCGATTTGTAGCAGATCACCTTAACCACTGTGCTACCGCGGTGCCCACATTCATCATCTGCTTGTGGATAAATATCTATGAATTCACGCAGAGTGATGTGGTGGGAATCAACTTTGTTACAGCGTACTGGTTACAAATTCTGCTTCATATTCCGGGGTTCCCGGTTGTATATATTTTTATTTAACAAAGTTGTCAAATGCTAAGTTTATTGAGCGCCAGTAATAAACAGATAGATAAGTGAGTAAAGAGCATTACAGTAATGATACTGACAGGAGAAAACCAAAGCACTCGGAGAAAAACTTCAACTACCACTTTGTCCACCATAAATCCCACATGCACCGGCCTGGGAAGGAAACCGGGTCTCCGCGATGGCAGGCCTGCGACCAGCCTAGTGTCTGTTGTCACGAATTCGTCCGTGCAAGTACCAGTACGACATCTTTAATACACACCAGGGCAGCTACTTCCCTCGTCCTTTCTGAACGGGCCATTCATAATCATGTCGACGAAGCGCATCCACTGCGTGGCTTTGGCTAATTCCCAGGGTATGACGTGGAATGGCTACGTTTCAACTGTACAGTCTATAGAGTATCGGAAAAAAGCTGAAGACAAAAATTTATGTAAGGACCGTAAAGGTGGCGGCCGTGTCTTCCTGACATATTCCTGGTCAGAGCTACGCAAGAAACGGAAATCTTCAATCAGGTTGGCCAAAACGTCACTTTAATTCCATCTACTCTCTTCCCAAACGCATTATCGCCACATCAACCCGCACAGTGCACGTAATTAAAAGCAGTGGCGTGCAACAAACTCAGCAAATAATGGTACATATTTCATCGTAGTTAAGTGCAGTTAAAAGCAAAATAATTTGAAGTCAAAGCCGCTGAAAGAACGTTTTTTTTTCGGAAAATCGTGCCTTTCATGATAATGTGGTAAAATATGGTACAGCCAGACAGGCGACAGAGGACAATATAATACGGCTCATGCGCTTGAGTGCCGAGCAACTAAGGCAAGAATACAAACACATACTCAGAACATGTAATGTTTATTGCTTTTCCACGGCAACAAAGGTTAAGCGAAAGCACCTCTCTCAAAGTTACGTGTTACGCACATCGCCGGCCTTATTAAATTTATATCAGTAATATATGGCGTTTCAAATACACATGAACTTCCTTTTAGCTCTTTCTAAAACAATATATTTCACGTCTTTTCCTTGAAACATCTTCTTTGTTTGCATTCTGAACGTGAAAGATTAACTTTATTTATCAAATTTCCTATAAATTTGACTAGGAGACTGAGAAATACAACAAAAGAGCCTTGGACTGCATAGCAGAAGACGTTCATTGCAAGTACGCGGCTTGCGAAGGGTAGCCCTATGTTAGGCACTGGGCAAATTTAATCGCATATCGTAACAGAGAGAGAAGAGTTTCATTTAACGTCGCTGTCTGCCACGAGGAGTTGGTGGGAGAGTAATGACGACTGATAATAATAAGGAAAAACCGAAGCACTCGGAGCGCCGCAAATCCTAGACACGGAATGGCATGGGATCAAACCCGGGTCTCCGCGGTGAGAAGTCGGGAAATACCCACCTCAGCTATGGTACAGCCACATATAATAAAACAGGCAAACTATGTATGTATAACTTAATATTGCAGCACGTTCGCGCAAAAATTTCTTTTTGCAAAGGAAACATAACCTTTATAATATAAACTTCCTCAGACACTCCCGGATTGCTATAATATTTATACAGATCTTACAGTTTCGTCACAACGAAGCTGTAAAGAATGATGATAAATAGTTTGCACAATTTACTGCTGCGATAAACTCGCCTTTGGTCTCTATATCACAATCTATAGGCCTATGACGTCTTAAACTACCAAACTTCGGGCAGACGTCTCGTTTGGTTCATTAAATGAGAATGTAAATTAAATGTCACAGAATTCGTAAGTTAAACACAACACTAAAACACAGATATGAAAAAAAAAAATACTGCTTTATTATTCCCAGACGAATAACAATCCGTCAATAAGGTCAGCAAATTCGTCTATGCAATAACAAAACCCCGCCATTGTACACTTTCTTAGTATGTCCTACCTTCACACATTCCCTATAACAACATGAAAGAACTTTGCTGTACAATGCTGTACAATGCTGCCCAATGTCCGAAACAGGACTTCTTTGTTTGAAGGCTCCCAGGCTTAACCCACTTGCCCTGCTGATAAGAGTAGTATTTAGAGAAAATGAACATGAGGGTGGAGCATTGGTGGAGTAATACTGACAAGGTAACCCGGACGTGTTTGGAGAAAATCCTCTCCCAGTGCCACTTCGTCCACTACGAATCTTGCACGGTGAGAAGTCGGAAACTAAAGACCTGAACCACGGCAGAGCCGACTAACTTCCCCAATATTTTTTAACCGTTTAAAGCCCAGCGGTAAATACACGTACCACCCGAAGTAACATTAAGAAACTCCCCATTCTACCACAGTGTATGTATGTGTTCTGAATGAACTTTCACAATAAATACAGTAGCATTAGTCGGCTGGTCTTTGTAATGTTGACGGACTGTGTTTTCTGTGCGATAGGAACTAATTTCATATACAATTTAGACAAAAGTCAACTTTCAGAACATTGATACGATCGTCCCATGTCATTGGTATTCCACTGGTCTACCCATCAAAATTTTATTGCTTATCCACCTAACACCGTAGAGTTAACTACACAAATAATAGTAACTGCTAGTGAATGAGAATTTTCCTCAGAACAAATTTACAATACAATATATGGCTTTGGAATTTGCAGCAGAGTAACCGAGTGAAGTTGTCGAATTTCGGATTTAAGTCTACACACGCTCATTTTACTTGTCATAAATAATTGTAACATATCCAATCCTGCCAACCTGTCCTAAATTAGGGATTACTTATGAGCGATGAAAGGTACGTGAAACATTTTAACGGAAAGACGTGGAGAAAAAGACGATTTGGGAAATCTAACGTTTTTTTTGACGTTGTTGACTAAATTCATGTGGCTCAGATGAGGGACCAAGAGGGAACAACGGGGGTTCTTGTGGACAAAGTAACGCATCTTTGGGTCCCACTAAAGACTGGTGATAATTTCACGAACTACTCGACTATCAGCTTCTCAAATAATTACTTTATTACATGGACTTAGTCAACCCCAAAACAAGTCACTCAAAACGGTCATCGCACTGCTGAATCAGACCACCAGTGCAGACACTTTTTAACACTTACCGAGAGACATGAGGCCACTGTTTAGCATGGACAGTTTGATGGTATTGGGAATCGACACGAGAGACGTACTCCCGCCGCTGAGGAGCTTCTTCTTTTTTGGTTTCTCCACATCGGCATAGCGCGGAGTGGAGCGCGACCGGTGTTTGCGGTGGTGATGGTGGCGTTGGCTAGTGCCACCACTGCTTGCACCACCCACTGTACCACTCGCGGCCCCGGCCGTTGTGTTAGTACGAGCCGACAGCTTGTCGCTTGTTTTGGGTCACCTAGAGAAACGCGAAAAGCACACCGTATGTACGTATATATGTATATATGCGTGTGTGTGTGTGTGTGTCGATACACTACATCCACTCCCTGCCCGTCAGCAGTTCGACTCCCGTCCACTGGCAGTTCCTGTACAAGACTGAGCTCTCCGCTCCACATTCTCCCCACTCCGCTCCACTGCCACCCCACTCCGATTTGCCAACGTGAAAGTACTTGCGCTGTGTCTCAATAATACAAAGACAAAACGAGACCTACTCAACCCCTGCCGCCCTGTCATAGAATCTTTTATCCTGTTCAACTTGAAGAAACAAACTTCTTGGCACGTACAGACTCTTCTTGTTTCCGTATTAAAAATCAATGTGTTCTGTGAACCTTCATGTCCTGCTTTGTTTCCGCCATGACTGTGTGATAAACTGGCGTAAAGATAGACGAATGAGATATCCGAAACACTTTAGGCTCGATACTGCTTAAAATGAATATATTTTCCCTTCGTTTTCCACATTTCTACTTTTAATTGTACAAAGTAAACGAAATGAATCCAAAACAGACAGGCTATTTCTCATTTCGTCTCTATGTCCCCCACAGAATTAATCAGCGTGTTTAGACTACCTTCAGCTGGAAAGGTTTTCATTAAACAGTGCTCGGCAAATTTATGTTCATAGCTGTCGGATGCTCAAGTGCACTGTGCACATCGCTAAAACTGTAATCCATAATTTCCGCAAAATATTCTTAACGTAGAACACAAAAGCATAACGAAGAAAGTATTTAAACTGTGATACCTAATTATGACATAAAATGCAATTTAAATATTTTCCCGTAATGTTAATGCTTAACAAAATGCAAATCAGATTCTTTATATTTTTGTTTGGTACAATATTTGGTGCGCATCAGCTTTGAAAATGTTGTTAACTCTGATAAATGAAGCTATGTAAAATTGCAAAAACGGGAGTAGAAAATATGTGCATGGTAATCGAAATTAAAGTAGTCTTTTCTCTCTTCAGTTACAACTTGAAAGTTTCCTTTCAACTTCAAAACTGTGATTTAAATATTTGCATGACGGACAGAAACATGTGAAACGCGGCGCCTGTGATCCTTTGGATGAAACTACTTCTTTCGACTAGGCGTTCTTTTCCTGCTTTTGTCGGTAGTGGAACTTCAATTAGTCGAATGCCGTTCCCTAGAGTTTACGTTCGTCAAAGACAAGTTTTTTATACAAATATTAAACAAATAAAAAGGGACGGAAGAAAGAAGGAAGGAGAGCATTTCCTAACTAAAATGGAGTGTATGTACTTGTCTGACACAACTTTATTTGTTGGTAGAGTCATGTAAAAAAATAATACATAATGTACAACTACATGTTTCGGCGCTTGACAATGGCCATTTTCAGGCTGTACATGAAATACTTAGTAAGCAGTTATACTAGATTTATTATGTGCTGTATAGAGTGGGGAGATAGCAGGTGAGGTGGGCACGAGATTTCGTATGTGTTTGGAGGTTGGGAGATGTGAGTACAACCTGAAGATGGCCATTGTCAAGCGCCGAAACATGTAGTTGTACCTAATGTAGTATATTTTTTTACATACCTCTACCAACAAATAAAGCTGTGTCAGACAAGTACATACACTTCATTTTAGTTAATCTAATAACACAAAGGGGATGACAAACCTCATGATTAAAGCATTTCCTATTTTCTTCCTGTAAGTGGCAAGTTTATAAATCTTGTCAGTAATAGTGAGCATTTCCACGCGCTTGCAGTGTAAATTTAATGGGGAAATCCGTGCGACATACAGAGACAGAGTAAAGACAGCATTGGATAGCGCTCGATTTGTTTGTCAAGATGTGCTGCGTTTTTATCTCAGTATTTAACCAAATTGATGCACAAAATTTGTTTCACAATAAGTTTTATTTCACGCCTCTACATGTTTCGAGCACATGTGCTCATCATCAGGAGGTCAAAATTGTATTACACAGCCTCTGGTATCATCACACCTATAGATGTGATGCACGGTCAGCAAAACGTCAAAAGATGTGCTGTGGCTACTGACGTGACTGAACGACAGTGTTAGATGTACGACTGGAATTAAAATTTGACCCAAAGGCTGTCTTTTGTAAAACATCGCACTTGGGATAGCTGCGTTGTTGCCACAGTAACTCATGCCTGTAAGAAACAAGATGTCTTACGCACGTGTCACTAATTAACGCCTTGGTCAGTTACTGAGATTACGTAATATCGGTGACAGATCAACAACAGAATATAGAGATTTGGTTGAATAATACAAGGGGGGAAAAAAGCAGAACACTCAGAGAGGAAGGTGTGCTTGTGCCAATTTGTCAACCATAAACCCCACATGGAGTGGTCTGGGATCAAATTCAGGCCTCCGCGGTGTGCGGCCGGCTAAAACCGCCTGTGCCACGGTCCCAGGTCAGTTGTTAGTGGACAAATGAATCATTAATGTCTTTCTCTGTAAGGATGATGTAATGGGTCCTTACATTGATCAGGGGCTCCAAGAAGTGCGGGCACAATCTTGTTTAATGCTGTCTTCAGTGCTGCAGTGGTGCCAGTCTGTCAAGTAGGGTAACCAACGCATAGTGACAGAGAGTACAAACGCGGCCAACAACTGCATTCAGTAGCAAGTGACAACTGAGCTGATTTGTGAGCTCACATGGAGTAACAGAACGACACTCTGTGTGTGTATTACCGTCTAGACTTGTCATCCACGGTAACTGTGTTAGCAACATACTCCGTGTAAGTCGCCGGCATCTCACCGCGGAGACACGTTTCGGTGCCAGGCCAGTCCATGTGGGAATTGCGATGGGCAGAATGGCAAAGCAACGCGTTTTTCTACGACTGCCTCGGTTTTGCCCTGTCAGTATCATTTCACCGTTGACCCATGCTCATTCATTCATCTATCACTGACTATATACAACCTCAGCAAGTGGCAGCGACGTTAAATAACACCTTCAAGAAGCATACAGCATACTACAAGTCACTACAGTCTACGCAATTCTACAATACCTAGTTTTTTTAATATAAAATCCATCTTAATACTATCGCGCCAAAAAATGCAAACGGCAAATGATGGCGTATATATGTTTTAAAAGAAATACTGAGTTATTACACATAATTTAAATATGAATTTCAGTTCTTGATTTATGTCACCTTGTACTTAGGTGGCTCCAATTCACTTGTCCTCCCCATCCTACCTTATTCAGTCTACCTGATTCTAAAGTTCAAATGTTTTCCAGAGCACTATGTGTCCACACATTTCCCCCCCCCCCCACAATAAGGATACACCTTTCCCGTTTAAACAAAATAACTTCATTAAGGAACGTGTACTAGGCTGTCGGAACTGTATTGTTAGGCAATATTAACACATTGCTCGTGAAACAGCAACTTGTCGTAGCCCACCGACACACATCTTTACAGTAGACACAAAAAAAACTTGGCCGATCCTCAACAGGCCAACATTTAATCATGTTATGTTTTAACGAAAAAAAGATATAAATGCAAAGCAGACTTATTTGTAGACACAGCATTTTGACAGAAGGCATGTTTGTAACCGAACTGTCTAGTAATGTGAAAATCTCAGCTTTACGAATTGTGTGGGTTACGAAAAGTGTCGTTTCTTGAGCGATCAGATATTTTAGACAGGAGAACCTTTATTCCACAAGAATTATAATCCACTGATGCTAGACTACTTTATAAAGATAGTTTTGTGTTGCGGTATAACACCTACAAAACAAAAGACAAAAAAAAACGCAGTTCCGGCACTGAAGGCCGCTCGCGAGCGGCTATTTTAAAACCGTGTGGCGAGCTGAACCATAGCGTATTGCAAAGTTCCTGACGTCAACATGGGCAGACAGGCACGCTCAGCCTGGCCTCCCGCAGCGAGGAAATACATTCCAAAAGCGTCTAGTGTAATTCAATAAACTGTACGCCGACACAAGCTCACTAGTTTACAGTTCTCATATTGTTCCCATGTTTCCCACAGCGTACAAATTACTACACAGGATCTGAATTTGTCCCAGCCAGTTTTACGCTTGCGAAGTCTATCCACGACACGAAAACTATAACAATGTAAGCAACCAACAAGATGCAACAATTTTCGTTTATTGATCTTTTTATTGATCTATTTGAATCTGCTCTACATGTTTCGGGCGACAACCTCGCCCATCTTCAGGAGCACTTTGACTGTATATACAGTCAAAATGCTCCTGAAGATGGGCGAGGTTGTCGCCCGAAACATGTAGAGCAGATTCAAATAGATCAATAAAAAGATCAATAAACGAAAATTGTTGCATCTTGATGGTTGCTTACATTTTTGTTCTAAGGAAGCACGGTCTCACAAACGTCAAATTTACGAAAACTATAATAAAAAAAAAAATCAGGCAACTGATTCAAGTGTCAACCGCATCATAACCTTGTCATCTTAACACAAGGCGAGACACAATTTATTTTGAACTGGAAGTCAGCCCAAACATTCGCCATCAGGATAGGCAGGTGATCGGTGCGGGCTGGTCTGCACCTCCTAATCAGAACACAAGTAAAATTCAAGTCGCCCAGTCACAATGAAAATAAGAATCCCACCAGTCAAGGTTTTTAGTCGTTCCGATTGCTCTGTGCCGGATATCTGTAGATTTGTGGCACTATCATGTTTTAGGTGTGATGTTCAGAAAGGTACTAAAAAAACAGAAGACTAAAAACAATTATTCTTTAAAACGGCACGACAACATTTCTAGTTCAACTAAACGTTTGATAGGTGTTCACATGATCCAGACAACACGAACATTCAAATTAGCAAAGTAGCCGACTTTGGTACACAGAGCTCATTAAACAAACTTGTACAAGATAATCCAAGCATCATGTTGATCAGTTTAAAGGTAAAATTTAAAAAATTTTCAATTAATAAATACAAATCTCTAATTTATTATAAGTCCATGGCACAGTTTCCTTCCTAAAATGAACAAGCAATTCCTTGCTTTTATGTAATACAGGTTCATGGACATATTAAAAATTCGGTTCTTTATTTGTCCAACTAATGCACACAAATTATTATAAAGTTGTTAAACAGTTAAAATCATTTAAAAATATAACAGTTGCTCCTACATGTTTCGGTTTACATGAACCATCATCAGGGAGCTCTCAGCCTGTGCTTCGCTAAAGTTACAATGTTGATATCTGTTACATACCGTTAACGACAGTCCCTTCATTGCACACTGAACAAAATATGCAGCCACAATACCGATAACTTCAAATAACGATATGTAACCGAAATCAACTTTGTAACATTAGCGAAGCACAGGCTGAGAGCTCCCTGATGATGGTTTATGTAAACCGAAACATGTTGGAGCAACTATTATAATTTTAAATGACTTTAACTGTTTAACGATTTTATAATAATTTGTGTACATCAGGTGGACAACTAAGGACTTAGTACTATCAATATGCACGGTGCAACTACGAAGATATTAAAAATTCATCCATCTTGCAGCAGTCCATTCCAACTCAAATCTCATAACTAACGTATTTCTACTAAATTCAATTTCAAGTGTGCTCTACGAAGTACAGCAGAACAACTTATGTGGAAACCACGACCTTCCGTCCGTTCATCTGTGGTGTAGTACCAACGACTAATTGTTTTTCAGCTGTTTGAGTCACGACCCAGACTGTGCCAGTAGCTTTGTCCTGCGGCCCCAGGAGTTGTGTGAAATAAAATAAAATAAAATAAACCCGTATATCGAGAGTAACATTTTAATTAAAATAAGACATGCATGAACGTTGTGAAATCAGCATGCAAATCACTGTGTCGTGACCCACTCAGAATAGCTTCGTGACCCAAATTTGGATCGCGACACATAGGTTGATAAACGCTAAAACCGTTTGACGGATCTCCATGACGTTAAGTACGTGAGTCCCTTACAAGAAGTTGTCGCGCAAGGGTGAGTTTAATAAACATCGGCTCAGTGACAGTCATACTTTCTTAAAGGGGTAAATTGATTTTATCCGTACTCGTCCACATTTCTTGACTGATATCAGTAAAATGCAGTGCGGTCTCCAAGCAGTGCCGCTGAGAAAGATGTCAAAACCAGCGCAGTAAATCCATCCTTGCCTTACGAGCGTAAAGTTTAAGTGGATATGAAGGATTCCTTCAGCGGTGCGAGGCGAGAAGCTGTCCACTCACCTCCATCTAGCGCCGACGTAAGAGGCTCGGTGGCAGGTGCTACGCGCCTAGCAGTCCATTGGAAATAGATACCATTCACAGTTTTTAACACAATGACAACACGAACCATACGGCCTGTATACATCTTACAAGAATTACGAATTAAAATCAACCCAACTGTAATTCTACATTCTCGCAATAACTGTGTCAAATAAACGATATCGATCAGTAAGGACGGCGGGAGGAAAAAAAAAAAAGAAAACAAACAATAATATTTTTAAACAGTTGGTGTCTGGTTCTGTCCTAATCTCGACTTTGTTAAGATGTTGTTAACATATCTGATAAGAATTTTACTTGCTACGTGAAACACATCTTACTTTAACGTTTATGTTTTATAAAATAACCATGACGTATAATTAATTATCAGTACCTTCACCCATAAAAAATACTACAAAACCTCTCCAACCTACGACGAATTTAAAGGATGAAATACGAAGCACGTTAAGAAGCCTGACGATGGGCACGGAACGGACCGTCAAGCCAAGCCAAGCCAAAATGTTAATTGGGGGGGGGGGGGCGGTATAATGGGCAGATCCAAATGGGCGAGCCCCCCTTCGTTTAAGAATCTCTACTTTTTGCCCGCCAGCCAAAACCTTTTAAGGAACAAAAAACTTCTAACATGGGACGTGGTTGACTA
>Ga0123353_10007946_pt1 | contig 14420 bp, 14 predicted proteins | sample TergutLab28metaG_3_FD_92763 | JGI IMG/M metagenome (GOLD analysis project Ga0123353, IMG submission 92763) | Labiotermes labralis P3 segment gut microbial communities from Petit-Saut dam, French Guiana - Lab288 P3 | ecosystem: Host-associated > Arthropoda: Insects > Digestive system > Gut ... | reverse complement strand
ACGATGAACAAGGTGAATATGCCAAAGCATTAGAATGGTATAGTAAGGCTATGCTTGTGCGTGAGAGGGTGTTGGGTAAAGAGCATCCAGACACTGCAAACACATACAACAACATCGCACTAACCTATTCTAGGCAGGGTGATTATGTTGGGGCATTGGAGTGGTATGGTAAGGCTTTAGCTATAATTGAGAGGATGTTGGGTAAAGAGCATCCAGACACTGCAAACACATACAACAACATCGCACTAATTTACGATGAACAAGGTGAATATATTAAAGCGCTAGAATGGAGTGAAAAGGCGCGAATTATATTTGAGAAGGTTTTAGGAGTAGAGCATCCAGACACTGCAAACACATACAACAACATCGCAAGAATCTGTTATAGGCAGGGTGATTATGTTGGGGCATTGGAGTGGAGTGAAAAGGCGCGAATTATATTTGAGAAGGTTTTAGGAGTAGAGCATCCAGACACTGCAAACACATACAACAACATCGCAACAGTATATGATAGCCTGGGTCGTTATGATGAGGCTTTAGATTGGTTTAAGAAAGCTTTAGCTATCCGAGAGAATAAGTTGGGTAAAGATCATCCCTCCACCGCAAATACTTATAACAATATCGCATTAGTTTACGATAATCAGGGAAAGTATGCTGAGGCTTTGGCCTGGTACTATAAGACTTTAGCTATACGCGAGAAAAAGTTGGGTAAAGACCACCCCGACACAGCAGTTATTTACACTAACATTGCGTTAGTTTATGATAGTCAGGGGCGGTATGATGAAGCTTTAGAATTGTTTAAAAATGCTGTAGTTATTAAGGAGAAAGTTTTGGGTAAAGATCATCCCTCCACCGCAAATACTTACAACAATATCGCATTAGTTTACGATAATCAGGGAAAGTATGCTGAGGCTTTGGACTGGTATTTTAAAGCTTTAGCTATCTATGAAAGTAAGTTGGGTAAAGACCACCTGAATACTGCAAGCACATACAACAACATCGCATACGTCTGCGCTGAACAGGGTAATTATGTTCGTGCATTGGAGTGGTATTTTAAGGATTTAGCTATTTCTGAGAGGGTATTGGGCAAGGATCATCCAGATATTGCAGCTACATACAATGATATTGCGACAGTATATGATAGCCTGGGTCGTTATGATGAGGCTTTAGATTGGTTTGAAAAAGCTTTAGTTATTTATGAGCAAGTATTTGGTAAGGAACATCCGAGCACTGCCACTGCTTACAGCAATATTGCAGCCGTCTATGATAGCTTGGGGCGATATGTTGAGGCTTTGGAGTGGTATTTTAAGGCGTTAGTTATTAAGGAGAGGGTGTTGGGTAAAGAGCATCCAGACACTGCAACTATTTACAATAACGTTTCATTAGTTTATTATAATCAAAGAAAGTACAAAGAGGCTTTGGACTGGTGTTTTAAGGCTTTAACCATCCGTGAGAGGGTGTTGGGTAAAGAGCATCCAGACACTGCAGCTATTTATAACAATATTGCTGCAGTTTATGATGCTCTGGGTGATTATGTTGGGGCATTGGAGTGGTATGGTAAGGCTTTAGCTATAATTGAGAGGATGTTGGGTAAAGAGCATCCAGACACTGCAAACACATACAACAACATCGCACTAACCTATTCTAGGCAGGGTGATTATGTTGGGGCATTGGAGTGGTATGGTAAGGCTTTAGCTATCCGCGAGAAAGTGTTAGGTAAAGATCATCCGTCTACTGCAACTACTTATAACAATATTGCGAACGTTTACTCTATGCAGTGTAGGTATAAAGAGGCAATAAAACAGTATAAAAAAGCGCTAATTATCTGCAAAAACGTGTTAGGTGAAGAGCACCCCAACACTGCAACAACTTACCACAACCTTGCAAGAGTATATGTTATGCTGGCTGATTATTCTAAAGCATTAGAATTGTTGAGCAAAGCGTTAAGTATACGTGAAAAAGTGTTGGGTAAGGAACATATTTATACTATCGATACTCGTCAATTCATCTCATATGTATGCTCGGAACAGCGTGAACGCTCTAAAGCGTCAAAATAAGTTAACAAAAGTTATTAGTATAACAAGTTGAAACTTGAGCTTTGTGCTACGTTGTGCTGTAATACGAGCGCATCTAAGTGTCTCTTCATTAAGCTACAAAACAACTTTTCCCTGATGGTACTGTTTCTAACGGTAGTGTGTTTCAATACTTTGCTTTAAGATATTTTCTTGATGAATAAAAGTAGTTGATCTTTATACTTTAGTTGTTATCTAGTTATTTTTTCTTATAGCGGTAGGGGTATGCGTCGCTTTTTTTTCTGTTTTCTTTCCAATGCAAGGCCTGTATGTTACGAGAGGTATCGCTTCCACCTTTTGCGAGCGGTTTTTTGTGATCCACTTCCCAACCGTATTCTCCTTTTGTCCCATAAGATTGCTTCTTTATTTTATTCCTACACAGATCTCTTCGGTATACATTAGGATTCTGCCCTCGAATAGGCGTCGCTTTCTCCCAAGCAATATCAGCTAGTTTCTTACCTGGCATATTTCTTATACCTCACCAACACAATATTTTGTGTATATGTGTTATTATGAAATACTTGCTTCACTATGTTGCATACCAAGTCAATTGCCTTCGTATGCAATCTTTTGGTTAAATAGGGTTAATAATTTACCTTTATATGTTTTGAAACTAAAAACTCAAAGTCACAAGTATCAGATTGGTTTTATTCGGTTTGTTGTTATTTTCACAATTTTTGGCATATCTAATAGTACGTTGCTGAAACAGTTTTGGAAAAAGTGCTGTTTTTTTTGTTATCCCCGTAAGTCTGTAGCATAAATTATTGCTGGTCGTCTGCATTTACATTTTTCTTCTTTAGATAATTCGGTTTGTTGATTTTTGAATATATACTGTAGATCTCCAAAATACTGTAGATCTCCAAAATACTGTAGATCTCCAAAAATCTGTGGCTGTTAATAGTTTTGACTATTTACGATATCTACTTGTTTTTGAGCAACTGCTGCATATTCTTTGGTTACCTCAATCCCAACTGCGCTATATCCTTCCAACTTTGCCGCCACTAAAGTCGTCCCCGACCCTGCGAACGGATCTAAAATGGTGCCGCCTGGTTCAACGATTTTTACAATGTCTTGCATTAACGGTAGGGGTTTTTGTGTTTGGTGTAGTTTTCCTTTGTTGAGGGTTGGGTAGCGGTAGCAGCCTTTTAGTACTGGTACGTTTCGTTTTAGGTTCATGGCGCCTTTGCTGCCCCATAGTATGAATTCGCATTGGCTGCGGAAGCGTCCTTGTTGGGGGCGTACGGCTTCGGTTTTATCCCAAACCACAACCCCTTTTACTATCCAGTCGGCCCATTGCATGGCCCATTTTAGAGCGTCTAATTGTCTAAAATCGATAAATATGCATATGGGTGAGCCTTTTTTGCAGACTCGTTTGGCTTCGCGTAGCCATGTGGTGCTCCAGAGCATCCAGCTTAACTGATCTTTGCTATCGCCTTCAAAATTGGGTAGAGGATTCTTGGACTTATTGGCTGTATATTTTACGCACGTAGGTGCTTGTCTATCTATTGCGTGTAGGCCGCCAGAGGCGTATGGTGGGTCAGTAATTACCGCGTCAAATGTTTCATCTTCAAACCCCCGCAACACCTCCAACACGTCACCTTGAATAACCCTACAACTCGAAGTCACACATAAGCCTCCATATTATACACTATACCATTCACCACACTGATTATTTTTCAGAATTTTTAAACCCCTTCAACATATACCGACAAAATTGCGGGTCTACCTGTAGGGGAAAAACGGGTTTGCTATGGCTTATAGGGTTTTTATTCTGCCATTCACTATAACACGTAAGAAAGAAGAGTCGGAGGATACATCATCATGGATAGCGATAAAGTGTATAATAGCGCGCGGATCGTTAATGGGGTAGATTTTATGGATGATCCGGAAGAATTGCGAAGATTTGTGATGGATTTTTTGGTGGATCAAGAGAAAAATCAAGTTAGTCGAACAGTGGATAAAAAAGAGTTGGCCAACGTTTTTCAGCTATACAGCGATGTAAAAAATAACCTTAAGTGGTTAGATCATAATGTGTTGCAGGCGATTTTTTGTGCTGGTATGCTCTATGCGTCTCAACGGGAAAAGGAAGGCTTACCGTTAGAAACCTAGTTTGCAGTTTTATGTGATGTGTGTTTTGTTGTGTTTTTTTGTTGGGCCCCAGGATTCTATTTTGTGGTTGGGTATGGTGTTGAAGCAGAGTTTGCAGCTTTTGCGTAAGGTTTTGTCTTGCCATAAACGGTAAAACAATTCAACCGGTCGTCCACAAGCGCAGACATTTTCTAAAAGAGGCTTTTCTTTTTGAAACACGGTTAGTTGAAGTTGGGGGTTCCCCGGCGGCCAATTATGAGCTTTAAACATGTGGATGATTCCTTCCATAACTAAATCGGTAAGTTCTACGCTGTCTTGGTTGGCTAATTGTTTAAGGTCTCCTATGATTTTACGTTCCGACTCATTTCTGGCACGGATGTGAAGGTTGCCTTTAACTTTAGGATCAGCCTGCCTTGTCACGTTTGTCACTTCTACAATTTTTATTTTTTAATTTTTTTGTTTGTTTTGTTATGTTATTAACATATACTTTTTTTATTAGGGTGTACACTAAAGAAGGGGAAAATGTTTTCTAACGCAAATTTTTATGTTAATAACATAGGTTACTAACATAGTCTGCATTTGTTAGAGTGTTTGTTGTTGCTGTTATTTCACCTCTCAAAAATGAGACCATAATCTTTAGCTCCAAATGGCTATGTTTGGTTGTTTGTTCTTTCGGTGGGTTTGGTTGTGAATATGTTGTATTCTTCGTTTGTTGCCATAAAATCAATTGGTAGGTGTATGTCGCCTGCGGTGATTAGGCCTTGGCCTTGGTTTAGCTCTAACAAGTTTTCCATTTCTGCAACTGATAATCCAATCATTTGGCCTGATAGGCGTATTGCGGATTCGTCTTGTCGTAGTAGCACTTTGGTTGCACAGTTTTCTATAACGGCTTTGCCGGCTGAATTGTCTAAAACGTCTGCTAAGCGTTGAGAGTTTAAGAGTAGGGTTACGTTGCGTTTTCGGCCTCTACGTGATACACCTTCTAAGAAGCTAGCGGCTGCTGGAAGAGACGTGTAGAGCCAGAGCTCATCAATAATTACCAGTTTGGGCACGTGTAGGGGTAAGAATTTGGTGTTGTCAAGCATCTGCCAAATCTTACTGAAAACCAAAACATTTGCCGCTTGAAAAGTAAGACTACGCCTCTGTGTCATAGCTAACTGCCTATGCAAAGCGCTTAGGTTGAAGACCATGCGGTTTGAGAATTTTTGTGGTTGGCCCATGGTTAAGAAACTGTCGGTACCGGTTACAAAGGGTGAGAGGCGATCTTTTAGATTTGGGGGACTGTTTTGATAAACTTCCAACAGGTCTTGGCTTGCCCCCACTATAGAGCGTAGCTCCTGATAACCCCTATTATCCTCAACACCCACCAAATCAGCAAGTATACCCGCAGCAGTGTCTTTGTTATCGCTAAAAATCTGTATAGGATCCAAACCCAACTGCCTCTCAGTAGTAACATCTAAAACATCCGCACCATTAAGACGACCCACCTGCCCATACTCATTCTCAGGATCAACAATAAAAAACGCAAGATCAGGATGTCTCTGCAACAAACGAGTCAACAAAATTTTAGAGGTAAAACTTTTCCCACTACCCGACTTACCCATGATAATTATGTTCTGATTCATACGTAAATGCGGATCAAACACCACAGGTGCACCCGTCAACCGATTCACGCCCAAAAAAACACCCCCCGGAGACTCTATAAGATCAGCAGAAACAAACGGAAAAAACGCGCTAGCAGTTGCAGTGTCCACAGTTAGCTTTTTACCTGTGGTACCAAGAGCTAATTCCGGCTGAAAATACGCAGGACAGTCCAAACGTATAAAACGTGATTGCAGGGTATCTTTGAGCTTTTTAGATTTCACCCTAAGCTCCTCACCACTATCAGCCTGAATAGTCAAGTTGACCTTTACCTCAAACAACCTTGTACCCCCCGTTATCAACCCTTGAAAAGCAGCCTCAGCCATACCATGCCTAAGCTTAACCTCATCCTTAGCCAAACGACCCTTAGACTGATCCGCCAACAAGATACTTTTAAGCAAACGCAAATACTTACCCATACGCGAAGACGCAACCTCCGGCGCCAACGGCTTAACACAAATAAGTACCCGCTCACACAACCCATAAAGTTCACAAACAAACCCCGGCAACAACCTACCCGGCAACTGATAAACCGTAAAACTCCGCTCAAACCTACCATTTTCTAGTTGTAAGTGTTTGGGGAAGACTTGACAGGTTTTTGGTTTGGGCAGCTCAGTTAAAGGTTGCTGCTTGAACCCGCACTGCTCAATTAGCCAGTCGATGGGTTCACCGGCTTCTATAAAGAAACGGTAATAAGTTGTTGAGAGCTCATTCGCGTTGATTTCAAGAGTTTTCTGAGTTTTTACAGCAGAGAGTTTTACGGAGCAGGGGAAGCTGTTTAGGAGACGTTGGAAACGGCCAAGGGTTTCGGCACGTTTTTGTTTTGGGAGCATGATAAAGTTTGCCGGAAACATTTCATAGAAACAGACGGCCTGTTTGGGTTTGGGTTTAGGTTGGAGTTTGACTATTTTTTGTTTCATTTTCATTTTGTTTTTCCTCACTTTTCGGATTAACCTTTACCATAATCTGCTGAGCGGGTTCTTGGGCGTCTTCGGGCTGAATTTCAATTTGAAAAACACCAAACCTGTCAGGCACAAAATAGGTGCAAAAACAACCCTCCCCATCCGTAACACCCCTCGAATGCACTGTGTTGTTTATGCTCACCTTGAAATTTTGGCCCGAGAGAATTTTGCCGGTAACCAAATCTTTCAATACCCCCACAACCTTAACAGGCACCCCCAAAGAACCTGACAACAACAAAGACCCAGACACATTCTCCTCTGAATGGTTGCCCTTTTGTTGATAACGTTTAGGCTTTACCAACAAAAACTGCCGCATCACACAAAGCAAATGCACTTCAGGTGGAACCGTCTTAACTTTACGAGAAAAAATTGTTGCCCCCACAAGAAACGCACTCACACCAACAACCAACTTTAAAACTAAATCAGAAAAAATTAAAGATAACAACCAGCCAAACAAACCAAAAAACAAAAACAGAACCATCTGCCGAATAGAAAAACGACCCACAGGCGTATCCAATAGCTGCTCATTAAGAAAACCCACATCTTCAAACCACAAAGCTTGAACCAACTCAGACACCAAAACAACCTCCGTTTAATAATAACAGGCAACAACGAACACTGGAACTATATGTTAAATCATGCTGCAAACATTATTCACCAATCTCCTTATGTACCAAAGTTTAAAAATCAACAACAATCCCATACAAAACCTCAAATGCCTGCTGGTTTAACTCCATAGGTGATACGTACGATTTGTTATGTTGAGTATACGGGCGGGCGAGGGGATTTCGTCGTTTGGGTTTGCATATGGATGCGTGTGAGACTTTTGATTTTGAGTTACTAATGTTCAACGATATAATGTTTTTTCGTAACTAAACATCTTTTTATTTAACGTATAATAAAGCTATTCAGGATTGGCGATAGTCATGGCTGCAAATCAATATGATTCGTGGTGTCAGTATTATGATCCTAACGGTATTGAAATGGAAGAAATAAAAAAATGTGCCCAGAAAAATTGCGATAAAAATTCTCTTTGGGACAATACCCGTATTTTAGAAATAGGTTGTGGAACTGGCCGCTTTACAAAACTCATGTTAAAAGAAAAAGTTAAATGGATTGATGCCATCGACCCATCTGAAGAACGCGTTGCCAGTCTTAACGCGTATTTGGCCCGAAATAATATCAATAACAGATGTTGTGCTGTTGTAACGACTATTGAGGATTTTCAATCAGATGGTGAATATGACATTATTGTGTTCAGCTGGTCGTGGGCTTTTATTGGTGATCGCTACGAAGAGATATTATATGAAAGCCGCCAAAACAAAAAAGACAGGTTAATTGCCGATTCAAGAATACAAAAAGAAAATGCAATAAAAAAGTCATTAAAATTGTTAAAACCAAATGGCATAATAATTAGTACAATGGTTGAAAACGGCGAATTTGAAAAAATACGTGGCAAATTATATTATGGAACGGAACACTCTTGCAGGGAATTGGATAGAAACATTGAGGCAAATGAAACACTTAGAAGCATTATTTCAAGTAAAAAATCTATACTTAAAAACAGGCAATATTCCATTTCTGAAACAAAAATAGAAACAGCCTTTGTTTTTAAGACTATTGATATCGCACAACAAGCAATATCGCTGTCACTCCCAAATTTCGATAAAATAACCGATAACGACATTTTGAATTGTTTAGCTGGCTTTAAAAAAAGCTGGACAGAAAAGATAGAGCTTTCTGATATTGTGTGCTGTATTTGTATAAAACCTACTCATAACTGAAACTTTGCATTTTTTGAGTGTTCACTTAAACAGGTCTATTGCCGTGTTTTATAGGCGGTTGAATCTGTTTCGTGGTGGAGCTTGTTTGGGTTGAGAAGGTTTGAGATAGATGAGGTGTGGTCGTTTGTCCACGATAAACGGCATCAGTGTTGGCTTTGGTTGCAATAGACCATCAAAGTGATGCGGTTCTTGCGTACACGTTTGGAACGCGGGAGCAACATGTTTTAGAAGAGTTGTTTTTACTTTCAAAACCATTTAATATTGATAAAGTGTATGCGGATGATAATTATGCATATGAAAAAGATTCTGGAGTTGATAAGGTTTTGGTTAGTGAGCGTAATATGTAGAAAATTGAGCGGAAACATTTGCCGTTGCGTGTTTGGGTGAAACTGTTGAATAGAAAAACCTTGTGTTTTTCAAGAGCTCTTTAAATGCATAAATCGGTAGTTAGATTATGTATCAACGTGACAATTTTCAAACGTCCATTAACAATATACACTAATGTCGAACACTGTCATTCGCAGATTATATGAAACTTTAAATGTACCAGTTGATGAGTATGATTATTTACATCCATAACAGAGAAAGGAGTCATTAAACATGGTTAAATCTGTGTTATCCGAAAAAGTTGAAATAAGGACAAGTAAAATACACAAAATGGGCATGGTTGCTCTTCAACCTATATCCAAGGGCGAAGTGGTCTTTATTAAAGGTGGTAATATCTTAAAACGTGAACAGATTTTTTCGTCGGGTGTGATTAATAGTTATTACCCTATAGATGACGAGTATTTTTTGGGAGCAACAAACATCGAAGAGGAAAATGGATTAAAACTCTATCTGAATCATTCCTGCAACCCAAATTGCGGTCTTAGAGGTGAAATAACATTTGTAGCAATGCGAAATATTGAAACTAATGAAGAATTGACGATTGACTATGCCTTCGTAGATAATGAAGACTATTCCTTTCATTGCACCTGTGGTGAACAATGTTGCCGCTCGGTAGTCACAGGTAGAGATTGGAAACGCAAGGATATTCAAAAAAAGTATTTTGATTTTTTTGCGGTGTATCTTAAGGAAAAAATGCTTAAAGAACAAAAGATAAAAAGTTAATTGCGCACACCTCTATAACATATAAGAATCAGAAATGAGTAAAAGAAGAAAAAAGGAAACAAAAAAGTATGCCACATTGTAATAAACAAATGATTTCGTTTTTTCTGACAACAAAATGCAGATTACGTTGTACATATTGTTATAATCAAGCAGAGCGTGAAAAACTTGAAGAAAAATCGCTCCCGTTGCAAATAGCCAAAGCAGGAATTGATGAATATTTTGCTAACAATGACAGTCGGCATATTCGTTTTTATGGGCCAGGGGAACCAACAGAAGAATTTGAACTTATGCAACAAATAACGGATTATGCCCGACAAAAATCAGGCAATGTTGCGATTACAACAGAATTGCAGACAAACGGCACATTTAGTTCTAATATTCGAGATTGGATTTTAAAAAACATTGATATCGTGTGGATTTCGTTTGATGGAACACCTGAATTTCATGACAAACAACGGCCGTTTGTAGACAATGCGCCTTCCTCACCCATTATTGAAGATAACATAAAGTGGTTGTTAAATAATAAAGGTGAGCAGAAGTTAATGGTGGGTGGAAGGGTGACTATTACTGACCTAAATAATGAACACCAGAAACAAATGGTTGACTATTTTAAAAAAATGGGTATCAAACATGTGTGGTCAGATCCCGAATTTCCTCCTGTTGGTAAAAAGCCTTTTTGCCATGATAAAAAAGCACAGGCAAGATATCATTTTAATATGGATGACTATGTAAAAAATTATGTTGAAGCATATCGATATGCAAAACAAAAAGGCGTTTTTTACGGTAGTTTTTTGGCTTGCAATTTTGATTCCATTACAAAAATTAATTGCCGCTGCTGTACACCTGTTCCACATTTAACTCCTGATGGATATGTTTCAGCTTGTGATTTGGTTGTTTTCGGTGCAAAGGCTAAACATATGAAGTGTTTTATTTATGGCAGGTATGACAAAGTTACAAAAAAATTCAAATACTATCCAGAAACGTTGAAAGCATTACAAGATAGAAACGTAGATAACCTTATTCACTGTCAAAATTGTCCTGTAAAACTACATTGTAGTGGATATTGTCCAGGTGAAGTTGTAAATGAAACAGGTAAATTGGATGGCGTGAAGCCATATGCTTGCAACGCAGTAAGAAAGTTATATAAAGAGCTGTATAATGAGATTACCGAAGATTTGAAAAGTGAAAAAGATGGGTTATATCCCTATCCACATCCGTAAGGCGAAAAAATTATGAGTATTGTAGTTATTGGGGCAGCAAAAGGCGGTTATGCAGAAAGTATCACAAGGAAGCTCTTAACAAAAGGCTTTTCTGTAATTGGGACTTATGACAAGACACATTCAGAAAACGCAAAAAAAATACAATCTGAATTTTCAACAAACAAATTGGAATTATGCGAAGTTGATTTATCTGACAGAGCTAAGTTAATGGAGTTTGTTAACTCCGTTAAAGAGCCTGTTGCTGGCTTTGTTTTTGCACAGTTTTATTTTGAAATGGAAAATCCAGCTAATTTTGACCACAGTATTTGGGATAAAAGTATCGCGATTAATTTGACAGCGCCCAATTTTTTAATCCATGAATTAAAAAATAAAATGCAAAAAAATAGTTCTATTGTAATTATCACCAGCACTGAAGGTTTCAGAGGTTCTTATGGTGCATCTGCTTATGCAGCAACCAAAGCGGCCATTCATAATTTGGTAAAAACCTTGGCCAATAATTTAGGTAAATTGGGAATTCGAATAAACGCACTTCCTGCTGGATGGATTGGTGGAGAAATGGACACGGACGAAATTTTTAATAAATCGAGAGCGCTGACTCCTCTTGGGCGATTGGGAACTGATGAGGAAGTTGCAAATGTTGTGCTATTCCTTCTGTCAAAGGAATCAAGTTTTATCAATGGTACAACAATCGTTACTGATGGCGGGTATTTATGTTCCGATCCATTGTCAAAATACGAGTTTGAGGCACAGTAAAAATGGTGAGCGATAAAACTCCTTTTTATAAAACTACCGATTTTTGGGTATTTATAGGGGAGGTAATATTCGCTACAATAATTAATGTTATTTCTTTTATATGGTTGTCTGACCCAAAATTTGCTTGGTTCGTTCTTGTTTTGTCTTTAACTGTCTTGATTGTTAAAAATACGCTATATTTCTCGCTTAAAAAAATACTTGACGAGGAACGATCGTTATTAGAAGAAACCAACAAAAATATCAAACTTGAAGATGTAATGAAATCATATAATTCAGTACAACCAGAATTAGTACCGTATGCACAACGGCTTTTGTCAAAATTTAAATACAACATCGAAGAGGTTTTAGTTCGAGATAAACGAACAGGGAAATTAGATAAAAATGAATACTATGATATTTTATGTGTAAATATTAACAACCTTAAGGCTGACGAAAAAATTTGGGCCTATTCCACTCTGTTAGATAATGAATGGGATCCTACTGATACTCTCGAAGACACATTAATGACTTACTTCATAAATGCCGATAAAAAAGGTGTGAAAACAGACCGCATTTTTACTTTTAGAAACGACGAGTTATTGAACCCAAAAGGCCAGATCCCGGATAACAACATTTCAGATAAAATTTTTGCTGAAAAATACAAAGAGTATGTTGTTCTTAAAAATTTACTCCCATATTTGATAGAGAAAAGTACCGCACAACTATATCATTACCCCAATACAAAATCATTTGTGGTTGAAAAAACAATCTGGAAAAAAAATCGAGACCTTTTGGGCTATGGATTTTGTGCGTTCAAACATAAAGAGGATGCAAATAAAAAGGATATATTTCTAAAAGATACTTCGCTCGATACAGTGGATGATCAAAAATTGTGTGGAGAAATTTTATATGACAAAGAAAAAATTGAAGCGATAGACAAGGTTTTTTCAGAACTCATACAATCAGTCAGTACAAAAAGTTTAAAAGCATATGTTTTTAGAAAATCTAACGATAATGCTAAAACGTTTCTTAAAAACAATGGCGTTACGATGGATTCAAGTACAGACGTTAGTGAAGATGTAGAAAAGGCGTGAGCCAAAAATAATCGCAATAATGAGCTGATTTTTATATTTGAACAGAGCACGGTGTTTTAACTAATGTACTTCAATATGCAATGCATTACGTTATAATGTTTGGATTTATTAACCCGTTCACACGAAAGGTGTTGTACTTAAATATTTTGCGATTGGAGCGAAAAATATGCGCCTAAAAGGGAATCAAATTCGAGATGAAGACATTGAGGCTATGTCGAGCGAAGAATTCAAAGTATTATTCGCTGATTTTTCGCGCGAAGAACTTATTGATTTTTTGGCAGAAATACACAAGGGTAAAGCAATATATCGCCGAGATAAGATTCTCATTGAGGTTATTAACAATCCTGAATTAGCAATGTTTACCTTTTGGGCTGTTGATCAAGAAGAGGCTCGTCCAGAGTCCAATGACGATAAATATGATTATAAAATAAACTTATGGGAAGGTAAATGCCGGTCTTCTTATAAATTAAATGTAAAACAAGCAATAGGGCGCAATTATTTGGATTGTTTTGTTCATCCGATTGAGCGTAAAGTTTCCCGTGATAGTATGACCCGGATGTATGAGGATATGGAAAGTTCGGGTAGCGTTGTAAAGCAGGGACCAGATTATAATATAGATTATCCTACAAATGTACAAACCGAGGTTCATCTTATTTCAACAAGATATTTGGTAGTTGATCCCGATTCAAAAAAACCTATTCAAGTGGAGTTGGGGCTTGTTTTACCTGAAGATTTAGAAAAAGTAAAAGAAAATCGCGATAAGTTTGTAGTTTCACAGAAACACGCAATCAACAATTATCGGGATGTAATAAAAGTTTGTGCTGATGAAGCATTGGAAATACTTTCCTTTTTTGAGAGGGATAATCCAACCCAATGTAATTTTTGTATTGGAATGCGAAAGAGTATAAACGATATAAAAATCGAAGTGGGTAACACAGAGGACCTTATAAAACTAAAACAAATTCACGATATTGTTAATGAGATGTATGCGAAAATAACTCGCACACGATCAAATGCAGCAGAAATTACGTTAATCGCTAAAAAATTAAAAGAAATAGAAAAAGATGCAATTAATCATTTAAAAGAGATATTGGATTATGACATGCTTTCAGACACGCATGCTGTACGAACAACACGTGCAGAACAAAAAATTTTAGCCTACAAAAGTGCTCTTTCGACAATAGAAAATTATTTTTTAAATGGATCCACTGTCCTCAATAGTTTTGATCTGGCAGTCATAATTGCTTTTGTAAGAGAAACAGAAGAAAATTTACAGTCTTGGAAAAAGGTGCAGTTAGATGGTACGGATGGCCCGTATGTTATTGCTGACCGGATTACTGATATTTTTGGAGGTAAAATAGTGTGCTCCAGAAAAACTTAGAGGCCATTAAAGCCAACATTAAAAAAGATAAAGAGGCGTATGAGCAATACATTACCGCACACAAGATACGTGGATGGCTTTGTCGTATGTCTTTGGGAATATTTAAGCGCGATGGAAATATGTTTTCAATACTTGGTGGCGTAGTTATATCGTTGGGCTTGAGTGATGTTTTGGTAAGTGTTGGCGATTATCCAACACATTTTGCATATATGGGGATAGCACGACAAACGCATGAAAATTTTTTGTGAGCGTCTTTAGCAGAAATACTTGAGAAAAAACGTTACTATTTTTTAGACAACTAAAAGCTGCTGCAGATACTTTGTCAAATTAAAACTAATT
>Ga0123353_10007945_pt1 | contig 14421 bp, 9 predicted proteins | sample TergutLab28metaG_3_FD_92763 | JGI IMG/M metagenome (GOLD analysis project Ga0123353, IMG submission 92763) | Labiotermes labralis P3 segment gut microbial communities from Petit-Saut dam, French Guiana - Lab288 P3 | ecosystem: Host-associated > Arthropoda: Insects > Digestive system > Gut ... | reverse complement strand
TGCGACCAGTGAAGTGTCCATCAGAGATAAATTACCCACCTTAAAGGTGTAGGATGGGGTAATGTGTTGCCTCATAAGGACTACCACACACCTCAGGGTGTGATAGTAGACAAATATGGTGGAGCAGTGTCGGAATGATATCAGCAGGGGAAAACTGCAGAAACTTTGAAAAAAAGTACTCCGCTGCTACTTTGTTCACCACAAATGTCACATTTAGGCACCCGGCACTGAACTCATTTTTCTACAGTGGCATGCCATGTATCTAACCTCTCTGAACTGCAGCATGACCCTGGTTTATTGTGTGTACATCATATAATTAACCAAATTTTCATACAATCCACAGAAATGAAATCCAAAATCTGCTACTTTAACTAATTATTATTCTTAATTCCTACTCTGCACATTCAGACGTGCTGGCAACACAGCTCTGTGCACAATGTGACTATCAAACTGAACATTCACAAGTGCCAATTTAATTTTTAACAGCAAATCCCTTCGTAAGGATTTAAAAACAGAAACCATGTTAAAAGTTTTTAGTATTTCATTTATATCTTCCCATAATTTTTCATTTGTAGCAGTTCTTCATTATTTTCTGCTGCCAACACAACATTGTTTTTGCGTAGCAGACAACACAGCAAGACCTTCCCCATCTGGTACATTTGTCTATCATCTAGAGAAGTACAAGCTACTTACCTTCAAACTCCTATCATCAATTTAACTATCACACAATCATCTGTTTTTGAACTGACCTGTTTTATTTCCTGAAAATATTATTTTACAGGTAATTTCTGGGTTCATTGACACTTCTGATATATTTTAAAGCATCCAGTTTTGAAATTAAACTGATCTGTACATGTATGTATCTTTGCAAGTGCTTTGTTGTGATACATTTGGGGCACGTTGAATGTTAATCTGATTTTTGTATCCTTTGTGTTCCATTAATTTACTGCCATTTTTCATGTGGGCAGTTTCACGTTATTGGAAGCTCTCCTCAAACTATCCTCCCCTGCCAGAGATGTATATATAAGTCATACCTTATCAAGCAGTTTATAAAAGAAATTATAAAATGAGTATAAATGTTGTAAAACAATATATATGAATTGTAGTTACTGATTAAAAATTGTATATTTTAGTCACACGAACTATTTTCATAAGAAAAGAAATGGTCAGAGAATACAAAGTTAATGCAAATGGTAGATTATTTTGATTACAATCTAAAGCATTAGTTAAATTTTAATATCTTATATTTGTATGACATTTAAAAAATTCTGTCAACAGCTGTCATCACATTCTCCAAACTTTGTAAGGATGAACAGTGTGGAACAATGTTGATGTGTGTGACTGAACTCATGGGATACTCCTGCAGTGTCAATGGTCATTATCTACATGTTGTTACTATTATCTAAAAATATTTTATTATAAGTTCATTCATTTATCATTCATACACAAGTTGAAAAGTGATATACTAGAAAATAAAGATATGATGCATCATTAATGAGTCAAATAATTTGGTGAAATATACTGAACAGTAGTAACATTGTTCGTACCCAGCCTGTTCAGACGTACACAATAAAAGCCCTCGACCCTTTGTGGTAAAACCAACATCCTTGTAGGTTAATGTCCACTAAAAGACAAATGTGTGTCATGACATTTGAGTCGGTCACGTCTTCTGGGATGTGATGCTGTGGAGTTTAATAAAAAGCTGCCAACATTTTGGAAGGGCCTGCTGCATCTGTCTACAGGGTGGTAGCAGATATTTTAATATTTTCGTTCCTAACTACAGACTTGTCCACACAAATATGCCATGACCTTACTGAGTCAAAGCAAAAGGCTGAGACACGAAGTAAAAGAGGCTACCGAGACAGTAAAAACATGGAGCAAAGTTCTGCTGGAGAAGCTACCAATTCCACTACAGTCTAAAAATTTCATGCATTGTATGTAACCTGACAGTTCATTACCATGTTCACAAAAGCCCACCACCTCCCATTACCCTGGGCCACATTAATCCAGTCCACACCCCACACCCCCCATCCCATTTCTGTAACATCCATTTAATATTATTTCTATCCATGTTTAGGTTTTTCCAAATGGTCTCTTCCCTTCATGTTTCCCCACCAAAACCCTGTATGCATTTCTCCTCTCCCCCATGCATGCTGCTTGTCCCACCATCTCATCTTCCTTGAATTTGTACTTCCCATAATACATATGGTATTCACACATGCTACTCTCATTGAAATCTATGATTGTAATGTGGGCATGATATCTGTATTTGAACCTGTGTCATATTCCTGGCACACAGGGATGTGGCCACATCTGTCATACCGTCTCTCTACCGTCCATGCCATTCACATCATTTGAACATACCACGTTCAGAACCAACCTTGCGTAGCGTTCTCTGAGTTGTCATTGTTACAGCACGGGTGGTGACTAGCCAGAAGCAGTTCACAAGAGCTGCATGGAATGGGGAAGTTCAGTATAAGAGTTTACTGACCATTTGGTATAGTGATGGAACCCTGGTAGAGGTGCAGCAGTACAGACTGTTCAGTTCTCATGTTCTGTACTGAGACAGACTTACTAGGCATATAAATATGAAACTTTGTGCTATCATATCTCAGAAGACTGAAACCTAAACATATACATGCTTTCTGAACCGAAAAGTTATAACCATAAGTTTTGTTGATGTTTCTAGATAATACACTTTTATAATTTCAGTATACATTTAATTCATACAGATATATAAAACACCAACTTAATCCTTTTACTCATGAGTAGTGTCCATTATGAAGTGAGGTTCTGAGTTCTACTGAAGCATCACCAGTAACGTAAAGCATTGACGGCTTGCCGGAGTCAAAATGCATACATTCCAATATGAAGCTATGTAGAATGCTAAAGCACAGAAATCAAGAGACATAATTTGACTACAATCCACAACACATGCTGAAAATACAGACATGCATATTCGCTGGGAATTTCACTAAGTGAATTAACATTTCTGCATTTTGAAGAATAAAAGATCAACTTGATGTCACATGCTATTTTATTTCACTTCTTATGTACTCAACATGTTTCGGACATTAATATATCCATCATCAAGGAGTTTGAGACTGTGCTGTTGAATTACCACATCAGTCGTTTTGTTCTCGGTTTGCAGGCTGAAGTCTGCAACACGGACACCACTCAAACCCAGCCGCACCAACTCTCCAACACACAACGAACCGAGAACAGAACGACCGATGTGGTAATTCAACAGCACAGTCACAAGCTCCTTGATGATGGATATATTAATGTCTGAAACATGTTGCGTACATAAGAAGTGAAATAAAATAGCAAGTGACATCAAGTTGGTCTTTTATTCAACTATTACAATGATGCACGGTCCAATAAACATATGATTTCTGCGTTTGTTTTGTGCTACCATGTCTACAAGTATTCATGGCCTACTTTATTTATTTCTTTCATATCCATAAAATCTCAAAATGTGTGTGATGAGGGTACAACACACTAGCTTCAGTGAACAAGTAAACCATTTATGTTATCACCCTGCCAGTTGCAGCACAGTATTGTACCTACATAAATGTGCACTTTCACCTACACATTTTGGTCAGAGGGTTATCATCTTGTGTGCCCTACAGTTGCGGGACGAAGAATGAAGCATCACAGTAACGATGTTTTACTGTATTTAATGTGCCATATTACCACACTACCCCCCCTCCCCCTCCCCCAAGCAATGGGGAAAATTACGGATGGTACTGACAAGACCATCACCACTGATTCCCAAGTAGTCCCTGGAAAACAGCTGGAATGTTTAAGCAGGGGCAAGGATGCTGGAGGCGTTCATCTCCCAGTACCGTGATTGGATTCTGGCTGTGATACGTTACCATATCCGCTGTAACAGGCAAAAGATAAATTGTAAGAGGTATGTAACCAGGTTCACCCTCAGCTTCGTATACAGTAATGCGCCACATACTGTCATTCAGTCAATGACGTATCGCATATATGACGGTGGTCCCATAAGATTATAATATTATAATATAATATAATAATATTATAACACCACTGTTACAATTGCCTACAGTATTCAGTACAGTAACATGCTGTACAGGTTTGTAGTCTAGGAGCAATAGGCTATACCATATAGACTAGGTGTGTAGTAGGCTATACTACCTAGGTTTGTGTAAGTACACTCTACGACGTTTGCACAATGACAAAATCGCCTAATGACGCATTTCTCAGAATGTATCCCTGTCAAGCGATGCATGACTGCAATTTGAGTGCTGACCGACTGGCACAGTGCAGCAGCTTCACTGGCCATCAATAATGCAACTTCAGCATTGTACAGTTAAGTATGCTGCCTGAATAATACAGTACTGCACTTTCTGCATTGTGCAGTTGTGTGCACTCCTTGACTGACATGGTACTGCACCTTCAGCATGGTACACTTTTGTAGCAGACTGCATGACATGGTACTGTACCCTTCACCATGCTATGGTGACACATGCTGACCAAATGACATCACAGTACATCTTCAGCATACTTGTACAATAATTTTTATATACTGAAGAATGTTTTCCAGATGTAACGCTCATATATACTTCATTTAAGGATGACCTCTGAACCATAAATTTAAAACTATATCTACAGCTACATCAGTCTCCTTCCAGTGTTTACAGCCTGATCGCCATGTAGCTGCTTATACTTGATATAATAAATGTTGTGTACTGATAGGTTACATTATTATTGCATATTCCATACACACAACAGTAAAGTCACTCCTCAAGAGAAGCATCTGAATTACTGTATAATGTTTACAGTACATACACAATTTACAAACATGGCCACAGGCCACACAACACAACATGTGAGTCTGCAGTTTGGAGACTCACGTCTTAAGGTATGGCACAATCTGCACTGGCAACATACTGAGTTTGAATTTAACATGGCACCAGTTTCTTTAGACCTTCCAGGCAAACATCATGCTAATAATTCCTAACAGCCCAAAACATTTACTTAATATAACACAATTATCTGTCCTTATGATTGGCTGACTTATGTATAGCAGGGTTATCACATGTTTTCCTACCAAAGCCCTTTAATTTTTGTTTCTTATTGGTTGGGGGCAGGGCCAGGCAATAAGGCACATATAAAAGAACTTAAATCTGGTGGTACAGACACTGACTGCAACCTAAAATCAAAGCAGATTCTAATCAACCAAAATGAAGATTACTGGAATGCAAATGACTTCACTGTAGGTGAAGTTCTGTATGATGTGACAATGTGTCACTGGGTTGGTGGATGACTAGTTATCACGGTTCTGAGGGATCACAATGCATTCACACTCACGATCAAGCAGACCAACATAAACAGCTAGGCTTGTTGGCCTGCAAGCCAAAATTTCAGAGATGTGTTTGGGATATCTTTTTGAACCATCACTGTACAAGGTGTTTGATAAATACAATTAACAAGTGAAATAGGAAATACAAATTATTAGTGAATTAAAGAAAATTACTGTGTTTCCGTAACTGCTTCAAGACTTTTGTAAAATTAATATCAGTCATGCAGGAAGCTTTCCACAGATGCCCTTGAAACCATCCACACAGCACAGTATGGAACTTCCTGTCAAATAACCACAATGTTGGTTTTCTTCATAAATTTGATTTTATTTCTACAAATGCCACAGTGAGACACTTTGTGTGCAAGCACCCACCTGACCCCGAAATAACCCCACACAGATCCAGAAGTGTCTCACAAGGAAGGAAGTAGATTATTGTTCCCACAGTAACTCACCTAGTGTGTTGTGTGTTATCTGATTGGCTCCCAGAAACTGGTAGTGACCACTAGATGCATCCACTAAGTAGTGTTTGCACCTGTCAGCATCCCTGTACGTGATGGCATAACCCCAGATTCTCTCTGACAGTCTCACCAGAAAACTGCCGACTGGCTTGTCACGCAGCAGGGACTCTGCTTCTTGTCGGGTTATCAGCCCTGTAGGCACAAGCACCAGAAACTTCAATGCTGAATGAGATCACCTGCACAGGAACTGGCACATAATCTGTTCAGTGTGTCGCCTGCTGGGTTTTGGTAAATGTGGTAGATATTAAAATTTCAGAGCAACACGCTTCATCCATCCATACAGTGTGAAAGATTAGGTCCAGTTGGCTACTTAAGTGATGAGGGTCAGGGTTCATTATACACAGGTTGTAAGAGAGGTGCTACACGAAAAGTAAAAAAAGCAGGGAAGAGGACATATAACGGTCCTGGCCAACAGGAAGAATGAATTTGTAACTTCTTTTACGAGGAAGCGTCTAATGAAACTCTTTGAAAGGGCAAAACTAGTCAAGAGCCTTTCATGAGCACCTGCAGGATAGAAACTCTTAAGTATGTTTTAGAAGAGTTCTTAACTATTCTTGTGCCATGGACCCCCCCTCTGGGTTTGGTGAAACCTACGGAACCCTTCTCAGAAAAAGGTATTGAAAAAATGCATAAAATAAATTTAACATTCATAGGTCCATGCGTCGCTAATATATTTGCAGAGTACAACCAACAAGATGCAACGTTTCACAATTTATTTATTTCTGTAAGACGCTCTGCACGTTTTAGAAGGTTTTTCCATCCATAATCAGGAGCTCAAAACTGCACATACAGCATCACCTGATGCTGTATGTGCAGTTTTGAGCCCCTGATGATGGACGGAAAAACCGTCTAAGACATGCAGAACGTCTTACAGAAAAAAATAAATTGTGAAACGTTGCATCTTGTTTGTTGTACTCTGCAAATATATTACATACATGCATACATACATATTACATACACACACACATACATACATACTTACTTACATACATACACACACACACATACATAATGCATACATACATATTTAATTACATACATACATACATACATACTTACTTACTTACTTACTCACTCACTCCCTACAGCACAGTCCTTCTTCAGTAGCTAACCAGTTCCCAGTTAGTCAAGAAATTCCCCGCATTTTATGAAACCCAAAGGTTTATTATTGCATTCACAAGTGCCCACCACCCGTCCCTACCCTCACCCAGATTAATTCAGCCCAACCCCCTCATCCCTAATACACAAACCTTTAACATATGCATCAGAAATCTGGATACTGATGAAGAGAGATAGACAGCAAACATTTTTGAAAGGAAAGTGTATAGAAAAAATTTTAGGCCCAGTATATGACAATGAGAAATAAAATTGGAGAATATTAACAAATAAAGAAATTTATGCAATGGTTAACAAACCTACTATAACAGAGACAGTAAGTTTAAAAAGGCTGTGTTGGTTTGGGCTTGTACAGAGAGTGGAAGGAAACAGAATTCCCAAAAAAGTATTACATATGAACTTGGAAACAACAAAGATGAGAGGTAGATCAAGAAATAGATGGTAAAATGAAGTGAGGGAGGATGAAAGACTAGTTTGTGGAAGAGGGTGGAAGGAAAGGGTATATAACAGGGAGGAATGGAAGAAGCTCCTGACAGCAGCAAGGAATTGTCGCATTCTGCACATGCCAATGGAGTGAATGAATTAATGCCCCCCATCACACTTCCTGGAGATCCATCTTAATATTATCCTCCCACATATGCCTGGGTCTTCCAAGTGGTATCTTTCCCTCAGGTTTCCCCACCAAAACCCTGTATGCACCTCCACTCTCCCACATACATGCTACATGCCCGTCCCATCTCATTCTGCTTGATCTGATCACCCGAATAATATTGGGTGAGGTGTACAGATCTTAAGTTCCTCATTATGTAGTTTTCTCCACTACCCTGTTACCTCGTCCCTCTTAGGCCCAAATATTCTCCTCAGCACCCTATTCTCAAACACCCTCAGTCTACGTTCCTCCCTCAATGTGAGCGACCATGTTTCACACTCATACACAACAGGCAAAATTATAGTTCTGTGTATTTTAATCTCTATATTTTTGGATAGCAAACTGGAATACAAAAGATTCTGCACCGAATGATTCCCTGACTTAAATTTCCCCTTAATTTCTTCCTGAATAGAATTTTGATTTGTTAAGGTTGTTCCCAAATATGTGAAGTCTTCCACCCTTTCAAATGAACTATTATCAATCCTTATATTCTGACTTCGTCCTGAATTCTGATCTCAAGACTTGTACTTAGTTTTATCAGCATTTACTTCTAGTCCAGCCTTCTTACAAGCAACCACAAAAGCTTTTGTGTTTTTCTTTCTAGTACATATGCTTCTGCCCAGTATATGTTGCCTACATTCATTTATGAATGAAATGCCAAACTTCAGTTTGAGGTTGGTGGAAATAAAGTTAACTTTTTCCACATCCAAGTTCATGAACTCCCACCCCCGAAATCTATCCATGTACCAACCACCAAGGGCTCCGTGGACCCCGGAGTAGGAGCGGCTGGTTTCAACGCCGTACCGTGCAAAGCACATCTCACAATATGCTGAACAATGACAAAGCTGTACCAAACCTACATACACTACATTATCTGGTAAATATTTTTTAAGATTTTCAACTGAGTCACCCAGTCTCATCTCAAACCTACTGTAGTCTACGTCAGTCAACGTTCTCATAGCCATGACTGTAGCAAAATTCAGTCCTTTACACTTATCACTGATGCCTTGGGCAACAATGAGGTAATAATCCAACTGCTTTTGTAACTGTAGAAGACAGAAATAAAATTAAATAAGCACACATCAGTCACTAGGAGAACTGGTGTATAGAATAGTATTTGGATCCAAGCCCTTCGGGGCCCGATTCACCTACGCATTAAGACTGGCCCTTTGTGCAACATATTCCACACTAAATTAGAGGAGCCCTGTTCCTTTAGCAAAGTTCCAGATGGCCCCTATACTTAGTTTTTTTATATCCTCAGGGTCCAAAAAGAAGGAACACAGATATGTATGTCAGAGTGAGGTTGAGGCCTCACTCAGACTTAAAATCTTAATGACTTCCAGGTCCAAGAAGGGAACCCAGATACAGTTTTCTTTTCTCTCAAAAGTCCCGGCAAACGAAGCCCCTCCAGGTTCCCGAACAGGGCCCCTATAGGGGGGGGGGCCCTGTTTACAGGGCATTTTGCATATCTCTCAAAAACCTCAACTTATGGGTTCCCCAGTAAAGTAGCCCTCCCCCAAGGTCCCTGTCATGGAACCCCTCTCAGAGAGATGCCCCACCACTACGGCCTTCCTTCATTCATCTATCAAAGTCCCCGGTACACGAGCCCCCCCCCCACCTACCAGGTTTCCCTCGGATGGAAAGGGGACCCCAAGGAGAAAGATGCCCATATCTGGAGACTTTAGGAGAAATGGTGTTCAACAAAATTAAATCTGTGAGAACATGTCCCCAAATCGGTAATGGCCACTCCCATGAAACTGTGCAGCCAGCGCTGACCTGCAATACTCCATTAGTCATCAACCTCAAATGCTGAAATGCGTCCTGCCTGTCAACCAATAACACGGCAGGCAGCCCAACAACAGCCATGGATTAAGCCCAGTCTCTGAGACAGCATGCAGCATAATGACAATTGTTTAACTGAAGAAAGTTTTTTTGACGAGAGATTCACTCAACATTGCCTGTACTTGGAAGAAAGGTGCTTTCGCCATCAGCAGGTGGGATCTTAACCAGCCCCTAAATGTTGGAAATGAGTTTGAGAATTCAGGCAATCCTTAAAGAGTTGCCAATAGAAAATGCAATTATGTATAAATATGAGAGAAGGAAATTTTAAATATAAAATTAGAAAAATAATTTGTGACAATGGATACTAGAGGTTAGTTTTAAGAGACCTTACAAGGGAGCAGATAGCTGTACTAGGTACAAGGCAGAAATGTCAACTGTCAGCTGTCAGGGCTAACAGGAAATCTCAAAATGCTCGCTGACGAATTTGAAACTTGACAGCAAAGCAGGTGACACCATCATGCCTTTGCTAGCTTGTAACAACAGCAGTCCACGAGTCTTCGTAACCTAGCCCGATGATCCTAATAATTAGTAACTTTGTCACCCAATCAGAAAGGACACTTATTACATATGCAAGGCCAATGGGAACTGTACAACTAATAGATTAAATAATAAGAAAAATTCTAAATTATTGGGGACATTGTTTTTGAAAAGCCAAGGAATCCAGGTCGCAAGGGAATGCAAGGAGTCGGTCTTTGGACTTCTTGCAGGTTGGCTTTAGTACACTGTGTTCCGCTTATTGGGCTCTCATTTATTTGTAGCAAATAATTAGCTGAAAACTACTCTTACTACCACAAGAGACCAAGTGTAGTTTAATAAGGAATAATAATAATAATAATAACAATAATCCTTCTTCTTCTTCTTCTTCTTCCATTGGCACTACAGCCCACTGTGGGCTTTGGCCTGTCGAAAAATGTCCTTCCATTTTTCCTATCTGCCAGCAGTTCTCTCCAGCTTCTCATTCCCAGCATTTGAAGATTTCTACTTCCTCTTTCAATCTTTTCCTGGATCTTCCTCTCTTCTTGTCCCTTCCAGTTCTTGAGTGAAGATCTTTTTGGGCATCCTATTCTCCTCCATTCTTTCTAGGTGACCTAACCAGCTTATCCTTTGCCCTTTTTTTTAATAAGGAATTGTGCAGCCCAAAAATCTGCTTATGTGAGACCAGAACACGTGTCCTTCACCTGGCGCAATCATTTCCAAAGTCCTGTGTCACATACTGGGTTCCTGTGTACTGCGTTCATACACTGTGGATATTAGAATACCCATTTTTTTCCTAGTCAGCGGTGAATGACAGTGCAACTATTTGTCTTAACACGGTTTATTACGGTAATAAACCGGTTCACAGGATTGTTTGATCGTTGCGATGTCACACACTAAATATTCCTTGAGTGATGTCTCATCTTGCCGTCACGTCACATCTAATCTACAATTGTGGGCACTCAGGTGGACCACCCACTGCAGTTATAGTAATACCCATGCCCAAAATTATCGTACTGTGTCCACCACATTTATACAGTATTCTCTTACACCACTAGAATTTATGCTAACAATTCCTGAAACACCAGTTGCACCAAGAACATCCCAAAACAACGGATAACACATGAGAAAAAATGGACTGCAGGGTACTGTGCCAACGCAACCTAGTCCAAGAGAGCCATAAACCAGACGTTTGGGTATATTAGTCTAATTTTTATGGAGTGGGAAATGGTCCCTTCTATTATGTTTTGTTGTCCGTTGCTATTTTCAGGAACAGATCCTTATGTTACATGGTTTCGTAAACACAGTTGGCCACCACAAGTAACAATAAAGTTGCAAGACCATGGGACTTGGCTGCAGAATTGAATCATATGCATATCTGACAATGGTTCCACACACCGTGCATCGTGATAAATTCTTATAATAAAACCATCTAGATGCACTTACTTACTTACTCCATGGTGCAGAGTCCTTCTTGAGAAGCTAACTGGTTTGCAGCTAGTCAAGAAATTCCCCGTATTTCACAGAACCCGAAGGTTCATTACCGAACTCACAAGCATCCGCCACCTGTCTGTATCCTGGGCCAGGCCAATCCAGTCCATATACCCACATCCCGCCTCCTGGAGATCCATCCTAATATTATCCACCCATCTATGCCTAGGTCTTCCCAGTGGCCTCTTTCCTTCCGGTTTCCCCACCAAGACCCTATACACCCCCCTCTCCTCACCCATATGCGCCTCATGCCCAGCCCATCTCATTCTTCTCGATTTTATCACCCGCACAATATTGGGTGAGGAGTACAAATTATTTAGCTCCTCGTTACGCAATCTCCTCCATTCCCCCGTTACGACTTTTTGATGGTTACTGTACCAAATATTACAATCTCACTCAACATGTATACTCACCATGGAACCAAGGGATCAACTGGTCTGAGTTGGGTTCAAACCCGGCTCGACGTGAGATCTCACTGGACCTGAACCACTCAATAACTGCCTCTTTGCTTGGAGGTTTAGCAGTTTGGAACTCCAGCTGGGCCGGGCTAAGGCTCTTGCTGCTTGATGGGCTGCAGACAGAAAAGCGTACATTATAGTGGCCACAACCAAGAACTGTAAAAACAAGCAGTCAAGTGGCCATGACACACCACTCCAAAAATACATAATGTAAAAAATGGTTAAGCAACTGACAATAAGTGTCACCATCTGTAACTTTTGTGGTGAAACTTGTCATATAGTTTTACAAAATTTGTTGCCCATACAGATGGCTACCTTACAGAGTTCATATTTTGTAAAGTATATACACTTCCCACCCCCGATCCCAGTTCATTAACACTATGTGAAACAAAACATATATCACTGGGCTGCAAGTTTCTCTCAACCCCTGCAACCAATTCTGGGATAATGACCCAAACAGGCTAAATCATTCATATTTATTACTTGCATTCCTCCAATCACATGTGATTGGTCAAACCTCAGAATTGTGACTATGACATGTGCTGGACAATTTATAATCGGGGCTTGTTTCCCAGCAGGGGGAAAACATTTTTCTATACTCCAGTGTCCACGATGGGGTATGCGGTGGTGCAGTGCGCTACAAGCCAGAAGGTCGCTGGTTCGATTCCAGATGGTGTTATTGGAATTTTTCATTGACATAATCCTACTGGCCGCACTATGGCCCTGGGATTGACTCAGCCTCTAACAGCAATGAGTACCAGGAATATTTCCTGGGGGGTAAAGGCAGCCAGTGCATAGGTTTGACAACCTTACCACCTTCATGTGCCGAATGTCTTGAAATCTGGGAGCCTCAAACTCCAGGAACCCTCAGGGTTTGTCCACGTCTGTAATGGGATTGCTTTACCATTTACCTCTGTCCATAATGGTTTTGAAACCCATCCAGAATCCTCCTGTCTCCCACGTTCTTTCCCAGCATGTGATGCTGATCAGGTCTGATGCTCATTACTAACCTCTTGCCTAGTATAAGAATTCAAAATTCATGCAGATGTACATGCACACCCTAACATATCTTAAAGGGGTGGTGTAAGAGGACACAGACCAGCTGCCACCTAACTAAACAAAGTCTTTGTACAGAGAGTACTCTTCATCGTTAGATGAAGCACTGCTGCCAGGCATATCATCATTTTGCAACATCAATACTGCTTGCTATACAGCCAGCAGCCCAGTGATAAAAAACATTTTCTGCAGTTGGGTAGAGTCATTAAGTGAATGCAGGTTATACAAAATTTTGTATACAGATCACAAAGTTTTATATTATCATCTTATGATGGTAACACGATATGCAGGAAACACAACAGAATTTGTCACTACCTTAGATCCAGCACTTCCGTCGAGCGCGCGGAGCTGTTGGTGACCTCCACCTCCATGTCAAGCACAGATGTTCTGCGATGCTCCTCTCTGGCTCGGCGCGCTATCTCCCTGATCTGCATTTCTGCCTGTTTGGCCTTCCTCTCTGTGACATACCATCATCATCACCACCAACACAACACTGGTGAAGTTTAAACAGTGACACCACACAATCCACATCGCAGTGTAGCCAAATACTGGCAGACCATTTCTTCTTACAGCTGTGTCTTTTGTGCACAATTTTTGCAATAGCAAAATCTCTCTCTCTTTCTCACACGCACACACACAAACACACAAAATTTACATACTGTATTGCTAAAGAGGACTACGTACAAACAAAAATCACAGCAGCCACCAGAACCCAATATTCAGTAACTTAATAAAATACAAAATGAAGAGAAGTGCCATTACCAAACTACTCCTGTGTGACAAACATCACCACACTTGAACAACCCACACCAGTCATGAATGAGACTGTGCAATTAACTCATACAATCAGTAGCCAATACATACATAACAGAAAGCAACTGGACAATGCAACACTTCACAATTTAAATACCAAAACCAATCATCAGAATCACACTATACTTTTGGATGGCTTGTGGTGAAAATACAAATAAGAGAAGATCTATGAAAGTGCACTACCAAGACATGAAGAAATTCCTCAACATTGCCATGATGTGACTGTGTATACTCAAAGACGAAATAACCAACAGCAGCACTAATACCATGTATCAGTCAATACATGTCAAGACTGAGGATCAAAATAACTGACAATAGCACCAACATACTAGTGTCCGCTTTTACAGAAACTCAAGTGTATACAGGATGTAAATATTCTTATAATAAAAGCCTATGAGATGCACTATTTCTCAAGTTTATTTTGATAAAGAACTCTACATGTTTCCGACAGATCTACTGTCCATCATCAGGAGTCTCAACACTGTATACACAGCAGTAGGTATTTGTCATGCTAGTTCTGTTAACTGTCTACTAACGAGGTCAGGATGGAACTGACTGGCAGTTCCATTCTGACCTCGCTAGCAGACAGTCAACATAACTAGCATGACTGCACCCTTTTTACAGTTTCAGAGGGCTAAAAAATCAGATGCAGATTAGAATTGCATGCGGATT
>Ga0123353_10007944_pt1 | contig 14422 bp, 15 predicted proteins | sample TergutLab28metaG_3_FD_92763 | JGI IMG/M metagenome (GOLD analysis project Ga0123353, IMG submission 92763) | Labiotermes labralis P3 segment gut microbial communities from Petit-Saut dam, French Guiana - Lab288 P3 | ecosystem: Host-associated > Arthropoda: Insects > Digestive system > Gut ... | reverse complement strand
TTATCTCAAGAAGAAACAAAAAAAAGAGTTACTGATGCATTATCAAGAGTTGGAATGGAAGGATATGAGAAAAAACCACCTCATCATCTTAGTGGAGGACAGAAAAAGAGAGTAGCTATAGCTGGAATATTAGCTATGGGTCCTGAAATTATGGTTCTTGATGAACCAACTTCTGGTCTTGATCCTAAAGGAGCTTCTAAAATACTTAAACTTCTTTATGAACTTAACAATGAAGGTATGACTATTATTATATCTACACATGATGTTGATTTAGTTCCAATATATTCTAGTAAAATAAATATAATTCGTGATGGTAAAATTATAAAAGAAGGAACTCCTCATGAAGTATTTGATGACGTTGAAGTTATTCGTGATGCTGATTTAAGATTACCAAGAATAGCCCATCTTGTAGAAATCTTAGAGAAACAAGATCATGTAAAAATATCTAACTCTTATCCTTTAACAATTGGAGAAGCTCGTAAAGATTTCCTAGATTATATTGAAAAATGACTTTTTAATAATTATTGAAAATTTCTTTGTTAGTTTATAAGTTTAGATAATATAAATTTAGTTGTTTTATATTCTTTATTTAATAAAATATTAATTAAATTCAGTTAATAAATGGTGAATAAATGAGAATTGGTATTTGTGATACAACATTTGCTCGTTTTGATATGGGTAAAGTAGCTATTAATGAGTTAAAAGCCAATGCTACTGATTTAAAGATTGTTCGAAAAACTGTTCCTGGAATTAAAGATCTTCCAGTTGCTTCTAAAAAACTCATTGAAGAAGAAAATTGTGAAATAGTCATGGCTCTTGGAATGCCAGGACCTATGGAAAAAGATAAAATATGTGCTCATGAAGCTTCTACAGGTCTAATTCGTGCTCAATTAATGACAAATACTCATATTTTAGAAGTTTTTGTCCATGAAGATGAAGAAGAAAAAGACAATTTACTTAAAACTTTAGCTGAAAATAGAGCAAGAGAACATGCTCAAAATTTAATTAAAATGATGTTTACTCCAAAACAAATGGAAAAAGAAGCAGGAATGGGCATACGTGAAGGCAAAGAAGACGCAGGCCCATTATAATCTTTTAATTTTTTATATTATTTTCTTTTAATTTTCAATTTTTTATATTATTATTTTTGTTTTTATATTATCATTTTTTATATTATACTTTTTAATTTTGTCTTTTTTTTTAATTTTTAACTTTTTATACTATAATTTTTCAACTTTGTATTTTTCAAATTTTTAACTTTTTATATTATAATTTTTTATACTATATTCTTTAAAGCTATTCTAATATTTTCTCAATTCGACGATCTGGAATTATCCAGATTAGAGCTACTGTTAAGTATAATAATTGAGAAAAATGTGGTTCCATTAATGCAAGACTAATTGCGACAATATAAAGTATGAATGATATTTTTTCTTTTCTTCTATGACCTATAGCTTTTTTCAAATCAGAATCTTCTCCTTCAACTTTAATAATTTCTCGTTGAAGAAAATAATATGATAAAGATGCCATTGCAAGTACTATTCCATAAAATACTGTAGGCCAAGCTTCAAAATGATTTTCTGCCATCCAAGCAGTTGTAAATGGCATTAAAGATACCCAAAATAGCAACACCAGATTTACCAACAAAATTTTTCCTGAAACTGTATGTAATGCTTTAAGAAGATGATGATGGTTATTCCAGTAGATTCCTACATACATAAAACTAAGTACATAACCTAAAAATACAGGTATAATTGGATATATTGCTGAAAGTTCAGCACTTGTTGGAATTCCTAATTGAAGTACCATTATTGTAATAATGATAGCTAATACTCCATCACTAAATGATTCAAGTCTATTTTTTTCCATTTTTATCATACCTTTATTTTCATATTAAAAGAAATGATTTGATTTATCTTGTAATGTATACAAATTTGATTTTTAAGATATTTATATTTTAATTGAGAATTTATTATATTTTTAATTGAAAATTATTTTAATTATTTTAATTGAGAATTTATTATATTTTTAATTGAAAATTATTTTAATTATTTTAATTGAAAATTTATATTTAAATATTCAATAAGTTTTTTAAAAGTTTAATTTAAATACAATGTTAGTTATATTATTTTTATATAAACTTTATAATAATTATATAGTATAATTCTTTATGATAATATGGTAAATAAAGTATTTAAAAAAGATGAAAATTCTAATCTTCAGGAAAAAAAGGGGGGTTTAAAAACTAATAAAGAAATATTTATTGTTGTCCCAGCTTTTAATGAAGAAAAAACTGTTGGTCCTATTATTGAAGAAATAGCTTCTTTAAATTATAATGTTGCTCTTATTGATGATGGATCTAAAGACAGTACTTATGAGATAGCTAAAAATTCACAATTAAAATATCCTAAAAATATTTTTATTTTTCAACATATTATTAATAGAGGACTTGGAGCTGCTTTAAAAACTGGAATGAATGCTTCTTTATTATTAGGTGCAAAATATGTTGTCACATTTGATGCAGATGGTCAACATGATATTAATGATATTCCTAAAGTTTGTAAACCTTTGATAAATGGAGAAACTCAAGTAGTGATTGGTGCAAGACCTTTTGAAGATATGCCTAGTTCTAAAAACTTTGCAAATACAGTTATGAATTTCATAACACTTATTTTTTACAGAGTTAAAGTTAAAGATTCTCAATCAGGTCTTAGAGCATTTAAAGCAGATGTTGTTCCTAAATTATCTCTACTTTCAGCAGGATATGCAGTTTCTTCTGAATTTATTAGGGAAATTAGGAGAAACCATCTCAGTTTTGAAGAAGTTACAATAACTACAATTTATACTCCTGAAACTCAAGCTAAAGGTACAAATGCTATAGTTGGTCTTAAAATATTAGTTAAAATGATAATTGATTTATTCAGATGATTGTTTACTTAGAAAATTAATGTATTAAAATTAAAAATAATATTAAATATTCAGATGATTGTTTAGTTGGGAAATTAATGTATTAAAATTAAAAATAATATTAAATATTCAGATGATTGTTTAGTTAGGAAATTAATGTATTAAAATTAAAAATAAAATTAAGTTTAGAAGGTGTTATTATTTTTGAAAATATATTGTTATATCAGATTTTAGTTATAATAGTGGCGATATTAGCTATATTGTTAGTATATAATAGATTTCACGCGAAAAAAACTTCATTAAATACTTTTGTTTTGTGGACATTACTGTGGATATTGTTAGGAGTATTTGCATTTGTTCCAGAATCCACTGGTTTTTTTGCAGAAATGTTGGGAATTGGTAGTGGTGTGAATCTAATATTAATTTTTGGTCTTATTGGTGCTTATTATTTAATATTCAGAGTTTATCTTAGAGTTGAAGCATTAGATCAACATATTACTGATTTGGTCAGAAAAATAGCTATTGATAAAGAAATTAAATATAAAGAAGATTTCGAGGATAATGAAGATTAGTTTAGGATAAAATGTCCTTAAATCTATTTTTATATTTATTTAGTTATTTTTATATTTATTTAGTTATTTTTATATTTAGTTAAGTATTTTTATCTTTAGTTAGTTATTTTTATTTTATTCATTTTTTTATTTTTATTTTAAACTTTTTTTTAATTTTTTATATACCCTATATATCTTATATATTTTATAATTTTTATATAATTTTTTAAAAAAATAGAAAGAAATATTTAATACAAAAATAAATATATAATTATTATAAATTATTATATAAAATAAAATTATTTTATTTATATAATCTTATTATACTATTATAAAATTATTTAAGATAGAATCAATAATTTATTAAATCTTCTATCTTTAATGGTGAAACAAAAATGTTATATTTTAGAGGATGCACTACTCGTGAAAAATTAAATACTATTTCTGATTCTACTGAAAAAATTTTAAAATTAGCTAAAATTGACTTTTATTCTTTAAAAAATGAAGGATGTTGTGGATCTGTTCTTCTTAGAACAGGTTCTACTGAAGAAGGAAAAGAACAAATGGAAAATAATTTAAAAATTTTTAAAGACAAACAAATTTTAGTATCTTGTGCAGGATGTTATAAAACATTAAAACATGATTATAAAGAAATTTTAGATGTAGAATTAGATGTAATTCATATTTCTCAACTTTTAAAGGAGTTATTAAATAATCAAAAATTATCTGATAATCAAATAAATAATAATGTAATTCAAAAAGATGAAGTTACTTATGTTACTTTTCATGATTCTTGTCATTTAGGACGACATTTTGAAATATATGATGCTCCTAGAGAGGTTATTAATTATTTTTCTAATATTCAAGAAATGAATAATATCAAAGAAGATTCAAAGTGTTGTGGTTCTGGAGGAGGTGTTAAATCAGCTTTTCCAGATATATCTAAGTCAATTGCTACTTTAAGAGCTAAAGAAGCTGAAGCTACAGGATGTGACATATTAATTACTTCATGTCCATTTTGTAAATTAAATCTTGATGAAAATTCTTCTTTGGAAGTTTTAGATTTAACTGAATTTGTTTTGAAGAGATTAGTAAAGGAGGATATTAATGAATAAAAAAGAATTAGAGTCAATGAGAAATTCTTTTAAAACAGTGTATGATAAAAGAAAAGAATTATTAAGTAATCCTCAAACTAAAAAACTTCAAGAGAGAGTAATTAACATTAGAAAAGAAGCTATTACTAATAATAAAGAGCTTCTTGAAATAGCTAAAAAATCTTTCAAGGAAAATGATATTGATTACTATTTTGCAGAAGATGATTCTAAAGCTAGAGATATCATTTACAATATTATTAAAGAATGTGCTAATAATGAAGGTATTTTTGATGAAGGTATTTCTGATGAAGATAACAATAATGACCTCATTACAATAGCTAAATCAAAATCAAATACTCTTGGCGAAATAGACATTTCAAAATTTTTAAAGTTAAAAGGAATAAGTCTTATTGAAACTGATTTAGGAGATCGTATTTTACAATTAAAAAGAAAAGATAATAAACCCATTCATCCAACAGGACCTGCTGTTCATTTAAGTGTTAATGATATTGCTGAAATTGTTAATAATGCATTGGATAAAAATGTTCCAGCTGAGCCAAAAGCTATTATGGAACTTGTTAGAGAAGATGTATTAAAGAAAATAGCTAAATCTTATATCGGTTTAAGTGGTGCTAATGCAGTAGCTAGTGAAGATGGATCTCTTGTTTTTGTTCATAATGAAGGAAATATATCTCTTATTTCCCTAATGAAAACCCATATTGTTGTGGTTGGAATTGATAAGTTTGTTCCAACTATTGAAGATGCTATTTCAATAGCTAAACTTGAAACTAATTATGCAACTGGTTCTAAGGTAACATCATATATTAATGTTGTTTCAGGACCTTCTAAAACAGCAGATATTGAAAAAAAACTTATTAAAAATATGTATGGTGCTGAAAAAGTCGCTGTAATCATTTTAGATAATGGTCGTTTTGAGGCTCTTCAATCTGTTAATGAATGTTTATTGTGTATTGGTTGTGGTAGTTGTATTTTAAGCTGTCCAGTTTATAATGTTATTGGAAATGAATTTGGATTTAACAATTGTTTTGGAGGTCGAGGAGTAGCTATGAGTAATTTCATTGAAGATACTAAAACTAGCTTTGATTCTGGTCTTTATAAATGTACTTTGTGTGGTCTTTGCACAATTAACTGTCCAGTACTTATTCAAACTAATAGCATTATTGAAAAAGTTCGAGAAGATTCTCATAAGAAAGGATTCTATCCTAAAGCACATGATAAAATTAAGGAAAATATTAAAAATAAAGGTTCTCCTTATTAGTCTAATAATATTTTTTAAGAAAATTTACTTATAAAAAATAGATATAAGTCAAAATTATATTAACTAAGTTTTACAAATAATGAAAACAATTAAATATTTATAATTATTAAAATTATTATGTATAAAAAAATTATTATGTATAAAATATTTTAAAACAATATTAATAATATATTATAATAATATTAAATATATTATAAAATTTATTTAAATAAAATTAATAAATTATTGTTATATTAATATAAAATAAAATATTTTTATAAATATAATATAAAGATTATTTTAAATATAATATAAAGATTATTTTAAATATTGTATAATAATTTTCATAAATTTAATTAAAATATAAGTTTAAAATATAATTAAAACTATAACTCTATAAAAAAATAATTATTATAATATATTATAATATATAGTATAATTAATAAAATATATCTTAATATTTTATTGTATATATTTATCTAAGGAATGATTTAAATGAAAGTTAATACTTTAATAATTCATACAAAAAATTCAAAAGAGTCACTAACTTTTAAAGTTGGACAAACTTTGAGTTCTGAAAAATTTGAACTTTTAACTGTTGATAGTCCTATAAACTATATTAACATTAATACTAAAACAGGTTTTATTGAGATAAAAACTAATGAAGATAATTTCTTATGGTATTCTTTAAATGATATACAGTTTTTGTCTTTTAATATTTTAGAATAATAAAATTAATTAAATTAATTAAATTAGCTATTGGAGGAAATCTATTGCTCTTATTAATTAGTCCAATAAATAATGAAGAAGCACTTGAGTCTATAGAAGGTGGTGCAGATATAGTGGATGTTAAAAATCCTAAAGAAGGTTCTTTAGGTGCTAATTTTCCATGGGTAATTAAAGAAATTAGGGAAATGACTCCTGATGATATGTTAGTTAGTGCAACTCTTGGAGATGTTCCTTATAAACCAGGAACAGTTTCTCTTGCAGCTATGGGTGCTTTAGTTTCTGGTGCAGATTATATTAAAGTAGGCTTATATGGCACATCTAACTATGATGAATCATTAGAAGTTATGAATAATGTTGTTAAAACTGTTAAGAATCAAAAATCTGATGCTATTGTTGTTGCATCTGGATATGCTGATGCTCATAGAGTTGGAGCAGTTAGTCCATGGGATATTCCAAAAATAGCTAAAGATTCTGGTAGTGACTTAGCTATGTTAGATACTGCTGTTAAAGATGGAAAAACTTTATTTGATTATCTTGATATTAATGATTTAGAAAAATTTGTAGAGGAGACACATAGCTATGGTTTAAAATCAGCATTAGCAGGTTCTGTTAAAAAAGAGCAACTTAAACCCTTACATGACATTGGTTGTGATGTAGTAGGTGTTAGAGGTGCTGCTTGTACTGGTGGAGATAGAGACAGTGGTAAAATCCATAGAGCTGCAGTTGCTGAATTAAAAGATTTAGTTAGTTCATTTGATTAATTAAAATTAATTAGTTTGGTTTATTTAGAGTTAGTTAGTTTGGTTTATTTAGAGTTAGTTAGTTTAGTTTATTTAGAGTTAGTTAGTTATTTTGGTTTATTAGAGTTAATTTGTTTAATTAGGATTATTTTTCTTAATTAGAATTTTTATTTATAAGGTGATTGAATTGTATTCAAAAAAGTTAATGGAAGCTGAATTAGGATTTACATATGATGATGTTTTACTTGCCCCCAATGCATCAAATGTAGAGGCAAAAGATGTTGATACTAGTGCTAGAGTATCTAAAAATTTCAAGTTAAACATTCCTATTATTAGTTCAGCTATGGATACTGTAACAGAATCAGACATGGCAATAGCTTTAGCTCAAGAAGGTGGGCTTGGAGTTATTCATAGAAATATGACCTTAGAACAACAAGTTATTGAGGTTAAAAAGGTTAAAATGTCTGGGGATTTAACTATTAAAGATGTAGTAACAATTACTCCAAATGCTTCAATAGCTACTGTTAAACGGATTATGGATGTTGAAGGTATAAGTGGACTTCCAGTTATTGATGAGCAAAAACTTGTTGGTATTATAAGTAAAAGAGATATTAAACCATTTTTAAACAATCATTCTGATAAAAAAGTTGAAGAAATAATGACTTCTGATGTTGTTACAATTGAAGAACCAATTACTTCTTCTGAAGCTTTAGATTTGGCTTATGAAAATAAAGTTGAAAGACTTCCTGTAGTTAGGGATGGTAAATTAGCAGGAATTGTCACTATTAGAGATATTCTTAATCATAAAAAATATCCTAATGCTGCAAGAGACAAAAAAGGAAGATTTTTAGTAGCTGCAGCTGCAGGACCATTTGATATTGAAAGAGCCATTGCTTTAGATAAAGCAGGTGCGGATATTATTGCAGTTGATTGTGCGCATGCTCATAATATGAATGTGGTTGATTTTGCAAAGACTATGAAAGAAAGTATTGATGCTGATTTAATTTTAGGTAATATAGCTACTGCTGAGGCAGCAGAAGATTTAATTGCTCAAGGGGTTGATGGACTTAAAGTAGGTATTGGTCCAGGTTCCATGTGTACAACAAGAATCATTGCGGGAGTTGGTGTTCCACAGCTTACAGCTATTGCTAATGTGGCTAATGTTGCTTCTGAATATGATGTTCCAGTTATTGCAGATGGAGGTCTTCGTTATTCTGGAGATATAGCTAAAGCTATGGCTGCAGGGGCTGACCTTGTAATGGTTGGTAATTTACTTGCAGGAACTTATGAATCTCCAGGAGAAGTTGTTGTAATGAATGGTAAAAAATACAAGCAATATCGTGGAATGGGTTCAATGGGGGCTATGACTGGTGGTTTTGGTGGGGGTGCTGATAGATATTTCCAAGAAATAAAAGGACATATGAAGCATTCTAAACTTGTTCCTGAAGGTGTTGAAGGAGCAGTACCATATAAAGGATATATTAATGAAGTTGTTTTCCAACTTGTTGGTGGTTTAAAAGCAGCAATGGGTTATTGTGGTGCAAAAGATGTTGAAACTATGAAAAAAGTAGGCAGATTTATTAGAATTACTGCTAGTGGTATAAAAGAAAGCCATCCTCATGATCTTTTAATCACTAATGAAAGTCCTAACTATCCTACTTTAGAGTAATTAATCTTTTATGTACTTTAATTATATTATTAATTGTTTGTAATAGTTTAATCATTATATTATTAGTTTATATTCATTAATTTACTATATTATTAATTTGCAATGTTTTATTTAATATATTATTAAATTATATTCATTAAATTATCATATACTTGATTTATAATCATTTATTACTTTATTAAATAATTATTAATTTTATTTATTATTAAATTTCTTATTTTAAAAAATATATTTGAGATACAATTATGAATAACAAAAATACTCATTCAGCTATTATTTTATGTGGAGGTATGAGTAGAAGAATGGGTGAAGATAAAGGGTCAATGAAAATTAATGATAAACCTATGATTATTCATGTTCTTGAAGCTATAAGTACTCAAATTAATGAAGTTATTTTAGTTTTTAATGATAGTGAGAGAATAAGTAAATATAAATCTCTTCTTCATAATTTTCTTATTACTGAAAAAGATATTTCTAAAAATAAAAACTCTGAATATTCTAAAGATAAAAGAAATATAGCTGAATATAATTTTGATGGATTTAATGTTTCACTTATTTTTGTAGAAGATGAAATTAAAGATAAAGGTCCTTTATCTGGTATTATGACTGGGCTTAAGACAATATCTTCTGATTATGCTCTTGTTTTACCATGTGATTCTCCTTATATTAATTATAAATTTATTGAATATATTTTTTCTATTTTAGATAAAAATTTAGCTATAACTGCTATAAATGATAATATTGATTCAATTGTTCCTTTTCATATTGAAAACATTGGAACTATTGAAAATATTGAAAACGTTGGAAACATTGAAAATATTAGCCATATTGAAAATGCTGAAGATATTAAAAGTATTAAAGATTTTGAAAATATTGTTTCAGAAAGTAATGGTTTATTTTATGATTCTATTGAAAATAAAAAATTAAAAAAAGAGATTGTAAAAAATTCAGAACCACTACATAGTATTTATAAAAAAGAAAACTATGATACTATAAATAACTTATTAAAATCAGATGAAAAACAAGTAAAATCTTTCTTAAAAACAATTAATAGCTATTTTATTCCAATTGATAATGAAAAAATTCAAAAAATTAATTTTAAAAATATTAATTATAAAGAAGATTTAGATAATTATTAATTAAAAAGGATTTAAATAATTAGGTTAAAAAAGATTCAGTATAATATAATTATAAAAAGAGTCTAAATAGTTAGGTTAAAAAAGATTTTGTATAATATGATTATAAAAAGGATTTAAATAGTTAGGTTAAAAAAGATTCAGTTAAATTTTGATAAAACAAGCTAATAAATCCATTTTTTGTTTTATTTAGATAAAACACTCTATGATATTAGAACTAAATTGAGAGCTTGTTTTTCAAGTAGCATTAACTTGTTTTGATGGTAATTTTATAATTGAATTTTTTTATAAATTTTGTTTATTTTATTTATCCAATTTGAACTGATCTGGGACAGCGTCCCATTTCTAAAATAAACTTATTCACACGTTCAATCATATTACAATAATCTTCACGAGGAATTTTTATATTACTTATTTTAGCATAATCTGGCATTTCACCAGTATTATTTCTTATATCCATTATACTATTTACCATTTCTCTATATTCTTCTAGTGTCAAATGTTTCATATAGAATCACCATGATATTAAGAAATATCAATGGATTTTTTTATTTAATAAATTATTAATTATATATTCTACTATATAAATTATTCGTTTATTTGAAGTTTAAAGGATAATTTTAATAATAATTTATAAATTAGTTAAGAATTAATTTATTTATATAAAATATTAAATTTTTTTTATATTAATAACAATTATAACAATATTCATAATATTAATTATAAAAATAAATTATATAATCCATATAAATTAAAATATATAATGTATAGATGGTAAATGATAATAATATAAAAGTAAGATGCCTAATTTGATTTTCTAATTTGTTTTAATTAATATATTATTCATTTCATGTTTTAGAATATATACTAACTTTAGGATTTATAAGATATAGTAATTTTAAGATTTATAAGATATAGTAATTTTAAGATTTATAAGATATATTAATTTTAAGATTTATAGAATATAATAATTCTATATTTTAGAATAAATAATGGATATTGGGTTTAGAGCTTCCATCATAACTCCTCTTTCAAGGACTTTTCCTCTAGAAATGTTTACTTCAATAATCTTTGGTTTATGACCTAATTCTTTTAGTTTAGCTATAGCTTGAACTTTAGTGTCAATTAATATTGCAGTAACAATTATTCTTCCATTTGGATTTAATTTTGAAGATACTACTTGAAGAATATCATTCAAATCCCCACCACTTCCACCAACAATAGCTATATCTATATTTTCAATAGATTTAAGTGCTGAAAGTCCATCATTTTCTATTAAATCTATTTTTTTATCAAGATTGAATTTTTGTAAGTTTTTAGAGGTTAATTCTATTGCTTTAGGATTTTTGTCAATAGCTATTACTTTTTTAGCTATTTTTGCAAATTCTACTGTAATTCCTCCAGTTCCACATCCTATGTCCACTACAATATCAGTAGAGGAAACTTCACTTTTACAAAGTAACAAACATCTAATTTCTTCTTTAGTTGGTCCAGGAACTTCATTTGAAATTATAAAATCAGAATCTTCTATCATTTTTACTGCCATCTTGTGAATAAATTATTTATTGTCATCTTTTGAATAAGTTATTTATTCCCATCTTTTGAATAAGTTATTATCAATATCTAATGAATCTAAGATTTTTCCAACTATAAAATTGACCATATCATCAATATTTTCAGGATTATGATAAAATGCAGGCATAGCTGGTAAAATCACCCCTCCTTCTTTAGCTATTTTCAACATATTTTCAAGGTGTATAGCTCTAAGAGGAGTTTCACGAGGAACAATAACCGTTTTTCTTTTTTCTTTAAGTGCTACATCAGCTACTCTAGTTATTACATTATTTCCATATCCATTAGCTATTGCAGATAAAGTTTTCATAGAACATGGAACAATAACAAGAGAATCAAAATTAAATGATCCACTATTTATTGAAGAACTTAAATCATGTGATTCATAAAAGTGATTAGCTAATTTCTTAATATCTTCTAATTTAATTTTTAATTCATGATTAATTACTGTTTCTGCAGGTTCACTCACTACAATACCTGTTTCAATATTTAATTTTTTCAGTGCTTCAAGGAGCTTTAAACTATAAACAACACCACTTGCACCAGTTATAGCTATAATAATCATAATTTGACCTTTGTTTAGAATAATTATTAATTTTTATTAGGATATTTATTTTTAGTTAGAATATTTATTTTTTATTAGGATATTTATTTTTTATTAGGATATTTTTTTTTCAGGATATTTTATATTTTAATTTTTTTATTCAAATAATTTAGATTGTTCAACATGAACTGTATCAAATTTATTTTGAGATTTTTCAGGAAGATCTAAATAATTTTCCAATTTAAAGTTTTTGAATTTATCTCTATCTTCTTTAGGTACATATAAACAAATATCAGGATAATTAAATCTTGCAGTTTGAAGTGCATTAACAATACTTGAAATTTCACTAAGATGATAAAGTTCGTCACCTAAAGCTACTTGGGTTTTCATTTCATCAAATCTTGGATATTCAGGGATATTTAAGATTACATAATCTTTATTAATATTCTTATCTTCACTAATTTCTTTTTCACATTTATTAAGAACTTTTTTATCTATTTTAAACACTTCTTGAGGTTTTTCAAATTGATTTAAAGGTGTGGAAGAAACACTTTTTAATAAATTTCTATTATCTAATCTATTTATCATATCTTTAACAAAACTAAGTCCTTCAGATTCTTTTTCATCTACATTTCTACATATACTGACCATATCAGAATCATCATATTTATAAATTTCTTCACTATTTACAACCTTTTCATTAAAAAGCTTTTTTAAACATCTTCTAAACATTGCATTAACAATACGTGTTGTATGGTGTTGATAAACACTTGGATACATTTGATATCTAGCTACAAGTGCTTCTTCAGCAGCTTGAACTCCTTTAATATCTAAAATAAGGTACCTTTTTAGTTTTAAATTAGATATTATTCTATCAACATCAATTACTCCATAAGCAACTCCTGTGTAGTGTGAATCACGAATAAGATAATCCATACGATCTACATCTAATTCTCCAGATATAATTGGTCCAAGTGAACCTTTTCCATTAATAATATCAATAATTTTTTTTGAATCAAATTCTTTTGTTATTATATCATTTAATGAAGTTTTTTCAATTAATTTAGCTGTTAAAACTTCATGTTTAACATCTAAAACAGCTTCTGATACATGTGAAAATGGACCATGTCCAATATCATGGAGCATAGCTGCAATTCTCACTAATTTTTTATCATAATCTGATAATTCAAGATGATCAGCTAATTTTGATCCTAAAAACATAGTTCCTATTGAATGTTCAAATCGAGAATGATTAGCTCCAGGGTAGATTAAAGATATGAATCCTAATTGCTTTATTCTCCTTAAACGCTGTATTTGGGGAGAATCCATTACTTCAATCTCAAATTCATTTAAAGAAAGGTTTCCATGAACACTGTCTCGAATAAATTTACTTGAATTAGACATTTTAACACTTTTAAGTTTTTATTTGTTTTATTTATAATTAATTTTAATTATTTTAGGGTTTTATTTATAATTATGAGGGTCGGACAAAATTCTATATCCGTTTGTCAAAACCTTAGGAAAATCCTTTGTTTAGCAAAAGAAGAAACTTTTTTTTGAAAAAAGCTATTTTTGTCCGACCCTCATTATTTTAGGGTTTTATTTATAATTATTATTTTAATATTTTGTTTATAAATATTCTAAGCTTTTATTGTCTAGATTTTCATTGTCTAAGTTTTTATTGAAAAAAAATATTTATTTCAATTTTTATTTTAAGATTATATCTTTTTCATCCACCAGCCATAATAATTTTTGTACCAGTATTGGATATTTCTTCTTTTTTAAAGTCAATTTCAAATTTAGTTTTTTCAATAACATCTTTTAAGGCATCTAATGTTTCATTTCTATGAGGACCTAAAACAGCAGTTAAAAATAGAGAATCTCCAGTATAAAACTCTCCAATGAAATGAATAATAGCTACTTCGAAAACACCATATTTTATTTTCACATACTCAGCTATGTTTTTGAGTTCTTCCTCAGCTTTTTCTTTATCATGGACAGTTAAAATCATCTTATCCACAATTTTATCCCCATCAGAATTATTTTCTTTTCCCCTCACAAAACCTTCAAAAGTAAATATAGCTCCCGCTTCATCGACTTTTATACTTTTTTTTAAATAATCAACAAGATCTTGGATTTTATAATATTCCTCATCTTTTTCAATAATTTTAATAAGCATTATATTCCTCACATTTTTTGAGTTTTATTTTTTTAATTTTGAT
>Ga0123353_10007943_pt1 | contig 14425 bp, 10 predicted proteins | sample TergutLab28metaG_3_FD_92763 | JGI IMG/M metagenome (GOLD analysis project Ga0123353, IMG submission 92763) | Labiotermes labralis P3 segment gut microbial communities from Petit-Saut dam, French Guiana - Lab288 P3 | ecosystem: Host-associated > Arthropoda: Insects > Digestive system > Gut ... | reverse complement strand
GAAGAGCGAGACGAAGGGAGGGAACTTGGCGGTAGTCGACGTGTTAGGAGAGGGGGGTTATACTTCCCCTCCCCGGGGGGGGGGGGGGGGGGGACACAAACGCAATTTTACGATTGCGGCTCTGTTAAACGATCAATTCATCACAATCGACTGCTTTTCGAAGTCGAACATGGCGACTTTGTTTTGCATGTGCGAGAGGACACCCATCGAAAGAGGTGCCTGCACGCGCACTGCCATTTCAATCGGGCACATCGGCGTTTCTCGTGTTTTGACACAATTCAGCAGATTGCGCCAAAGTTTGCTGGTATCTCCTTGTCCCGCCCACGGGATTCTGATTTCCTCTTTGCCCTGCGCGAAGGGAACAATACGAACGCCAGCATCTTTTCCACCGTCGAGCATTCCCCAAGAGATATAACCGTTCGTGCCGCGAATTTGCGTCTCCTGCGGAACATGGTTCGAGAGAGAGTTCGTCATCACTACGGTGGGACCATCGACATAGTCGGCAATGATGTTGCACTGGTCGGGAACTTCACGGTTGTATTGGAATGTGCCGCCACCGCCGAAAACACGTTCGGGATAATCGAGTTCCAAAATGCAGAAGAGCGGCGTGTAGGCGTGGACAAGCAGGTCGGTCGAAGGTCCGCCAGCATAATCCCAGTACATTCGCCACTGAAAGAACCGCGACACAGAAAAGTCCACCTTCGGGGAATCGCCGAGAAAACGTTCCCAGTTGAGGTCGGGTCCCGGTTTCGCGTTTGGGTCTGGAATGTGCATCCGCTCCCCCCAGTCGCCGCGCCGAAAATAACTGCACTGAGCATGAACCGGTTTGCCGATAATGCCGTCGCGAATCAGTTCGATGATCTTCGGATAGTTGTCATCCGCCATATACTGCGTGCCGACTTGCACCAGTTTGCCCTTTTCTTTGGCAACGGCTTCGATCTTCTTGGCAAGTTCAAACTGATTCCAGTGCGTCAGCGGCTTTTCGCAAAACACGTCTTTGCCCGCGTTGATCGCGTCGATGGTCTGCTGGGCGTGGTGTGCGTCCGGCGACACAATGCAGACCACGTCAACATCTTTATTTTCGAGGAGTTCCTCGTGGGTGTCGTACATTTTTGTCCCGCCGGTTCTTTGCGATGCCGCAATCAGCCGAGGACGATAAACGTCGTTCACCGCCACCGGACGGGTAACGCCTTGTTCCTTAAACCTGTTGATGATGTCCAAGTGGGCATTGCAACGTCCACCCGTGCCGATGAAGCCGACACCAATCTGGTCATTTGCTCCTCGTGCCGCCTGAGCAATCACAAAGGGAGCTGCAAAAGTCGTCGCCGCAACACCTGCGGCAGAGGACTGGAGAAATTTTCGTCTTGTTGGTTTCATGTTCGTTCTAAAGGGGTTAATGGTTGAATGTTCTATTGTTCGCTCTGGAGGAGAGGAGTTAGAATGCAGAAGTTAGGAGTTAGAATACGCAAGCGGGGTTGCAATATCATTCGTCAAAGGTGCGGTAGCATCATTCTATCTCCTACCTTCTATCTCCTAACTCCTTCTAAATCAACGCTTTGAGATGCTTGATACTCTTCGCTGCCTGTTCGACGGTTCCACATTCGACGCTGAAAACGATGTCTTGCGGAATCGTCTTGACGATCGCAATGACCTTTGCCCAGTCGATGACACCTTCGCCGCAAGCGCAGCCGACCGGCGTGCCTGTCACAGTGCCACGCTCGGCATCGGATTGTTGGATGGAAATATCCTTGGCATGCAGATGCACGAGTTTTCCCTTGATCTTTTCCAGCCAAGTGTACGGGTCCTGACCCGCAAGGTAAGAATTGCCCGTATCGAAATTCGCCGCAACGGCGGGGGAACCAGCGAGCGCGATGATTTTATCGTACAAATCCGGCTTGACCGTGTATTGTTGATGCGGCTCAATGCCGATCTTGATCCCGCGCGGTTCGGCAACGAGCGATGCTTCTTTGAGCACATATCGCATGTACGCGAAATCTTCGTCCTGCGTTGACCAGTCCGGCTTGGGACCTTCATCGGTACAAACAACGGGACAGCCGCACTCCGCCGCAAAGCGAACCGCCTGCTTGAGGTAATCGGTCGAGATTTCCGGTTTGCAGAGCGGAGTATGACTCGATAACGCCGATGGCTTGACGTTGTGTTGTTCGCAAGCCCGACGGATACGCAACGGATCATCCGACATGGAAATACTGTGAAAGTATCCCGCATCGGCGAGGAGTTGCCGTCCCAGGTGAACCATCGGCTCAACATATTCGTAGCCGAGTTCCGCTGCCTTGGCAACACCCCATTCAAATGGCTTATCCTCGTGACGAACAAACTCCAGATTCACGCCCAATAAAATTTTTCCCATAATTGTTTTCCCCTATTTCTAACTGGGTTTCATAGAAGTATATTGTATCCATTGTTGATCGTCAAGAGTGCGGGTAAGGAACAGTCCACAAATAATGTCGGCATTTTTCCCCGATGCCATTGCCATACACGGGGACGTAGAGATGCGGATGCACTCGCGTCTCTACCAATGTCGGTTTAATTTGCGGACAGTTCTCAAGCAAACAAGATGTTACATCCTTTCCAGAAAAAGGATGCGGCAATGACAAACATGACGATTCCGAGCAGGCGGTTGATCCAAATGATGACCTTCAAATCCAGCGATTGACGGACGCTTCCAAGAGCAAGGGCAATGCCCAGCTTTACCGACGTGATGCTGATGAAGAAAACGCCGATAAACAAGAGCATCGTCGTCACACTGACGTGCAGAGCCGACACGGAAAGCGGTCCGCAAATCGTCAACCAATAAATGTACACATTGGGATTGAAAAAATTGACCCCAACGGCTCGCAACAGCGAAATGGAGGGGGCGTTATTCTGCTGAAACTGAGATGCCGTTACCGTAAGACTCTCGTAACCAAGATAACAGAGCAGGCATGCTCCAATCAAGGCAATCAGTGCAATGACATTTTCCAACCCAAGGGACAAGTAGTAGAGACAGGGAATCACCACTGCGATGATGGGCAGATCGGTCAACACCGGTACAAATGCAATTTTTGCTCCTGCCCGCCGTCCATGCAGGAGCGATTGACTGACAAGCATTGTGGTAATAGGACCGGGCGAGGCTCCGGCGTGAACGCCCAGCACCACCGCCTTCCAAACGAATACAAACGCTGCTGTTTCCATCCCAATTTTATGGTGAGGGTTCTTCCGTTCGCGGAAACCTCCGCCGTTCATTACGCTGCTGCCGATACTCTTCGGGGATCGGATCGCCGGGTCGCCAAGAATCGGGACCCGGTTACCAGCGGTTCACTTTCGGGGAATTATATCCGATTGCCTTTGCTTGCGATAGGCAGACGTTAAGGAGCGGCAGCACCATTCTAACTTCCCACTCCCCTCTCCTGTATTCTGTCTCCTTACCCGGGCTGTTCTGCTGACTTGACGTGGCTGACCGCTCCGTGTAGAATGTCGGGGCTTTTGTTCCCTCATACACTGGAGCCGGATGTTTACCTTTGTCCCTTTGGGATTGTTGGTTATCTTTATTTTTTCGCTGGGTGCGAGGTCTCTCAAATCATTCGCCAGGCACAAACTCGAAGAGTTCTGTCGTCATCGAAACGCCGACACATTGCTGGCGACCATTCTCAAACAGCACGAAGATGTCGGGGCAGCGGTCAGCCTTGCCCGCATTCTGTGCATCCCGCTTTTGCTGGTCACTCTTTTTGTTCTTGAAAAAGAAGCAGTACCGTTGACGATGATCGTTGCCATTGTGCCGCTGATTGTCCTTGCCGAATTCTGGTTGCCGCGTGCTTTTGCAAAACTTTGGGGGACGCATTTCGTCTATTTTGGTTGGTTTTTCTGGCGAGCCACGGCAACCATGATGTTTCCATTCCTGTTGATCGACCGGATGGTGACCCTCTTTTTCAGTCGCCTCGCGGCACACACCGACAACGAAGATGCGTTTGAAGAGGAAATCCGCACCATTGTCACCGAAGGGCACCGGGAAGGCTTGCTCGAAGGGGATGCCCGCGAAATGATCGAAGGTGTCATCGAACTGCGCGACGTGACCGTCTCCGCCATTATGACTCCACGAACGGAAATGAAATGCGTGCCAGACGTTCTTTCGTGGGAAGAAATGCTCCAATACGTCATTTCGTCCACTCACTCACGTATTCCCGTGTACAAGGAAACCCGCGATGATATTATCGGGGTCATTCATGTGAAAACACTGCTTCAGACACTGGCATTGAACGACCCTGAACGACGTTGCCATTGGACAGAGTTGATGTCGGAACCGCTGTTTATTCCCGAAACGAAGCCGGTCGGTACTTTATTGCAAGAGTTTCAAGCCGTTCAGTCGGTGGGGAACGAACCCGGGGTTCGGATCAGAGGGCATCTCGCCATTGTCCTGGACGAATATGGCGGCGTGGCGGGACTTGTCACCCTTGAAGACATTTTGGAAGAAATTGTCGGTGAAATTATTGACGAACACGATACCATTACCGTGACGGAACTCATCTCACCACTGGAAGCCGACACCTTCGCCGTATTAGGGAGAGCCCGTATTGATGAACTGAATGAACAGTTGGGGTTGCACTTGCCGGAAGAGGAAGATTACGATACCGTTGCCGGTTTTATTTTTTCGACGCTGGGACACATTCCCGAAGTGGGGGAGTCGGTCGATTTTGAACATGACGGCAAAATCATTCGCCTGACAGTCACGGACGTCACCCGCCGCCGAATCGAAAAAGTTCGCGTGGAGCTGAATTGTTAGAGAAGGAGTCAGGAGACGCAAGCGCAGAGGATGTTGCTGCACCGCATGCGACTTCTGACTCCTGTATTCTGATTCTGACTCCTGTATTCTGACTCCTGACTCCTTGCTCCAGAATGGGAAAAGGAAAACCGACCCATTCTTTTCCAGCGAAAGCCTCATTGTCGATACGCAGGAACATTTGTTGATGCCTTCACATCGCCTGTTTGTGGATCGAAGTACCACGAATCGAAATAGTCCCGCTCCGCTTGATAATAGTCGAATAGTTCCGTCGGTCCTAAATCTTTTTTGACGATTCCATACTTTTGCATTTCACGAATATAATCATCATTCGGGCGAAAACCGGGCATGTCGAATCGTTTTTCCAGGTGCAAACGCCGATTGGCATCTTGCAATGCAGCAAGAACTTCTTGGTAGAATGGATCATGGGTGTTTTCAAAAATGGTTCGCGCACATGCCCCCATGCCACCCGCATTTTTCGCCAGTGGGGCACGTAAGATCATCGACCGTTCGGGATGGGAGATGTTGAACAACGGCGTGTGCGTAATATTCCACCGTTCGAGTCTGGGAATATCTTTCGAGGTGTTCCCTTTGATCCCCGGAAAATTCCAACACTCCAAAGCCAGTGCCTTGGCGTCACTATAATCTTTGGTCGCATGACATTCGCCGCAACGGGAATGGAGTTGCTTCAAATCAATGTCGATATCGAAACGCCCGGTACGCAGCGACGCATAAGTGCCAGGGTAGGTTGCGCTGGTGTCAATCCAAAGACGAACGAGGTTCTTTTCTTCTTGAGTGAGTTTGACATCGTAATGCGACGGCTCCATGGAGTGCATGAGCGTGCTGACGCCACTGCCGACTTCATAGATGGGATGGCTGCTGAGTATCCTGTTGCGATTATCAACGACATACTTGCCATCCAACGCCAACCGCAAATAGGAGATCGAATAACACGGCGTTTTGTCACCAGTCAGATCGAGTTTGGCATCGTATTTCTCTGGGTTGTGGCAGGCAACGCAATGTCTTTCGAGAATCGGTTGAATATCACGAGGAAAATCAATAATCGGCGGCACACCCGCGATCGGTTCCAGCTGCCGGGGTCTTTTTCGCAATGCTTGTGACACTGCTTGCGTTCTCGGTGTTTCCGTTCGATGTTCATGGCAACCGATGCAAGTCACCGTCTCGCCCGGTTGAACGGTCAAAAAACTGAGCATCCGTTTGATCGCCAGATCGTTTTCATCAAGGGCAATGAAAAAGACCGACTGCAATGCAGGTATTTCGAGATGTGCTGAACCATCCTCTTCCACGGGAACTGTCCCCAGTATTTCCGCAAGCGTAAAGGTGTTGAAGATGGAGAGCGGTTGCGGACCTCCGGAAAAATTGACCGGCTTTGGCACCTGTTTCAACACCAACAATTTTTTGACTTTGCCTCGTTCAAGCCCTTCGAGAGAACGACCGTGATACACGTCTTCGAGAACGACCGTTCCTGTTGTTTTCGTGCAATCAATCCTGGAAGCAATGACGGGTTCCCGCTCGCGCGGCACCATCGGACGCGGTTCATGAACTGCCAGTTGCGTGTTGCGAGGACGGTCTTTGCGAAACTCTTCCGGCAACAAATAGATCTGTTCCGCCCGTCCTTCACCATCAATCACGAATAACGCATCGTTGTTGGCAGCGAGAAAACAATCTTCCGAAAACGGGTAGGGGTCTTTGTAATGCGTCTCTGAAATCCGCCGGACACTGCCGAGATCATCCGGTCCCTTCTTCGGCGAAACGATGGTGATAAATCCCATGTGCTCCGGTCGTCCATGGGATGGAGAAAAAATCGAGACTACATTATCGGAGTGGGGAATAGGCTTGGCATCAATCATGAGAATCTCTCGATGCTTGTTGTCAAAGTAATAGGCGTGCATGTTGCCATAATAAGTCACCTGTTGTGTGCCATCGGGATTCATCGCCCAAAGATGGTGAAAATCGGTATGGGATCGATCGACATATTCCCATCGCATGTACAGTACCCGACCATCGGGCAGCATCCACGGGGTGTTGTCATGTTCGTTATTGCTCGACACCATTCGGACATTCTTTCCGTCGGCATCGCAGCGATAAAGTGTCGTGGTGGGCGTATGCCAACAGGGGGTGTATCGCATACAGCGAGAGGAAACAAAGAGGATGGAACCGTCGGGGGTATATGTTGGTTCAAAGTCGTCATATTCCGAGTTTGTCAGTGGGGTCAAGTTTGTTCCATCAACGTTAATCTCGTACAGATGGTACTGTTTCGTCCCTCCTTTGCGATACGCGAAAAGGATTTTTTGTCCGCCATAGTGCATTTGAGGATCACGGATGCCCCCTGTTTCGTCATAAAGGATTACCTCCAAATCGCCGGTACGCAGATTCAGTTTTACCAGCGCAGCACCTTCGCCGTAGCCCCAGAGTAACCCGTCTTCTTCTTTGAATGCAAGTCGAAGGGCATCCGGTTGTGGACCTGAATAATGCCCGAACGAAACATACCAATGGTCGTGCCCTGGAACCCGAACGGCGAAAACAATCGATTCGACATGGTTCATCGGTCCTTCCAGCATGTTGGTGAGCATCGGCGAGGCTTTGACACCGGTTTGCAGTTTTTCCGTGAAGGATTGAATGGCAGCGGGGTCAGTCGTTTGTGCAACCAACGGGGACCCCGTCAACGCAAACAATGCACTCCATGCGACGAAAACCAAATGCTTGATGGGCACCATGTTCCTCCTAGGCTTTCTCATCCTACTCCCCCTTAGGCTTTCGCCAGAAAATAATTGGTCGATTTTTCCCTTTCCCATTCTGGAGAAAAAGGAGTTAGAAGTTAGAAGTCGCATGCGGTATTGCAATATCTTCGAAAAAACGGTGCGGTAGCACCATTCTAACTCCTAACTTCTTCCGCCCGGAATGAGAGATACAGCAAAATTGGGTCAACACTTCCCAGCGAAAGCCTTAACGCTCATGCATTTTGCTGAATTTTTTGAGACACGACCAAGTTGACTTCGGCAAGCTTATCGACCCGGTCGAACTGCTTGGCAACTTCGGGAGCGTGCGTGACCAAAATCAGGGCAACACCCTCTTCCTGGCACGTGTTCCGCAGCATATCAATTACTTGCTGTTGATTGCCGACATCGACGTTTGCCGTTGGCTCATCCGCCAGTACCAATTTCGGTTTGTTGGCAAGTGCCCTTGCCACGGAAACCCGTTGCTGCTCTCCCACCGAAAGTTGCGCTGGTTTGTGGTGCAAACGATGTCCCAGCCCCACCTTGTCCAAAAGGTCCTTTGCCCGATGCTTATCACTCCGCGCACTGGCAAAGGTCATTCCGATCATCACATTTTCCAATGCAGTAAAACCTTGCAAAAGGTTGAACGTTTGAAAGACGTATCCGATTCGCCTTGCACGGAACTGGTCCCGCTCCGCCTCGGTCAGAATAGGCGTATCCCAACCATCAATGAGCACATGCCCTGACGTTGGACGCAGAATACCGGCAACAATGTGGAGCAACGTGGTTTTACCACAGCCACTCGCACCCACAACGACAACCTGTTCCCCGGCATCGACCGCCCATTTTGGAATATCCAAAATCGGCAAATCCTCGCCATCAGGAAGGGTATATGATTTTTTCAGATTCTTAATTTCAAGCATGCCAGAAGGATACCCCACCGAAAGCAGTTTGTCAAGGCTTTCGCCGGAAAATAATGGGGCGGTTTTCCCTTTCCGATTCTGGAGCAAGGAGTCAGGAGTCAGAAGTCAGGAGACGCAAGCGGTGCTACTGTATCCTCGGTAAATAGTGCGGTAACACTCTTCTGAGGGAGCGTTTGTCAAAAAGGGGTACAGTATTTTTGTCGCCAACGGCGGCGCACAAAATAGCCGGGGGTGATGGCGTACTCGCCGAACCCCCGGAAACAAGCAGCACAACAAATTGCACTCTGAAGGAGTGCCACAACGCTACGGCTTGTGCGCCACCGTTGGCGGCGAATGTTGTGGGGGCGATCCTGTCCGGGGGTTCAGCGAGTCGCAAAAAATCACCCCCGGTTATTTTATGTCGCCCCCTTGGGGCAAAAACAGAACGGCTCTTCAGCGTCACGCCCCTTTTTGGCAAATGCTCCCCTCTTCTGACTACTGACTACTGTCTACTGACTCCTGACTACTTTCTCACCGAAAGCCTAACCCTGATCTGTTTGCGAAGAGAGAAAACGACCGCCGAGACCGATGCCACTGACGACCAGTCCCGACAAACTCATCTGCAAGCCGAACGAAAGATCGCTTCCCCCACCTTGAGAAAAACTCAACATGCCAAAGATCATTCCGACGATCCCCAGTGCAGTCAAACCGGCATTGAGTGTTTCCAACGCTCCTTCCTGCGGTGCAGCCTGATGAGAGTCCGTCAAATATTGCGTCGCAACCGTAGGAATCCGCCGTGGGGAACGAAATTGTCGATGTCCACGAAAAATGGCGGCAGGTGGCGTTTTTCGGCGGAGTCGGACACGTTGCCACATCGCCAATGTTTTTTTGATTTCGCTCACCTTCTCCGCCACCGTCTCCAGTGAAAAAGGTTCCGTTGGAGGAAGCAACGGTAATGCGGTTATTTGTACCTCGATTTCGGGTGGAACGATTTCTGGTTGAACCAGACTGTTCGACGGCTCATAAGCCTGTATGCGCAAAGCCAACATCCGACGAAGCCGTCTGAGTTCCCCTACAGGATCGAACGGCTTCATCGGAATCCCCTCTTGTTCGGTCAGCAATTCAAAGTAAGACTCCGTCACGACATGCACCATCGGCGAAATGGACCTCCAAAGTATAGAGAGTGTTTGCGCTAATCCACGTGGGGCATTTGGGCAAAAAACTGGGAAAGATAGGCAATTTTGGACAAGCCACCAAGCCGCTCTCAGAAATTCCTTTGAGCGTGGCGTGTCCCCAAATCCCATGAGCGTACAGACTCATTTTGCCAAAAAAAGTGTGCGTGGCGGATGCGCGAGGGGGCGCAAGCCGAAAAATGAACTGCTCCGGGTCTACTTGCCCCCTTTGAAGAATTTCCGCAACATTTCTGATGCCGCATCACGACTCGAAGCATGCCCTTCTTTGTGGATCCCCGAGCGTGTTCCGGTGTCCTCCTTCACCGCTTCCCGCTCGGCAGCGTCTGCCGACTGAGCCTGTAAGTGAGACATCAACTCCGTTGTGTCAATCGTTCGGGTGTCCAACTCGTCCCCGCTCTCCCCGGCAGTCATCAGCCAATCGGTAATCGCATCTTCCTGGCTTTGCTGTTTGCCTTCCGACTGCAACGCAACCGTTCGCGCAACGGCATCGCTCACGGACTGAACTTTCGGCATCTTTTGCACTTTCATCTCAACAGTGATATGCACAAAAAATTCAAGCGGACCAATGGATATTTTGTCACCGTTTTTGAGTTCGTGTGTCTCCGTAATCTTGCTCTCATTGAGGAAAACGCCATTTTTACTCCCCATATCCCGAACAAAAGCGACACCGTCTTTCAAAGAAATTTCGCAGTGATACCGGCTAATAAGCTCACTTCGCGGCTTAAGATGGCAGTCATCCGCTCGACCAACGACAAACCGATCGCCCGTGATAGGAATAATCTGACCAGCCCGACTCCCCCCTGCTACAACTAACTGAACGCTCATAATCAAGTCTCCTGATCCCAATTATAGCGACCAGCACAAAAAAAATCAAGACAACCTCGGCAAGAAAAGACCCGGATCGGGTCATTTTTCGGCGATGCCCTTTTCCATCCGCCCTCGCGTTGTCGGGCTAAAATTTTCGGTATCAGGAATGTCAAACCGCCTTCGGGATACCGGCTCACATGCAAGCGAAGAACTATTGTGGCACGATATCGGTCAGTCCGTCAAACCCCACAGGCGAGTCAATGCTGACAGGCAGTGGTCTGGCTTCAGATGCCATTTTGGCTTTCTGCGTACTCAGTTTGTGACTGAGCGGAGAAGAACCGGGCGGAGAAGAGCTGAGCGGCGAAGAGGGCAATGTTGCGGTTTCGGTACGACTCGTCGAGACAGGTTTTTCTTTTTTGATTGCTTCGTAGACTTCCTGCCTGTGGACGGAAACACTAGGCGGTGCCTGAACACCTATCCTCACGCGATCTCCCCGAATGTCAACTACCGTGATGACGATATCATCGCCAATAAAAATGCTTTCATCACGGTATCTGGACAGGACTAACATTTTTTTATTCCTTTAATAAATTAAATCGTGGTGCGTTTGAAATCCGCCCAAAACGACGAGACTTCCTATGATCTTCCCATCGACCGTTTCCGGTACTCCCTTTCTCGGTATTAAAAAATTGCCAGTTCAATCAAATAGAGAACGTAGGCAAAATGAAAAAAAATTGCCTGTTGCGTAAAGGAAACACCGATTTATGACGTGGAAGCGGTATAACTATAAAAACCGGAACACGGAAAGCGTGTCGCAGATTCTTCCGTCATCAGCCGCTTGCCGCCTGTGTTGCTGTTTCCCGCCTCTGTCGGCTGTTGCCGCCGTAGCTGTTCGGCGAACGGCTACCCACTTTTTGTTGCCTGCCTATTGTGCAAACCTGCCATCGGACTGGTATAATGGATCATTCACGACAGCATTCTCTCCATGTGCAAGTGTCATGTCGAACTATCGTCTCCTTTGTTTCGCCGGTGTTTTCGCCCTTGCAGCCATGCATGTCCAGGGGCAAGACCTTGACCCCAAAGAAGTGAAACAAGCCATTGCCCTCGGAATCGATTTTCTGAAAAAGAGTCAAGCACCGGAAGGGAACATCGGCAGCCATTCCGAGGACCGTTGCGGTCCGACGGCGATGGCCGTGCTTGCCATGCGCAGTTGCGGCGTGCCGCCGAACGATCCGCATATCGAACGTGCGATGCGGTATCTGCGAATCTGGCCTGCGGAGAAATCGGGGCGGATTTATGCCCTTTCGCTACAAACGATGGCATTTTGCGCCGTCGATCCGAACCGCGATCTGCCGTTGATTCGCAAAAACGTCGAACTGATCGAGAAGCAGCAGAGTCGAATGAACGAGCACAGCGGCGGCTGGCGTTATTTTCCAACGGGCGACAGCGATTTGTCCTGCTCCCAGTTTGCGATCCTTGCCCTCTACGAAGCGGAGCGAGCTGGCGTGAAAGTCAGCGATGCGACGTGGACAACCGCCTTGCGGTATTGGTCGGAGACGCAAAATGCAGGCGGTTCTTGGGGATACAACCCTCAACGCGGCGGTGGAAGCAACCCCGGAACTGGCAGCATGACCAGTGCCGGGATCGCCAGTCTCATCATTTCGGCTGGCGTTTTTGACAAAGGGGGGGCAACCGTTCGGGGAGACAGGATCATGTGCTTTCAACCGCCGGACGACAAAACGACCGACCAAATCAAAAACGGTCTTGATTGGCTGGCGAACAATTTCAGCGTTTCCACGAATCCAGGAAGCGGTCATTATCATCTCTATTATCTCTACGCTTTGGAACGAGTTGGGCGAACGACGAACCAACGTTTCATCGGTCGGCACGATTGGTATCGGGCTGGCACCGAAAAACTCTTGACGCTCCAAGCCTCGCTCGGGGGGGGACATTGGAGCGGCGGCAATATTTCCGACACCGCCTTTGCGCTGCTCTTTCTTTCCAAAGGACGCAGGCCCGTGTTGATGTCGAAAGTACAATTCGGCAATGATGATGCGTGGAACGTGCATCCTTACGATGTGAACAATCTCACGGTGTTCGTCGAATCGAAGTGGAAGCAGGAGATGACCTGGCAAATCATTGACATTCGCCACGCAACGGTCGATCATCTGTTGCAATCGCCCGTCATTTCATTTTCTGCAAAAGATTGGCAAATTCCCTCGCAAAGTCCCGAAATGACCACCCTTGCCAAGAAACTCCGCGAATATCTCGACCAAGGCGGTTTTATCATCGCCGAAGCCCAACCGGGTGGTAAATCTTTTGACGACGGTTTTCGTGCGCTGATGGAAAAAGTGTTTCCTGAGCCGGGATACGAACTGACCTTGCTGGACAGGTCTCATCCGATTTGGACGGCAGAGCAAACGATTGATCCCGATCATATTCGTCCCATTGAGGGCATCCATTTCGGCTGCCGAACCAGTGTCATTTACATTCCGCCGGTACAAGGAAAGCCGTCGCTCTCCTGTTTGTGGGAAGTGTACAAACATTTTAATCGGGAGGGGACAAGGTATCCCGAAGTGGTCCAGCGTCAAATCGATAATGGTCTCGGCATCGGTCTCAACATCTTGGCGTATGCCACGAGCCGGGAACTGAAAAACAAAGAAGACATTCCCGAGCGTGTGACAAGAGATCACGTGGATGCGGACAGACGCGGACGAATCTTTTTGCCGTTTCTTGATTACGGTGCCACCAATCCCGCGCCGCACGCTCCGCGAAATCTGCTTACGTATTTGGAAGCAGAACTCAAAATGCGTGTCGAGTATGAAACCAGTTCGGTGACGCTTTCGGATGAATCGCTGATCGACTATCCGGTGTTGTTCATGCACGGGCGAGGAGCGTTTCAATTTTCCGAAGAAGAACACAAACGATTGCGGGCACACTTGGAACGTGGCGGCTTTCTCTTTGCCAATGCGATCTGTTCCGCAGAAAATTTCACGACCTCCTTTCAAAACGAGATGAAAAAGGTTTTTCCCAATGCAGAGTTGAAAAGGATTCCGCAGAACGATCCTCTCTTTTCGGACACACATGGCGGCTTCCCCATTCAAGAACTGGATATGCGGCAACCCGAACGGGCACCGGGTCAGGGAACGGTCACGCGGACACGACGAGTACAGCCGGAACTGTACGGCATCCGGTTGTCCGACGAACACCGTTGGCGGGTCGTGTTTTCTCCCAACGATGTGAGTTGTGCTCTGGAAAAGACCAGTTCATTGGAGTGTCGCGGTTACACCCAACGAGCCGCATTGCAACTCTCCACCAATGTGATGCTCTATGCACTGGAACCTTGGTAAGACTTCCGCTGGAGAAAAGGAGTTAGAAGTTAGAAGGAGTTCGAAGTTAGAAGTCGCATGCGGTGTGGAAAGTCCGTCATCGAACGGTGCGGTAGCACCATTCTACCTCCTACCTCCTATTACTATAGCGCAATCAATCGTATGGGAAAACCTCATTTTCACCTAATTTTTCTGACTAAACAACCTAAACGGTGTCCAAAAACACCCAACCTCATTACCTTATTACTTCATTTTCTAGCGACATACTGCATCAATGGCAGAATAAGGTAATTAGGTTAGACATCTGAGGATGCTCGATGCTACTTCGGTTGCTTTGTTTGAGGAAATAAGGTGGAAATGAGGTTGGATTTCTCAAAAAACACACCGTTTTCTGTTTCGCATCATTCGTTGGTGCAAAAGCAGTTAAGGAAATTTTTCGACATGTCCACTGCACTGTCGTACTACCTCCTACCTCCTACCTCCTATCTCCTCTTACCGCCTGCGTCCTGCCGGACTGAAATTAGGGACAGGTTGATGGAGCAAACTTCCCGGTGGGTAGTAGTGCAAATACTGATTGAATCCCGCCGGGTTACGTTGCATACTGGGGATTTCTCGTGGAGGGGCGAGCAACATATCCTTTGTCGGTGCACCAGTACCTGCTATACCCGTGTCTGTAAGATCG
>Ga0123353_10007940_pt1 | contig 14426 bp, 6 predicted proteins | sample TergutLab28metaG_3_FD_92763 | JGI IMG/M metagenome (GOLD analysis project Ga0123353, IMG submission 92763) | Labiotermes labralis P3 segment gut microbial communities from Petit-Saut dam, French Guiana - Lab288 P3 | ecosystem: Host-associated > Arthropoda: Insects > Digestive system > Gut ... | reverse complement strand
GAATAATCACAAGAACCAAAAATCAAATATATAACACAGAAGCCGTCCAGCCGCCTAGTTCAGCTCGTGTCTGTCTTTTTTTGGGGGGTGGGGGAGGGGATGGGGGGACTCTTCACAGAGTGTAAAAATTTTCAGGATACAAAAGAATACTGTTATGAGCTGCACCAACTCATGTAGGGATCCACTTAAGAAACTAAAAGTTATACATCTTCAATTGCAATATATACATACACTTCTCTGATCTGTGGTCAATAATAAAGATCAATACAAAGTAAACTCCCATATTCTTAGCACAAATACTACACAAAATTCCAACCTTCATCAAATTCAGTAACATATAAAAAAGTATACTACTTTGGCAACAAGGCTTTCAACAATACACCTCCCATATCAAAAACTCATCTAATCATATCAAACAATTTAAATAAGCCTTAAAACATTTCTGGCACCACTGACATAATGGTTTACCACACTGTATCCAATGTGACTTGATGAAGCAGACAACAGATGTGGGCCAAGCTCTGATGTGATCGCACCCACCTACCCTCCACTTCAACTGAACCAACCAATCAAGACAAACTTTGGTTAGTGTGTAGGCTACCTCCCTGTAACAGTGAGTGTTACCACTGCCACACAAACATCACTTGCCTGCAACCGCAATGGAAATTTTCCCCCTTTGGTTGACCAATACAACAGCAGAGCCATGTTTCCCATATAGTAAATTCTTCTACTCATGCAATGAATAACGTGATGTAAATGAAGAAAGAAAAACCACTGTTTATTAGCCAACTGTTCCTTTTGAATTAATGTGTTACTTCAACATTCTATTTAGCAATGACTAGTTTGAATAAAATGATACACAAATGTTAACACATACTTTTACAAGGCTTTATTTATATCTACTTGCAATGATGTTTATATAATTTCTCAATTTAATGTAATCACAGATTAACAATGAATCATGTTCATTAAAATCCATTTTAAATCTATTTGCTTGTTCATTACTATATGTACACTGGACTTACTATGTGTAATGGCTTTTTCTGTGTCCAAGAGGTTTCCCTCTCAGGGATTGACAAAATGTATGAGAAATAAACAAAAAACAGCTGACCAAATATCAGGTTTCAATGCCAGCCAGTATCCATCCTCTCCAGAATCATTAGTTTCCCTGTTTGCTATTAAAAACAAAGATTATAATATACAGAAATATAATTTTGCTTCCCTTCTTATACAGATTTGAAACTTGGTCTCTCACATTACAAGAACATAGGTTCCATCATGAAGTAGTTTCAGACACCTATCAAAGTTATTTTAGATGCAAAACCGACTCAGAAATAAAAAGTTGTGACACACAACCCTATGAAAATAAACAGTAACATACAAGCCTACAGTAACTCCCCCATTGCAGAAATCTGTGGAAATGAGCAAATTGTACACACTGTAAATTCCTCAACAGAATATATTCAAGGGTTAAAGTTTATATTTTTTTTAATGTTCATACTGTGCATAGTGAATAATTAATGTTTATTATTATTATACCAACATATGCACAAATATGTAGTGTAAATTTATATTAAAACTACTCTGACATGTTTCAGTGTTAATACACCAAATTCAGGGAGTTCACAAGTTGTGTCAGATAATAATAATTCATAACTTTAGCTGACACAACTTGTAAACTCCCTGAAGATGGTGTATTAACATCAAAACATGTCGGAGTAATTTTAATATTAGTTTACACTACTTATTTGTGTATATGTTGGTATAATGATAAACATTAGTTAAAGTTTATACTCTACATGTATATCATTTGTTGACACTGTTTACTCAATATTTAAGAACCAAGCACATCAACTGTGAAATATCAACCTCTTTTCCCACAGCGGTGCGGTACGTTTGTTTAAAGATTAGTTTCGCTTTAATCACTGCCAACCCATTCTTGTGGCTGGTGTTTGATCATACTGTCATACCAAATCGGCAGTTATTATAACACACGGTTTCTTCCGGATTTCCTTTAATTGGAAAACAAATTACGATAGATTTCAACGTCAACAGACTCTACCATAGTCACGATGCGTTCATTTCAATGATAAATGTACTGCGGTTAAATGAACTAAGAACCCTGTCATCTGCAGTTTGCAAACTGACGTGAAAAAAAAAAACTTCTATTTACCATTACCTTCGCCATATACCATTCCATTCCGAATATTGACAAAGAGACCTTTCCTTCAGAACGGAAACAACACTGTTTATACATAAGCACATATACTTACAGGTTAATTGTCCTGTTGATGGTAATGGACTGGTTTGGTACGAACTTTTGCTCGAAAGGTGTACTCTGACTGGCTCTTCGGGGCCATCCACTACCCTTAATCTGTGCAGCCGCCATCGCCATTTTACGCTACACCATTAATAGACGCTACATTTACGACGTCACTTCCCCAACTACCACCTTCGACCACCGACAAACCACGGATACCCAAGCATTGTACCAGAGGTTCTCTACATACCCAACTTGGCTAGTAAAGCGCCATCTCCTACACATACCTCTAAACTATTTAGATTATTTGTTGCAAACCCCTGATGATTCAGTAAAAGTAGGAATCATCACGACGGTACAAACAAGTTTCCCAGCTTCCATGAGCCACCATCCTCCCTTGATTTATAAGTCAATGAATGTTGGTTCTATATCACCTCACAACCACCGTGGATCAGAGAATCATAATCACGGATAACAGGGATTAGTCTGCTATCGGCACCTAGTCGGGTATACCAACTCGCATCCGTATCGACTAATTTCATTGGCTTATGTACAGCACGTAGTGAACAGCCATTTCATCGTCAAACGCGTGAAACTGCGTGAAAGGCAAAAGAAAGAGAGGGAATTTGAAGATACATAACGAAAGTAAATCTCTGTTGACCAGTTATTTTCCTTGAATGCTTAATTGGTACTTAATGATTAAATATGTCTTGGTTTAAGTGCAGATAGCTTAAAATAGTACACTTCCGTGAGGGTTGGAACGACATTTTTTGGCCAGTCTGTGTGCGGTCTCGTAGTAATATTGTTTTGCCGTAGTTACCAGTATTAATTTGTCAACTGTCGAGTCATTAGGTGTAGTCACTCGCGTTTTTTATCCATTAAAATAATTTCAGATACCTTTTGTTTCTTTCTAAAATACTTCCTGCTGTTTACAGCAACATCAGTTTCATATGTCAACATTTCTGAATAGTGAATAAAACATAAGACTGCAACAAATCAAAATACCTTTATATGGTCTAACTCAGTTCCTTCAAGAGATTACGAAGTAATAATCAAAACTCTGCACATCTTCAGTGGCATTCTCATTTATTATTCATAATTATCCCAGTGCTCACTGGTGATATATGTGAAGTCTTTAATGTTGCATGAATCAGTCACTGCGTGCCATGATATCTTGTGTATCTTAAAACTTATGTGCAAGTAAGGAAAATGATAAAACTACTCTACGTTTCAGGAGCTATTGGTTCAATTTATCATGTCTGCACTGCCCCTTCTAAAACGTGCAAGAGTTGAAAGTTCAACAGTCCTCTCAGCAATAGAAGCTTGTAGCAAGGAAGTATCTAATTTAAAATTAGCATTTGACCAACGATTAGCAAGCATTGAAAATCGCTTGGGACTTATTACAACAGGAAGTAATACCATAAATACAAGAATGGATGCACTGGAAAACTTCATACGAAATTGTATGAAATCTGACAATTTCAGACACACATGTTGTGAAGAGGTTCTCCAGAAAATTAACACAATAGAAGAAATGTTAAGAAATACCGCTGTGACACAACACATTTCATGTAAAGATGAAATGGATATCTCAAATACAGATATGTAAGTAAGATGATGTATTGTTTGAAAAGAAGTTTATCATTTTGCTAGGAGATTTTGTCATATAAAGATCATGCTTATATATTGGGGTGTGGGACTGATGAAGGAAGTTTTGTCTACTCTCTTGGTTACTGTAAAGCATGATTTCCTTTGTGGCAATGGCTAAGTATCATGGCAAGAACATAAATTGAGGCTGTGGCAAGATTCATACCTGGTAAAAGTACTGTAGCTTAAGTTGTAATATTCAAATATTTCTTGCAACTGAAACAAATGTGATGTATTAGTAATAAGAGAACTGCCAGTAGACCTGAAACACTAGTATCAGAATCCAATCAACATTATTTTAAAACACAATTTATATACTTCTCCCATGTACAAGCTGATACATCGCAACCATACATGAAATAGGCAAAATATATCTTTCAATGAAGTGTTTTGAAATTTTTGCTTTGCAGCAGTACGCTGGGTGATCAGTAGAGGGAGAATGAGGCATGTAGTGTGCATAGGAATGAAGAGATGCATGAAAAATTGTACTCCGATATTCTGAAGGAAAGAGACCACTTTTTGTACCAGGTTATCAAAATGTAAATTGGTGCAGGTTCAGACCAGTGGTGGGATGTTGCTGTACATAATAATGAACTTTCAGGTTGCATAAAAGGAAAGGCATTTCTAGACTAGCTGAGTGCCTATGGAGTTCTGGACCTACAAACAGCCATATTTATATTGCATTTAGATGCTGCACACCATGAGGGTGGTATGTTTGAGAACGTACAGTAAACATGAAATTTTAACAACACTGGGTGTGTGTTTGATTATTATTCCTATTAGTTTTTTTTTTATTTTGCTGTTATTTTTTCATCATTTGTAACACCCATATGCATTTCTAGACACTTTCCCAAAATTAAAAATGTGACTATAAGCTTCAACATGTCTGTCTGTCTGTCCGCATGAAACAACTCGGCTCCCACTGAATGGAATTTCATGAAATTTGGTGTTTGAGTATATTTTGAATATCTGTCAAGAAAATTAAAGTTTTATTAAAATCTGACCAGTATAACAGGTGCTTTACGTGAAGACCAGTATACATTTTTTTTTATATGTTGCTCATTTCTTCTTAGAATGAGAAATGTTTCCACAAACATTGTACTGAAAATCAAACACACATTTTGTATTCAATTACTTTTTTTTTTTAAATTGTGCCGATTGTGAGATAATGTGGAAAAGTACTGCAGAGCCAGTCAGCCCACAGATGACAATATGGTGCATCCATATTGCATGCTGTTACCTAAGGCTACAAACACACACTGTGAATATGTAGTAGTTATTGCTCTTCCACTGCAACAGTGGTTGTATGAATGTGCCTCAGTATCATGTAATAAGAACACTGCCTGTCTTGTTTAAGTTCAAAGAGCCCACTACTCCAAATTGGACCCACTGTATGACTTTTTACTTGAAATGACTTCTGAAGCTATGACTTCTACTTAATCACCCTGTGGACTCACATTGTCATTTGGTGTTCTATAAAATATGTAAATGATTGAACATCATTACATAAAAAAAGAAAGCAGTTAGAGGCTACACTGTGACTAATATGTACATTGAAAACACACAAACAGCAGATACAGACCATGCATAGATGCCTTATAGTAGAATGGACATATGAGATAAAGCCACAAGGCATCCTGTCTTCTTGAAAGGAACTTCTCTACAACTGCCAACTTTCAGTCCAAAAGGTGCATGAGGTATATCACTTTCAACTGGATATACATTTTGAAGGTTGTGAAACAAAACCAGTAGATAGCAGTTGTCAAACACAGCGATAAGTGAAGATTTTTGGCATGCAACGTTTGAACAAGAGTATGATTTCTCCTTTTCTCTGTACATTTTAATCACTTTGTAATATTTTCAGACCATCTCCTGTGGTGTTGGTACGTAATCACAAACCAGCCCAAGTCAGCGCATCACTGGGACTGGATTCCACACTACAAGTCATCACTCTCAACAGCAAGACAGACTTTCCTGAAGGAAGTTGGCTAGGGGATGAAAATAATCCTGAAGCTAGGGTGCGATGTGCCATTACTCCATCGTAAGGAAAATTAAGTGTATAAAGATATAGTTGGCGCACATGTGGATTTGTAGCATAAACAGTTTAATGTGTTTACGGCAAATAAAGATATCCTATTGCTATTACCTGTTCCTTAGTTTTCAACATTTTGAAATGATTATTATTATACACATGCACTGCCATCACCACCACCACTACTGCCATTACTGCTGCTGCTGCTACTACTACTACTACTACTACTACTACTATACTACTTCTACTACTAAATAAGCAGTTTGTGCTTTAGAAATATGTAAAGTCATTCCTAGCACTACTTAAATTGTGTGGTTATAGATGATTATTAGTTATCAGTTTTTGGGTTTCAAAAGCCACATTTGCATGCAAAGACAGTTACAGACACTGTTGTAAAAACAGATTTCACGTGCAGAATTTTGAAATGATCATTTCCATTCAAATCATGTCAGTTTTACTGTCATTATTTTCTAAGCAACATACATGAAAAAGTGAAGTTCACAGCATTTTTTCACATTTTGTGCCGTGTTGTGTGTGTGGTCTTAAAAAAAATCACATAAATGTAAACAAGTTTTTTTCTCATAGGAAATAACCAAAAGAGGCAGGCTGTTTCTTTCAAATCTTGTATTTTATGTGCTTATTCTCTATTATTTACATAAAATTTTTTGAACAATGTATGGTTTATCACATTCAAGAAGTCATCAACAAAGGTGTAGTACACCAGTGAAAATAGTGAGTTAATGGTTTATCAATAAGAGTACAGCATGGAAGTGGAATGAAGATATCAGTATGGACTTAACCATATAATATTCCTTCATTAAAATTTAATGCAAGAGATCAATTTTTTCATCTAATTTTTCTTTCTTTACCAGCTCCTGAATTTGTATGTTTGTAATATGCCACCAATTATTACTGACACAAAAATAATATAAAGGTTGTTGGCAAAATGACCAATCCATAGGCACATTGTTGAGAGATTTGATAAGTTAATGAAAAGATAAAATGAGCAAATGGAGATTCAAGTGTTATAAATTACATCTTTGCCCCCTTTTTTAGGCCACTGAACATTCTTCTAGGAATTCCTTCTGATTTTTTCATGATGACAGCTTGTAGTCATGAATTTTCTTTGACCACACTTACACCCTTAGTTAAGAATACCTTCTCTAATCCAATCCCTTTTTGTGTTAATGTTTATGTCATTTCTGTTCTTGTAAGAAACCATTATCAGCTGAGGTAACCATTAATTTCTAATCCCCATAAATTTTATGACCTTCATGGTGAAAGTGAAGCAGTAAATCTTGTATGTGAATGAAGCATTCTTGTCCATGATCTGTGTGCATTTCATGTTTGGCTTCTTGTGCACTGTGTATGAAACTTTGCACACAAACATTAATAGTTGCATGCATACAATATTCTGAGTGCCTCTTCTTTTAGTGTTTGTGGCTGAATTGATAGATACTTTCATAAATCTTGATTTTAGGAATTTACTTCATATCAACACATTCTGCCAAACTCCAGAGAAAATGGCTGTCACCCTACTTGATTACTTATTTCCACGAGAAGTACTTGCTGTTTCCAATTTGTCAGGAAAAGGGAAGCATCACAAGAGACAGCTGGATCCTCTCATGGTACTCACAACATGTACTAAACAGATAGGTTTAATTATTAAGTATTGTTATTGAAGCCATTGTGTAGTGATTCTAGGTGAGCCATTACCTGTAAAATTCACTGTTTACTTTTGTTTAATAGTGTAAAATAATTTCAAGTGAAATCATTTGGGAAAGGCATGAATACAGATTTGACACATGCCAGGCCTGTCAAACATCTTTGTCCTCACAAAGGAATAAAGATTGACATAGTTCTTCAGAACACTCAAATGTTCATTATTTTTCTAATTGTTACTATGGTGGTTTGCATATGCACATGTCTACTTTGAACATTATCCAAGGACTCACAACATGCTGTCTTCGGCATTGTGTGGTGTACTGTTCAAGGCAGCTAATGACTGGTTTTTACTTCTCTGCAGATTTATGGAATTAGATGTCATTTGTTGCATAAGTTTAATATCACTGAAAGAGACTGGTATCGAATAAAGCAAAATATGGACTCAAAATGCAGAACAGCTTGGAAGAAGAAAGTACGAGGATTGCCACTTGGAGGGTTCAAGGTTAGTTGATGATATAAGCATATTTATATATTGAATATGTGCCTATAATCTGTTAACAAAATACCCAAAACACATATCAACAGATCAGTCTCTTAGATCAGTTAATGTGTATTTGCATTTAGAAAATTCTCCTAGTGGTTACATGTGCCTCTTCTATATGTACAGATTTGCTAATGTCCTCCTCACAGGGTTCCAATCAAAGTGACAACTCTTCTCAGGAGCTTCATCAGGTAATCTCAGATGGTGGAGAATCTCTAATTGTTGCAGCTGATTCATTTGTAGGTGATGATTCAGTCGAGGCACTGGAAACTCAGGTAGTATAAACACAACATATATACAACAAAATAAGCATGCTTATTAACACTATATTATTTTTTTGTCATGTGATGTCCTGTTGTGTTATTCAGTAACTCAATACATAAAGTTGATGACACTGTAAACACAACTGAATTCTATTATGTTGAATAGAAATACATGTTCTGGCAATTTTGAAAAACATAGTGAGGTAACATGTACAAACAGCTTCATAATGAACCTGCTACAAACCAAGGAACCCATAAATAAGTGCTTTACATTAGCATTTGGTTTTTAAGAATTGGCATTGTGTTCTCCCTGAAGACAAAACACATGTACCAAAACATGTTGGAGAAGCTCATTTAATGTTTGTACTAATTAAGAATGTGCACTTAGTTGGTGTAATAAATGGTATACACTGATACAAAAAATGCACCGAATGGACAACTTTCAAATAATTTGTTAATGTCTCTACCACCCTGTTTGGCATCACATGATAGGAGACACCAATATTGATATTCACCTCCACCATGCAGGATGAAACTTTTCTCCAAATGCTATGAATATATAGTTTTTTAAAACTAATATATTCTTTTAGGTCATTCATACCTCACAGGGTGACATCAGAGTTTTACACGCAACACCTGAACAGCTTGTTCGACTACAAGAGACACATCAGATTCAAGTATTAAGTGAAGATCATATTTTACCAGTAAGTATCTACAAGTGTAATATTGTTTTAATTTGCAGGCATTACATGTATTTTAGAAGCAGGTACTAAAATAGTTTTGTAAACAGCAGTTGTGTTATTAATTTTTCCATTCAGTCACAATAATTTTTTGCTATAAGTTTTACAACTTTGTTATGATACACCCTATAATTCTAAACAGTGCATTTTATTAGTGCATGTGCAAGGAAGGAAAGGCATTGCATTGGCATTGGCATGTTTTTAGTTATAACTGTTATTAATTCAGTTTTAGAAGTTATTAGTTGTAGGTTATACAGTGCTCCTTTTTATAGAGTATATGAACAGTGAAATTTTCAGTAATGACCTGTGGCTTGAGTATGGTTTCAAACTTGGAACTGTAACACACCATCTCTTTTTGTGTTCACTAGGACCATGCAGTAACCTGTTTTTACTGCATGGTGAAGCAGTGATAAATATGTGCCATATCATACAAACACTGGCAACATAAGTTTCAGAAAAGCTGCAGAACTTTGAGATAATGCTGTGTACATTTATTTACATTTTATGAGCTGTTTTTGAGATAATGATCCAAGTCTATACTTTCTGTGCCATGCTGAAAGTGACATAAAACCCATACTGTTTGTGTTTTGTGGGAAGAGAGCAATGTTGCAGCATTAGAGAGGTAAACAATAAGTGAACATGCTACACTTACAGCATCTTCATGAATGACAGTTTGTGGTCGCTAATGTAAGGTGTATGGGCACGCACACATATCTATGCCTGTTGCATTTAACTTTAAGAGACCAATGGGAAAATGTTGTCCCATTAAATGACCATACTTTTCATCCAAAAGGGAAGCTGTTCTGCACTGGAAATTTAAATTGGATGTCCTATAGTGGAAATTTAAATTTGATAATGCTTGAGGCACTTAACATTTAAACACCAAGTTAAATCCTATCTGCCATCTGCTGGCATTATTAGGAGCTCACCATATTCTCCACTTTAGCAGAGTAAGGGTTAAAAGGGTCACATGCTGAAATGTTAATTAAGAGTTACTAACAGAATATGCATTGAAAATTCAACAGCAAAATTTGACAAATCCTAATCTCTAGCCACGGTTTTGCAGTTTATGGTGCATAGTGTTCATGTATTTAAGATCAAGTTATATTTCAGGTTATACATGAACAAATAATGGAGTCAGAAGACACTGTGGTTGAGACAGCTGATCCACTGACGTTGGGCTGTACAGATCAAACACTGACAATAGTAACATCGACAGGTGAAGTGAATGTGGATGTAGCAAGCATTACAGATGACCACCAGCAGCTGGTGGAGAATCAAGATATGCAAATAGAAGGAGCACAAGTACTGCAAATGGTAGACAGTGGCAGTCTGGGAGTAGTGGAAGCAAGGGATAGAGTTACAGAAGCAGGTGAATTTATTGCACTTGACTGACAGTAAGGTAGCCTGCAAAACTAATATAATGCAAGTGGAATTATGATTCGCTGCAAACATCACATGAACAAGTCATATTCTAAACACAGTTATAATGATCAAATAGGTCTATTTATCTTGATTCATAGTGACTCACTTTTCCACTCCCCTGTTCCTCGAAGTGCTTTGTAAACTTGTACATATGAGTTTTGGAAGCTTCAAATGCAGTGCCACACATGTATGTCATTGTCAAAAACAAGTTAAGTTTCTTCTGCCGATTTCAAGAAAAGGTAATAAAATCGGCTGCTGCTATGTGGTATCAAGTAGGTACACCAATGTTGGACAATTTTTTTTTCTGGAATCAAGTGTTATGAAACCAGTATCTTAAATCCAAGCACTATAAGTATTGAATTTTTCACAATTATCTACCAAATTACAGATGCCTTATCCAATATACAGGACAGTTAAGGCAATCAAACTAATGGTTATTTATATTTAGTCCCTCCACCTCCCCTTTACAAAGAGAGGGATTCTAGTATTGCAATGTAATGATGGTGTGGGAATAGAAATATTTTTCAAGGTGTAACAAAAAATTGCAGGATCCAGGGCAATAAATCTGAATCATACACTTTACGTTTCAGAGACAAGGGAATCCTTGAGGTTGTTAGTGAACAGGCTTTCATGGTAAAGTCACATGCAATATGAAATTCTACCACACCACCTCATGTCATCATGGATGATGTTTCATGTAAGAATTAAATGATTTGGTTCCAAGGGAGTAAAGAATGGAGTGATTAATGTGTGCATAATGATGTTTTCATTTACACAGCTCTGGGCCAACAAACACACACATACTAGAAATGCACACAAAAAGCCCTAAAAATTCCGCAACCATTTACAACATTCTCAAACCTGTACTTGTTGATTGCTGTGACATATGTTGAATGGAGAGACTGAGTTACTAAAATTAATCCACTAGAGAAATGGAGCCTTGGAAGGCCAGTTTAAAGACCATTGGCCAAGAAAGGTAAACTTTAATGGCATATGATGATGGTGATAATTTTTAATAAATCAAATTGCTGTACATTAATGTTTTTGTGGTACTGGTACATAATTCTAATAATAAATGCATTTTGTCTTTAATGTTTCCTTTATAGATTTACAAATCATATACAATAAATGCTTTTGTTTACGTGGGTGTGGAATATAAAATGCAAGTGCTGATACCAGTCCATTATTGTGGTACGATTGCAGTATGTGATTCATACGTGTATACAAAATACAGTGTTCATTTTTACAATACAGGTATTTATTATCCTTTATAATATTTTTTTTTAAATTAAAAAACTAACTGTCTAATAAAAATATGGGTATATTTAAATTTATTTTGTATTATAATTTTTGTATCCACGTTTTCTTAAAGTATTTCTACTTTTTCACTGTATTTCTTTTTCAGTATCCATACATATTTTGGCTTTGAAAAGCTATCGTGAAGAATAAATACATTGTAAGATGGTTGGCGGTCACAGCTAGACAACCCATAATTACGGAAAACCATGTAAATACTTCCAAACACAATTTTCAAAGCCGGTTAGGCTAACCCCATTTAACCCGCAATACTAAAGGAATCCACAAATACTGAATTATAACTGCATAAGTAGGAGTTCCATAAATGTGTACTCTGCAACAATATAATTAAGGTGATTAAATGAAGGACTCATAGCACATGTGGGTGAGATTATAAGTGGGTACAAAATTATGTAATTGAGATTCCATAAAAGCCTAAAAATGTTTTGTCCAGGTGAAGAAGACTAATCCATGGAGATAATTTAATTCCAGTCAGCTAACTACAAAAGAGGAGATATTTGCACTGACATGAGCTGTTTAGTACAGCAGAATGAGTTTTCATAATATATGGTAATCTAAAATCCAATTATACAAGGTCTTTAGTTTATCTGGCTAATATTATCGTCACATCACTGACCATTCTATGTGGCAGCAGGCAACACAGTAGTTGCTGCTGCTGAAATTTGCCATGCACTGGGGTTTTAAGCATTTTTCTTTGATGCACTGAAGTTGGTATTGTAGTTTACTCACCATGCTGGAAAAGGTTTTGTTCAACTCACCAAAGTGCACCACACCTAACAAACACATTCATTGCATGCTGACATTCTGCTCATGAAACTGAAGACAGTACATTTTTTCTCCTCCAGATTGTCTTACACTTAACGCTTTAACATACCCCATTATTAAAAATCAATTGCAAGGATTTTAATAACACAAGGAAATGTTTTTTGGGTCAGCTTTTACACTGTCTTGCTAAAAATGGGCATAGGTTTTTTTTGCTATAACATAGGTATTCAACAATATAATATTCAGATGTGAACAGTAAAATGCTTAAGAAATTTTCATTATTTTCAATGTCATCAAGAAAACATTTACCCATCCCTACTCACCACTCTACATCATCTTCTCCCAGATATTGAAGTAGCTGACAACATACTGTACTAATTCTTCAAATGTTATGGGTGGTAAATTTCACATTTCCATGGTCTGATGCTGTGTGTGTAACATCTTAGATTGCCACAAGGTGCTCTTTAAAGGTGACAGGACTGCCCAAATGTGCAACACAGATCCAATTTCTGTAGGCTTTTTCAGTAACTTTGTAACCCTGCAATAATTAAATGGATTTCTTCATGCCTTATTGTTGTTAAAATTCCTCGCCTGTATGCCTTGAGGACCACCTATCACACTAGCAAATGAAAATTTTACTATGTTCTTCTATTATTAATCAACATTCTAGAACAATGACCACATCTTTTTATTGGTGATCTCTTGGACATTCTGGAGTCTACAGTGAAGCATCACCAAAAATTTTCATCACTCGTAAGTTGTCTGGTTATTGTAAGAAAACTGTCACGAAAGCCAAAAACATTCAGACAATGTCTGTTCTCTTCATTTGGATTTCAATATTTATTTACATGTATAAGTATGCATACTAAGGTAAATATAAAATGTGTGCATGTTACAAAGCAAAAGAAACGCAATCTAATATAAATCTGAACAGTAATTTTTGGCCTTAAAAAACATGCAATTAATATAGTTTCCAAACAAATAATTAATGCACTATCTACATGCCACGGTTATTTAGCTGTTCGACATGAATTCTGGAAACCTACAAATACACACTTCCATCTTAACCCTTTAGTGCCAAACATCATAAATATGTAACATGTAGTGCAATGTTCAAAATTCCAAAGGTCACTCAACGATATGTTCTTACACTGCTCCATTTAAATGTGGTCTTCTGCAGATCACTACCGGCATTTAATTTTGGCAATGAAGGGTTTAAATCATCTAAATTCCATGTCAATTAACACCTGTTTAATAAACCTTAGCTGATGATAAATATCTGTAAGTTTCAAGTAAGTGAATACTCCCTGCATTTTTAATATTAACAGTCAAACTTTCTTACAGATAGTCTTCTTCCTTACATCATTTCCCAAAACCATAACTTTTCAGCCTGAAGAATAGATATACCATGTAGAAACAATGAACAAATTCTAGACCCTTTCCTCATTATTAATATCAAAATAGGGAGAGAGTTATATCCAATTAGTATGGTCAGACTAAAATTACAGGGAACACAAATGTCTTCCCACTTACCATCAACCTTTAACAGACCCAGAATGTTTCACCAGTGTCCAATATCAGTACTGGCATAGTATTGTTATGTTATGTTTAACAGCACAGGCAATACAGTCGTAGAATTTTGTATAGGCAGAGAATGGGTAGATAATAAGTAATCTTTGGAGGCAAGTACCAAAGCTTCCTACAAAAGGTTGCCTGCAAACTACTCTGTAAGGGTTGTGTGGACACAATTTCATTTCATCGGTTTAAGGAG
>Ga0123353_10007939_pt1 | contig 14426 bp, 13 predicted proteins | sample TergutLab28metaG_3_FD_92763 | JGI IMG/M metagenome (GOLD analysis project Ga0123353, IMG submission 92763) | Labiotermes labralis P3 segment gut microbial communities from Petit-Saut dam, French Guiana - Lab288 P3 | ecosystem: Host-associated > Arthropoda: Insects > Digestive system > Gut ... | reverse complement strand
GTTCGGCCGCGGTGTGCGGGTCGAGCAGCACGGGCGTCCCGGGGGCGGACAGCGTGACCCGGGACGAGGCGTGCGGCGCCAGCAGCGTCCGCAGGTCGTGCGGGCCGCCGGCCCGGCCGTCGGCACCGTCACCGGACGCGCCGCCGCCGGACGCGCGCGGGGCGGGCGGCGCGCCGCTGATCAGGCAGCGCAGTGCCGCTTCCTGCTCGCCGGCGAGCCGGCCGAGTTCCGCGGCCTCTCCCCCGGCCTGGTTGCCGCGGCGCTGGACCATGGCCAGCACCTGGAGCACCCCGTCGTGGATGTCGCGGGCCAGCCGCTCCCGCTCCCGGGTGGCCGCCTCGATCTGCAGCGCCCGCGCCAGGGTCCGCTCGCTGGCCCGGGCGACCTCCACGACGTAGCCGATGGCGATGCCGGCCACCCATATCAGGATGACGTTGTGCACGGTGTCCCGGCCGGGGCTGCCGCGCTCGACCAGGTCGGCGGCGGCCACCAGGCTCGACGCGACCGCGGCCCAGCGCCAGCCGCCCTTGATCGCGAACGCCAGCACCGCGCCGGCGGTCCAGATCGACGGCAGCGTGAAGGAGCCGGAGTCGATCCGCGGGCCGGTGTCGACGTAGCGGGTGAGCAGGATGCCGGTGACGGCGATCGCCAGGTCGGCGGCGAGGAAGGCGCGGGTGCAGCGCTCCGCGTTGGCCACCCGGCCGACGGTGGCCAGCGTCCAGCCGGCCAGCACGGCGATGTACACCCCGGCCGGCAGCGGGTGGCGCAGGGCGCCGTACGCGTGCACGTACAGGGCCACCGCATAGCCGGCGGTCAGCAGCCGGTAGGCGAGCAGGGCGCGCCACAGCGGCTGCTCCACGGACATGCGCACGGCCATGCGTGCTCTCCCCCTCCCCCGCCCCGGCCGGCGCCGGTCAGGAACCGGCCGTCTCGGCGGCGCGCTTGGCGGCCTCGGCGATCTGCCGCTTGGCGGCCGTGGCGTAGATGTCGACGTACTCCTGGCCGGACAGCCGCATGATCTCGTACATCACCTCGTCGGTGATCGAGCGCAGGATGAAGCGGTCGTGCTCCATCCCGTGGTAGCGGGAGAAGTCCAGCGGCTTGCCGATCCTGATGCCCGGCCGGACGGAGAGCTTGGGCATGACCTTGCCGACCGGCTGCACCTTCTCGGTGTCGATCATCGCCACCGGGACGACCGGCGCCCCCGACGCGAGCGCGACCCGGGCCAGGCCGCCGGGCTTGCCGCGGTACAGCCGCCCGTCGGGCGAGCGGGTGCCCTCGGGGTAGATGCCGAACAGCTCGCCGCGCTCCAGCACCGCCAGCCCGCTCTTGATGGCCGCCTCACCGGCCCCGCGGGCCCCCGAGCGGTCCACCGGCAGCTGCCCGACGCCCTTGAAGAACGCCGCGGTCAGCTTGCCCTTGACCCCGGGCGAGGTGAAGTACTCCGCCTTCGCGATGAAGGTGACCTTGCGGTCCAGCACCGCGGGCAGGAAGAACGAGTCGGAGAAGGACAGATGGTTGCTCGCGAGGATGGCCGGGCCCTCCTCGGGGACGTTCTCCAGTCCCTCGACCCACGGCCGGAACGCCGCCTTGATCGGTTGGCCGATAACGATCTTCATCGCGCCGTAGAACAACCCTGCCTCCTGTTTCCGACGCAAAGACCTTAACGCCAACGGGGTGCGCATCCGGCCCCCCGCGGCCTGCCGGGAGCGGCACGTCGGATGGGGCTTACCGCGTGGTACGGGTCCCGCGTACGCTGAACATCCGCACTCCCGTGTACCCGCAAAAGCGCGCTCGAACAGGAGAAGCACGGTGTCGCTCATTCCCGGAGCCGAACCGTACCGCCACGACGGCGGTGAGACCGGCGTTCTGCTGTGCCACGGCTTCACCGGCACCCCCCAGTCACTGCGGCCCTGGGCCGAGTACCTGGCCGACCGCGGCCTGACCGTGCGGGTGCCGCTGCTGCCCGGCCACGGCACCCGCTGGCAGGACATGCAGGCCACCGGCTGGCAGGACTGGTACGCCGAGGTGGACCGGGAGCTGCGGGAGCTGTCGGAGCGGTGCACGCGGGTCTTCGTGTTCGGCCTGTCGATGGGCGCCGGGCTGGCGCTGCGGCTGGCGCAGAAGCACGGCGCGCAGATCAGCGGGCTGGTGCTGGTGAACCCGTCGGTGAAGGCGGACAGCATGCAGCTGCGGGCGGTGCCGGTGCTGCGGCACTTCGTCCCGTCGGTGCCGGGCATCACCAGCGACATCGCGCTGGAGGGCGCCGCCGAGGTCGGCTACGACCGCACGCCGCTGCACGCCGTCCACTCGCTCACCCGGTTCTGGCGGATCGTGCAGGCCGGGCTGCCCCAGGTCACCCAGCCGCTGCTGCTCCTGCACAGCCGGGTCGACCATGTGGTGCACCCGTCCAACTCGGCGGTCGTGCTGGCCCGGGTGTCGTCCACGGACGTCACCGAGCGGGTGCTGGAGCGCAGCCACCACGTGGCCACGCTCGACCACGACGCCGACCGGATCTTCTCCGAGTCCTACGACTTCATCCAGCGGCTGTCCGCTCCGGCGCCGGCCGAGGAGGGCATGGCAGGTGGCTGACCGCGAGGACGAGGGCGCCGCTCCGCTCGACGAGGACGCGGCCTGGGCCGCACTGGTCGCCGGTTTCGACGCGGAACCGGCGCCCGGCAGCGAATCCGTGTGGCCGGATGCGGAGAACGTGCCGAAGGCAGAGAAGCCCGGGCAGCCCGGGAAGCCCGAGAAGCCGGAGAAGGCCGCCGACGAACCGCCGGCCGGGCCGCCGGCACCGGCTGCCCGCAGCATCGTCGTCCACCCGGTCATCCGGGGCCCGCGCGACTACGAGGTGCCGGACGACGACGATGACGAGCACTACGTGCCGCCGGAGCCGCCGCCGCTGCCCGAGGCGGACGTCACCACCAAGTTCGCCTGGATCGCGGTCCTCGGCGGACCGCTGCTGCTGCTGGTCTTCGTGCTGTTCCAGCTGGAGATGACCTGGTGGGCCATCCTCCTCGGCGTGGGCGGCTTCCTCGGCGGCTTCGCCACGCTGGTGGCCCGGATGCGCACCGGCGAGGACGACGACGACCTCCCCGGCGGCGGCGCCGTCGTCTGACGGCGCCGGTCGGGCGGTCAGGAGGCGGGGACGCGCAGGGCCGCGAGGACCGGCAGGTGGTCGGTCGCGGCGTGCAGGTCGGCGTCGCTGACGCCGGGCAGGCCGAGCGGCACGCCGCAGCCCAGGACCTCGATCGAGGGCGTGCTGAAGACGGCGTCGATCCGCTGGAACGGCGGCCGGGTGTTCGTCACGTCGCCGCCCCACGGCTTCACCGCGTGGCCGTCCTGGAGGGTCGCGGCGATCCGGGCGAACCCGGGCCGGTCCGGCGGCTCGTTGAAGTCGCCGCCGAGGACCACGTGCGGCTCGCCGGTCGCGGCCACCTTGTCCAGCACCAGCCCCGCCTGGAGAAAGCGCTCGGCCGGGCTGAGGCTGAGGTGGGTGCTCACGGCGGCCAGGCGGGCGCCGCCGATCCTGAGCACCGCGGTGGCGAACCCGCGCCGGTGCAGGCCCGGGGAGGGCGGCATGAGGCTGTCCTCAGTGCGCTCCACGTGGGCGCGCAGCCCGGCCAGGATCATCGGGCCGGTCGCGGTGGCCCCGCCGGTGACGTACACCAGCCCGGTGGCCTCCGCCAGCCGCACCGCGGCCTTGCGCCACCGGAAGAACCGCGGGGCCTCCTGGATGAGGACGAGATCGGGGGCGCAGGCACGGATCACCCGGACCAGCGCCGCCCTGTCGTCCCGCAGGGAGCGGATGTTGTAGCTGAGCACGCGGATGACCGCCGAGCCCCCCGGCTCGGTGGCGGAACCCGGCAGATCGTCCATGGCGCCCTTCCCTCGTCGTCGCTCGTCGCCCGCCGGGCCGTCCCGGCGTGACGTCAGCCCTGGCGGGCCAGGTCGGCCGCTCCGACGAGCCCGGCCTTGCCGCCGAGTTGGGCGGCCAGCACCTGCGCGTGCGGGCGCCACTCGCCGCCGATCAGCCAGCGCCGGAACGACTTGCGGATCGGGTCGAGGACCAGCTCGCCCTCGTCCGAGACGCCGCCGCCGACGATGAACGCCGAGGGGTCGAAGAGGGAGGCCAGGTCGGCCAGTCCGGCGCCGGCCCAGCGGGCCAGCTCGCGGAACGAGTCGATCGCGACCGGGTCGCCCTGCCGGGCCGCCGCGCTGATGTGCCGGCCCTCGATGCCCTCGGGGGTGCCGTCGCCCAGGCCCAGCAGCAGATGGGCGTTCTCGGGGGTGGCCTGCGCGCGCTGCCGGGCGTAGCGGACCAGCGCGCGGCCGGACGCGTACTGCTCCCAGCAGCCCTGGCTGCCGCAGCCGCAGAGCAGGCCGTCCGGCACCACCCGGACGTGGCCGAACTCGGCGGCGACGCCGAACCGGCCGCGGCGCAGCTTGTTGCCGATGATGATGCCGCCGCCCAGGCCGGTACCGAGTGTGATGCAGATCACATCGGAGTGTCCCTGCCCGGCACCGAACCGGTACTCGCCCCACGCCGCCGCGTTGGCGTCGTTCTCCACCACGACGGGGAGTTCGACGCGCTGCTCGACCTTGTCCTTGAGTGCTTCGTGCCGCCAGTTGATGTTCGGCGCGAACAGGACGGTGGCACGCTTGTCATCGACGTAGCCCGCCGCGCCGATGCCGACCGCTTCGATCTGGTGACCCGTGCTGACCTGGCGAACCGCCTCGACGATCGCGTCCACGACGCCTTCGGGAGACGACGGAGTCGGCACCTTGACCGTCTCGAGAATCGAACCTTCCTCGTCGACCACTCCAGCCGCGATCTTGGTGCCGCCGATGTCGACGCCGATGGTGAGTCCCATGTGTCCCTCAGTTTTCGGTCGTTCCCCGCTAAGAGAACCGTACCGGAGGGGAGGTCAGTCGAGGTCGATGTGTTCAGCGGTTGAACGCGAGGAGCGGTCCCCGGACGTCCAGCGGGCCTCGGCGGAGGCGACCGCGGAGCGGTACGCCGCCAGAAGCTCCGCTCCCGCGCTCGCGAGGTGGTCGAAGACGTCGGGGTTGCGGTCCACGATGGGTTCGACAACGGAACGCACCTGGGAGGCCACCGACTGGGCCGCCATCTGCACCGCCGGGTTGTTCAGCGCCGACAGCCGGTCGCTGACCGCGTCGCCCACGGCCTCCGCCAGCCGGCGCAGCTCGTCGACGGCGCTGCCCGGCGCCTGCCCGGCCTCCGCCCGCCGGCGGGCGTGCTCGGCCGCGATGTCCTCCGCGCTGGCCTTCGCCCACGCGTCGGCGTCGGGACGGTCCGTGCCTTCGCTCATGATCGGCTCCCATTCCCGGGGCTCCACCCCGCCCTCCCGACGTTACCCGAACCCCCGCAAGAACCCCGCCCACCGATCACATCCGCCCAACTCGCCAACTCGCCCCACTCCCCGTCTCTCCCACCCTCCCCCTCACCTCGGCCACACCTCCGGGTCCGGGGTGAAGCGGACGGCGAGGGATCCCTCGCGGAGCGCCGCGCCGGCGACGGTGCAGCGGCGGAGGGCGGAGGGGAGGGGGACGATGCGGCGGAACCCGCCCGCGTCGACGACGAGTTCGTCGCCGCGCCGGACGAGGTCGAGGCCCTCGCGGGCGGCGCCGGGCAGGGGGAGCGTCCAGACGAAGTGGCCGTCGCCGGCGAGCCGGTCCTCCACCGTCCAGGGCTCGGCGGGCCGTTGCGGTGCCGGCTCGGGGTGGCCGGGCTCGGGCAGGGCCACCGGCACGGCCGGGGTGTCGTCGCCGGCGTGCGGGGCGCGGCCGAGGTGGGCGCACTCGACCAGCGGGACGCCGTCCGTGGCGCACTGGTCGGCGAGCACTTTGAGGACGTCCTGCTGGTGGCCGGAGAGGCCGGCCAGGAACGGGTCGGCGGAGCCGGTCGGCAGCACGCGGTTGGCCACGACGGCGGCGAGCCGGTGGCCGTAGAGGGCGAACCCGGTCCGCGCGGTCCGCAGGGTCGCGTCCGCCGCCGCGTCCGGCGCGACGACGACCACGGCGGCCGTGTCGGGGGCGTCGACGACGGCCTGGACCGCGGCCAGTTCGCCGTCGGCGCGGGCCGCCGCCTCGTAGGCCCACTCGGCGGGCATCGGCACGCCGGCGAGCTGGGCGAGGACCGGGCGCAGCGCGCGGGCGGCCTGCCGGTCGGCAGGCAGCAACCGCCGCAGGTAGCGCCGCAGTTGCTCGGGCAGGGCGAGCAGCCTGATCGCGTCGGCGACCGGCGGCAGGTCCACCACGACCAGGTCCCAGGCGGCCTGGGGCCCGCGGGCCTCGCGCAGCGCGCGCAGCATGGCCAGGGCCTCGGCGCCGGGCAGCGCGGTGAGTTCCTCGGGGTCCAGCGGCGCCGCGCCGAGCATGCCCAGCAGGCTGCCGATCCGCTCCTGGAGGTCCAGGGTCCCGGCGCGGAAGGAGGCCGCGGGATCGGTCCTGGCGACGTACAGGTCGTCGGCGCCGTCCACGGCGTAGGGCTGCGGCAGCCCGGAGGCCGGGGCGGGGAGCGCGTCCCGGCCGGCCGGCGGCAGCAGCGGGTCGAGGGCGGAGGTGCCGGCGGCGGTCAGCAGCAGGGTGCGGCTGCCGTCGCGGGCGGCGGCCGCGGCGGTCGCCGCCGCGGCGCTGGTGCGGCCGGCGCCGCCCGCGCCGGTGACGAGCAGCGTGCGGACGCCGGTCAGCGCGGCCACGCGGTCAGGCCGGTTCGCCGGCGGCGCCGGCGTCCTTGCCGGCATCCTGCTGTGCGACCTGGCCGGCATCCTGCTGCGCGACGGGGGTCTCGACCCGCTTCTTCAGCCCGGCCAGCGCCCGGTCGATGATCACCTTCTCGGCCTTGCGCTTGATCATGCCGAGCATCGGGATCTTGACGTCGACGGTCAGCTGGTAGGTGACCTCGGTGCGGGCGCCGCCGTCGAGCGGGACCAGCGCGTAGGAGCCGTCCAGCGTGCGCAGCATCTGCGACTTGACCAGCGACCACTGCACTTCGTTGGCGCCGATCCAGGTGTACGCCAGGGTGTGGTCGTCCTTGATGGCGCCGGCGTCGAGCAGCAGCCTGACCTGCTCGGCGCGACCGTGGGCGTCGGTGGCCAGGACCTCGGCCTCCTTCACCTCGCCGGTCCACTCCGGGTAGCGGCCGAAGTCGGCGATGACGCCCATGACGGCCGCCGGGGCCGCCTCGATGGTGATGCTGGACCTCGTGTGTTCCGCCATGGCCGTGGCCCTCCTGAACGGTGCTGCTGGCTGCAGGTGCAGGCTACCGCGCCTGCGTGTGGCGGCTGTCATCGCCGGGACGCGACGTCACCACTCCAGCACCCACGGGGTGCGGGTGTGGTTGAAGTGGCCCACGTTGACGCACTCGGTCCGGCCGATCCTGGTCCTGGCCCAGAGCGGCTGGTGGACGTGGCCGAACAAGGCGTACTTCGGCTGCAGCTCGCGCACCGCCGCCAGCAGTGCCTGGCTGCCGCGTTCGAAGCGGCGCGCCGTGGTGTCGTAGCAGAGCTCGGGGACGGCCGGCGGGATGTGGGAGCACAGCACGTCGACCGGGCCGAGCGCGGCGACCTTGGCCGCGTAGTCGTCCTCGTCGATCTCGTACGGGGTGCGCATCGCGGTGCGCAGCCCGCCGCCGACGAAGCCGAAGGTGCGGCCGCCGATCTCGGTGGTGGCGCCGTCGAGCACGGTGGTGCCGGGCGCGGCGTACTCCGCCCACAGCGCCGGGATGTCGACATTGCCGTAGGTGGCGTACGTGGGGGTCGGGAAGGCCGCGAACAGCTCGGCGTACTGCTTGCGCACCGCGGTCTCGATGGTGACGCGCCGATCGAGGCCGTTCCAGAGCTCCCGGTCCAGGTCGCGGGCCTCGTCGAACCTGCGGGCGGTGCGCAGCTCCACCATGCGGTCGGCGTTCTCCACCCCGAACAGGTCGGGGAAGATGCCGCGGGAGTGGTCGGCGTAGTCGAGGAAGAGCACCAGGTCACCGAGGCAGACCAGGGCGTCCGCGCCGTCTCCGGCCCGGGCCAGCGCCTCGGCCGCTCCGTGGACGTCGCTCACCACATGCACCCGCATACGGTCACCCTATAGCGGGCACCTTATGGGGGGTCACACTCCGGCACGGGCCGCCCTGGTCTAGTGTTCCGCAAGCGGCGCGCCGCCCTGCCGGCCCCGGTACTCCCCCGGTGTGTGATGCTGAAAACATCTGTACTGCCCCCCTATCGCCGGAGCTTTACCGATGGGTAACGTCCAGGCCGTCCATCTTCCCTCCGGGTGCGCCGTGGCACCGATGAGGAGCAGCTGCCTTGCGTGAGTTCAGCCTTCCCGCCCTGTACGAGGTCCCCGCGGACGGCAACCTGACGGACCTGATCCGCCGCAACGCCACGCAGCATCCCGACATCCCCGTGATCGGCCGCAAGGACTCCGCGGGGCGATGGCACGACGTCACGGCGGCGGCGTTCCTCACCGAGGTGCGGGCCGCGGCCAAGGGCCTGATCGCCTCCGGCGTGCAGCCGGGCGACCGGGTCGCGCTGATGTCCAGGACCCGCTACGAGTGGACGCTGCTGGACTTCGCGGTGTGGGGCGCCGGCGCGGTCACCGTGCCGGTGTACGAGACGTCGTCGGCCTCCCAGGTGGAGTGGATCCTCGCCGACTCCGGTGCGGTCGCGGTGGTGGTGGAGTCCGCCGAGCACGAGGCCGTGGTGGAGTCGGTGCGCGAGCGGCTGCCGCAGCTCAAGCACGTGTGGCGGATCGACAGCGGCGCGGTGGACGGGCTGAACGCCTCCGGCACGGACGTGTCGGACGCGGTGGTCGCCGAGCGGGCGGCGTCGGCGAACGCGGACTCGCCGGCCACCATCGTCTACACCTCGGGCACCACCGGCCGCCCCAAGGGCTGCGTGCTCAGCCACCGCAGCTTCTTCGCGGAGTGCGGCAACGTGGTGGAGCGGCTGGCGCCGCTGTTCCGGACCGGCGACTCCTCGGTGCTGCTGTTCCTGCCGCTGGCCCATGTCTTCGGCCGGCTGGTCGAGGTGGCCGCGGTGATGGCGCCGATCCGGCTGGGCCACGTGCCCGACATCAAGAACCTCACCGACGACCTCCAGGGCTTCCGGCCCACGCTGATCCTGGGCGTGCCGCGGGTGTTCGAGAAGGTCTACAACACCGCGCGCGCCACCGCGCAGGCCGGCGGCAAGGGCCGGATCTTCGACCGGGCGGCGGCCACCGCGATCGAGTACAGCAAGGCGCTCGACACCCCTGGCGGGCCGTCGCTGAAGCTGAGGCTGGCGCACAGGGTCTTCGACCGGCTCGTCTACAGCCGGCTGCGCGCGGTGCTGGGCGGCAGGGCCACCCATGCGATCTCCGGCGGCGCGCCGCTCGGCGAGCGCCTCGGCCACTTCTACCGCGGCATCGGCTTCACCGTGCTGGAGGGCTACGGGCTCACCGAGTCCTGCGCGGCCACCGCGTTCAACCCGTGGGACCGCACCAAGATCGGCACCGTGGGCCAGCCGCTGCCCGGCTCCACCGTGCGGATCGCCGACGACGGCGAGGTGCTGCTCTACGGCGAGCACCTGTTCACCGGCTACTGGAACAACGAGGCGGCGACCGCCGAGGCGATGGCCGACGGCTGGTTCCACACCGGGGACCTGGGGGCGCTGGACCAGGACGGCTACCTGTCCATCACCGGCCGCAAGAAGGAGATCATCGTGACGGCGGGCGGCAAGAACGTCGCGCCCGCGGTGATCGAGGACCGGATCCGGGCGGACGCGCTCGTGGCGGAGTGCATCGTGGTCGGCGACCAGCGGCCGTTCGTGGCCGCGCTGATCACCCTGGACGAGGAGTTCCTGCCGCGCTGGGCGGAGCAGCACGGCAAGACGGGCCGCACGGTGGCCGAACTGGCCGCGGACCCGGACCTGCTGGCCGCGGTCCAGCACGCGGTGGACGAGGGCAACGCGGCGGTCTCCACGGCGGAGTCGGTGCGCAAGTTCCGCATCCTGACGAGCCAGTTCACCGAGGAGTCCGGCCACGTGACGCCGTCGATGAAGCTGAAGCGGAGCGTCGTGCTCGCCGAGTTCGCCGACGAGATCGACGCGCTCTACCGCAAGTAGCCCGGCCCGCGCCGGACGGCGCCCCGCCCGGACGCGCTCAGAGCAGCGACTTCAGGCGGGTGGCCAGCAGGTCCCAGCGCCAGGCGCGTTCGACCCAGTCGCGGCCCCGCTCGCCCATGCTGCGGCGCAGTTCGGGGTCGTGCAGCAGGGTCAGGATCCGCTCGGCGGCCTGCTCGGGCGAGCCGCCGGGCACCACCCAGCCGGTCTCGCCGTCGAGCACCGCGTCCGGCGCGCCGCCGGAGTCGCCGGCCACCACGGGCAGCCCGGTCGCCGAGGCCTCCAGGTAGACGATGCCGAGGCCCTCGACGTCCAGGCCGCCGCGCCGGGTGCGGCAGGGCATCGCGAAGACGTCGCCCGCGCCGTAGTGCGCGGGCAGTTCCTCCCACGGCACCGGGCCGGTGAAGTGGACCGCCTCGCTGATCCCGGTGCGCTCGGCGAGCGTCTCCAGCTCGGTGCGGTACGGGCCGCCGCCGACGATCAGCAGCGCCGCGTCGGGGAACTCCCGCAGGATCCGCGGCATCGCCAGGATCAGCGTGTCCTGCCCCTTGCGCTGCACCAGCCGCGACACGCACACCACCACCGGCCGGTCGGCGAGGCCGAGGCGCGCCCTGACCACCGCGCCGCCCGAACCCGGGTGGAACGTCTTCTCGTCGACGCCCGGCGGGAGTTGGACCATGCGGGCGGCGGCCTGCTCGGTGAGCGCGGCGGCGATCCGGGAGCGGGTGTACTCGCCGAGGTAGGTGAGGGTGTCGGTGCCCTCGCCGATCCTGCGCAGCAGCCGCCGGCTGCCGGGCAGTTGGGCCCAGCCGGCCTCGTGGCCGTGGGTGGTGCCGACCAGCCGCCGCGCGCCGGCCCTGCGCAGCGCGGGCGCCATCAGCCCCAGCGGCGCGGCCGCCCCGAACCACACGGAGGAGCAGCCGTGTTCGCGCAGCAGCCGGGCCGCGGTGCGGGTCACCCGGGGCGTGGGCGGCAGCATCGACGTGCGGTCGCGGATCACCGGGAAGGGCTGCTCGGCGTCGAACCGCGCGACCTCCGTGCCGTCCTTCCAGGTGGAGGCGTAGACGACCACCCTTCCCGGGTCCAGGCGCAGCGCCATGCTGTGCACGAAGGACTGGATGCCGCCGGGGCGCGGCGGGAAGTCGTTGGTGACGATCAGGGTCTTGTCCACGCCGTGCTGTCCCTCGGTGACCTGTGCGGAGGCGGGCAGGGAAGGTCGGAGTCTATCCGACGGCCCTCACCGGGAGCCGCGCGCCCGCGGCCCGCCGGGGGCCGTCCGGACACCCGTCCGGACGCCCGCCTCCCCCTGCTTCTCCCCTGCCCGCGGGACGGGCCGTTCACCCGGCCGGGCGTGCGGGTCGCGTCCGTCCAGGGGTGCGGGGGCGGCGGCACGCATGATGCATACCGTGACAAACACCCGTATCGGAGGCGTCGGCGGCGCCCTCGCGGTCTGGGCGGCCAGCCGCGCCCTCCTGCTGGTCTTCGTGTTCCAGGTGGTCCGGTTCCCCGGCCAGGTGGTGGTGCACGACGTGCGGGACATCTACCGCGGGTGGTACCCGGTGCTGAGCGCCGGCGCCTTCCCGGCCCACGACGTGTCCTGGCAGTACCCGCCGGGCGCCGCGGTGCCGCTGCTCGCGCCGGGCGCGCTGCCGTTCCTGGACTACGCGGCGGCCTTCTACGTGCTGGCGCTGCTGGCCGACGCGGTGGTGCTGGCGGCGCTGCTGCGCGACGCCCGGGGCTCGGGGCGGCTCGGCGGCGTGTGGGTGTGGGTGGGCGGCGTGGCGCTGCTCGGCCCGATCGTCTACGCCCGCTACGACGTGATGGTGACGGCGGTCGCGGTGCTGGCGCTGCTGGCGTTCCGGCGGCGCCCGGCCGTCGCGGGTGCCCTCGCCGGGTTCGGGGCGATGCTGAAGCTGTGGCCGCTGCTGGTGCTGATCGGCGCGCCGCGGGGCCGGCCGCTGCGCCGCTCGTGGCTGTCGGCGGCGGCCGTGATCGCGGCGCTGCTGGCGCTGTTCGCGGCGCTGATGCGCAACGCGCTGTCGTTCCTCGCCTTCCAGCGCGACCGCGGCACCGAGGTGGAGTCGCTGGGTGCCATGGTCTTCCACGTGGCCCGGCACTTCGGCTGGCACGGCCAGGTCCGGATGCACTACGGCTCCATGGAGTTCCTCGGCCGGCACGTGCACCTGGTGAGCGCCGCGGCCCTCGGGCTGAGCGTGCTCGGCATGTGCTGGCTGCTGTGGTGGCGGCTGCGGGCCCGGCGGTTCACCTCGGCGACCCCCTACGACGCGGCGTTCACCGCGCTGCTGGTGTTCACCACCACGAGCCGGGTCATCAGCCCCCAGTACATGGTGTGGCTGGTCGGCGTCGCCGCGGTGTGCGCGTCGGCGCGGGGCACCGTGCTGCGGCTGCCGGTGTACCTGACGCTGGCGGCGGGCCTGTTCACCACCCTGGAGTTCCCGGTGTTCTTCACCCACGTGACGTCCGGCGACATCTGGGGCCTGCTGCTGCTCGGCGTACGCAACGGCCTGCTGGTGGCCGCGTCCGTGATCAGCTGCCGGCGGCTGTGGACGGCCACGGTCCCCGACCGCGCGCCGACCCCGTCCCGCGTCCAGCCCGCCGAGCCGGGCGCCCTCTCCGTCCTCAGCGGGCAGTGAGCCCGCGGGCGTACGGCACGGGGTGTCCGCGGTGACGCAGGGCGCGTTCGGCGTGCGTGCCGTCGGGCGACCCGCGGGTGGGGGCTCGCCACCCTGAGCCCGCGGACGTACGGCACCGGGTCCGTCCCGCGCGCCCGCCCGTAAACGTGCGCGCCTCAAGCCAGCCCGCGGGTGGGGCTCGGTGTGGCTTGGGCCCGGGGGCCGAGGGCCGGGGCCGGTCAGTGTGCGCGGGGGCGCCAGGTGCGGGCCTGGCGGATGCGCTCGGCGGGGGCCGGGTGCGTGGACAGCAGCAGGTGCGGCAGCCGCGGCGGGTACGGGTCGGCCACGTTGGCGACGGTCAGCCGGCGCTGCATCGCGACGAACTCGGCGGGGGCGGCGGTGAGGTCCAGCGCGTGCACGTCCGCCCGCCGCTCGATCCGCCGGCTCAGGGCCCGTCCGAACGGCCCGGCCAGCGCCCCGCCCACCGCGGCGGCCGCCGCCAGCAGCCAGGCCGACCGCGGGTCGGCGAACCGCGCCACGCCCGCCGCGTCCAGCAGCGGCCGCCACGACACGACGGCCGCGAGCACGCACACCCCGAGCCCGGCGCCGACCGCGCCGAGCACGGTGCCGCGCAGCACATCGCGGTGCACCACGTGCCCGAGTTCGTGGGCGACGACTAGCTCGACCTCGCGCGGCTCCGCTGTCGCCAGCAAAGTGTCGTAGGCGACGATCCGCCGGGTGCGGCCGAACCCGGACACGTAGGCGTTGAGCGCGGTGGTCCGGCGGGACGCGTCGGCGACCAGCACGTCGCGCACGGCGACGCCGTCGCGGGCCGCCAGCGCGAGCAGCGCATCGCGCAGCGGCCCCGCTTCCATCGGCGTGAACCGGTTGAACAGCGGCTCGAAGACCAGCGGCGCCAGGAACGACAGCAGCAGCGTCGCCGCGGCCGCGCCGAGCGCCGCCCACGCCCACCACCAGCGGGTCACACCGGCCAGCGCGTACACCGCGAACAGCGCGGCCAGGGCCAGCGGCAGCGAGATCAGCAGCCCGCGCAGCCGGTCCACCGCCCAGCCGCCCCAGCCCTGGGTCACCAGGCCGAACCGGTCCCGCTCCACCCGCCCGCGGGCCGCGAACGGCAGTTCCAGCAGCATCGGCAGCAGCACGAGCGTCACGGCCGCGCCGGCCACCCGCGCCGCCCAGGCGTGCCCGAACGCGCCCACCAGCCCGGCGCCCGCCGACGTCAGCCCGAGCACCAGCGTCAGCGCCAGCGTGGCGGCCGACGCCCCGACGGCCAGCGGCCACACCCGCCGGTACAGCGCGCGCCCGCGGGCCACCTCCTCGGCGCTGAACTCCCCGTCCCCGCCGCCTTCCTGACGCCCCCGCCCACCCGCATCCGCATCCGCACTCACGCCGTCTCCCTGCTGGCTCCACTGCCCAACGGACGCACCCCCACGCGCCCAAGCGGCCCCGGATACGTCATCCACGCCGTCTCCTCGCTCGCTCGACGCACCGGCGCCACCCGCACCCGACCGCGGCCCGTCGGCCCCGCGTCCGTCGTCCACGCCGTCTCCCTGCTCACGCCCCCGCCCCACCGGCGCACCCCCGCCAGCCCCACGTGCGGCGCCCACGCCGTCTCCCCGCTCACCCCCCGCCCCCCCGCCACCCCACCCCGACC
>Ga0123353_10007938_pt1 | contig 14427 bp, 18 predicted proteins | sample TergutLab28metaG_3_FD_92763 | JGI IMG/M metagenome (GOLD analysis project Ga0123353, IMG submission 92763) | Labiotermes labralis P3 segment gut microbial communities from Petit-Saut dam, French Guiana - Lab288 P3 | ecosystem: Host-associated > Arthropoda: Insects > Digestive system > Gut ... | reverse complement strand
CAGTTCAGAGGCAGTTTGTCCGCTTACAGCATAATGCAGCTTGTTCTGAACTATCTTAAAAAACTTTATTGTTTCAGGTTGTTTAGAGTCGTAATCCATGCTTGTTGCGTATAGATCCAGTACCTGCCTATACAAAACTTTTTCGGATGAACGAATATCTTTTATTCTGTTTAAGAGTTCTTTCCAATAATCGCCGCCGCCTGCTTTTTTGAGCAGGCTGTCATTCAAGGCAAAGCCTTTCCGCATATACTCTTTTAATACTTCTGTTGCCCACTTGCGGAATTGAAGCCCTCTGTGCGATTTTACGCGATAACCGACTGCTATAATAACATCAAGGTTATAGTAGTCCACCTGATAGGTTTTGCCGTCAGAGGCAGTTGTTGCAAAATTTGCAACAACTGATTTTGAGTCAAGTTCACCTTCTTCAAAAATATTCTTTAAGTGTCTGGAAATAGTGGACTTATCACGCCCGAAAAGCTGTGCAATCTTATCAAGCGGCAGCCAAACATTATCTTCACCGAACAATACTTCAACCTTAGTCTGTCCGTCTTCAGTTTGATATATGATAACTTCATTGTTATCTTGATTAGTCATTTTATTGTCCCTCTAAATCTGCGATGATTGCATCATTTTGTATTTAGTTGGATAATTATAGCCATACAAAAAATGAAAAATCCACTCTTTATTTGTGGTTTTCAAAGGTTTAGAGATTCTTGGGACAGTGTCCCAAGAATCTAATCAATCGTATATTAAACAACCAGTTCTTGATGTTTGCGGAGGTAGTTTACACGGGCATCATGGGCTTGTTGCCAAAGAGGCGTGGGTGGGTGTGCAGGGCTGTTTGTGTTAATGTTGAGAATCTGTCATTTAACACCCTTTTTCTTTTTGTCAGGAGTAGACATATTCCAGAAAATATCGAACTCTTTGAGGTAACGTTCAGTCAGTAACTTGGAACGAATAGTAATGAATTCACGCTTTCCGTTCCCGCCTGCGCGGGAATTGTACATGTTAAGAGATTCGTAGACAGAAAACAGCACCCTAACTGACTTGGCTGAATTTTTGTAAAATATGCTCTCTGAAGGCATTGGTATTAACACTCTCCCTCACCGGCTCCGGCACGAAATTTTTCAAGTCCGTCAGAGGCTCTATTTCTAAACCGTATTTCTTAAGATATCTGTTAACATTTTTGGCGAACTCGCTTACGGTTTTAGCCGTTTGTTCAAGGTTACCTTCAGAGAAATCCTTAATCCAACCAATATGATTATCAACTTCGTTTTGAACATCAAATATTATCTCTAAATTTAGTAGTTCTCTTCTATGTATTTTAATAACGCCGAAATTGCCGTCAGACGATATTGAAAACTTAACTGCTGATTTGAAGACAGCCATATAAAGCTCAGCATCAGTATAGCTTTTAATCAATTCTTCGCCCCAGAAATTAATTTCGGTTTCTGCAATACTCAAGTAACTTCTAGAATCATGGTCACATACTCGGCTTTTAAAAGTAAACTTACTGCTATCAATTTTATCTCTTTCAAAATCCAGCTCATAAATCAAAGATGTGAGTTCTTGTTCAAAATTCAACAAGTATTGTCTATGCTTTTCTCGAGTTTCCGGTGTGTACATTGCAATAATCCTTTAAATTGCATATTATATATGATAAAAATATTGGCTCTTGACTAGCATCTTTTTCTTGAGAAGAATAATTTTCAACAAAAAGGGCAAAGTTTCTGCCTCTATGATTAAACCTACACTCAGTTTCTTTCAAATGCAATAAAAATGCTTCGTCTGTCGAATGGTAATGCGTGTCAAGCCAGCCTTATCAGCCAGCTCTTCCATTTTCCAACCAAGCAATCCTCTTGCTGCTCTTATTTGTCTTCCTGTGATATTCATGTGTTGCTCCTTCTGTTCATAAAGGATACTATAATCTATATTCTTGAATGATGCAAGAACAAAAATCTTAACCATACCGACACTTTTTAACCATAAAATACACTATTCTTAGCAGATTCTATGGTAATATGTGTAATTTATAGTATGCTATATATTTCATGGAAAGAATTTGCATTCTATATGAATATTTCTCTTGACAAATAGAAATTCTGTGCTATAGGTAAAGTATAGTTCGGTATGACGGTAATGTTAAAAAGATGCCGTATTGTTTGAAAGTATTTATTTTGTTTGTAGTATAGAATGCGTATAGTTTATAGTTAGTGCATAATATAGACAAAGAAAAGGTTTTAAAATGAAAATCGAAAGAAAAAATGATATAAACAGCCTCATTGAAAATAAAAATGGAGAAGTATATATTAATAACATCTTGCCCTCTATATTTTGTGATTCTTCTTACAGTGTATCTGGTTGGAGCGCAACAATCAATTTGTTTCCAAAACTTGAATATCAAGTAATCCATGCGGAAACACCTAAGGGTATTTTTGATGTTTCAAGGCTTCAAAAAGGGATAGATGATAAACATTATTATGACTGTGACGAGTGGTACATTCTTCAGAAAAATAGAAATGGAGATATCGTTTCTGTTGTTGATTACGAATATTGTCGAGAAACTAATTATGAAAGGTTGCGGTTTATTGATTATTTGTACTCAATTTATCCTCTTGATGAGGAAGGACAGAAGCATGACTCAAGACTTTGTACCATCGCAAACAAAATAAATCAACGCTTGCATACTAATACAAGATCTGAGCCTCTTGTTGCAACAGGACCGCTTAGCGTTTTAATAAACGCACCGAATGAAAATAGTGTACCGCAAGATTTCCATGAAAAATTTTTTGAATTGTATTTTCAAAATAAACAAGCAGTAAAGTCTTTTTTTGATACAACGGCGAACTATCAATGCTCATTGGCAAAAGCAAGGCAGTATGCTGGAGTGTATTTATAGGATGCTGGCAATCAAAGAGATGCTCTTAATTACAAAATTGGAAGACTAAAAAATAGGAGCAAAGAATTTAAAAAGTTAAGAGCTTAAGAAACAATAGAGACAAACAAATAAGAAACCAAAAGGCTTTCTAGGTATTAACCGGAAAGCCTTTTTTATTTCTAAAAACAAAATTGGAGAACCAACATGTCAAAATACGATGTGCTTACGTCTATTCATAAACAGTTCAAGCAAGCTGCGAAAGAGCAATGCGAATACAAATATTCAACAGGAAATGTTTTACAAAACGACATAAAAAATGTCGGACAAAAAGATGCAGAAAATGTAAAACAAAATTCTAAAAGCTCTGCGCAAGTTGAGAGTTGTGTGAAACGCGATGCTGTTTTACATAACTCTTGCGGGTTAAAACCCGATAAAAAACGAACCGTTCATCTTGGAATAAGACTGTCAACAATAGAACGAAACATACTCGCCGGACATGCGGAAAGAAACAGCTTGACTATCAGCCAATATGCCCGCCTTGTTCTTTTAAAAAGTCCTGCCCTTGATCCGCACAGACACAGACTTCTTCTTAGAGGCTTATACTATCTCAATAAACAAGGAGCGAATCTAAATCAAATTGCTAAACGGCTTAACACTTATCCGGTATCAGCCGAAAGCGCGAAAGCAGTAATTGAAATCCAGCAAGGCTGTTCAGAAATATACGGCACTATTTGCAATGCCCTCACCGAAGGCAGACATGGCAGCTGGCTGACGGAATAATTATCAAAAGCCGGAGTTGGCTAATCACTAACTGAAAGGAGACACATAAGAAAAACAAATAACAAAACCTAACAAACACAATTATCAACTACCCCGCCGACACCTGTCTTGCGGGGTTTTTTATGGAGAAAAACATGACAGTTATACCAATACCACCCAACCCAGCACGGCACTTTACCGTGCAATCGTTGGCTAAATACTGGGGCGTTTCCCCTAGCCACATCTACAACCTTGTCAACAGCGGCACTATCCGAACGCTTCGGATAGGCAAGGCAATCCGTATCCCCGTCAATTTTGTAACCGAATATGAGGAGGCAGCATGTCAACAAACAATGATTTCTACAGATTATGGCAACACGACAACGGAGTTTGGTACATCATTTGGTCTGGTCAAAGCACAAGCTCTTCAAGAGGGACGAGACGCATATCAACGGGGACAACAGACCGCCGTGCAGCAGAACAATACCGTGCGCAATATATAGCCGGACTGAAAAATGCTCCTCCGCCACAGCAGCCTAATATAGGCTACTTGTTACGCAGATACCGCAATGAACACGGCGTTAATACAAGGTCATTAAAATCAATAGACTACCAGTTGAAAAATTTGGAACCGTTCTTTGGAGACTTGTTGCCTAAGCATATAAGCAACAACCTACTTAAAGAGTATGCAGAAATGAGAGGTGTATCTGACGGAACAGTTCTTAGAGAGCTTGGAATACTCAAGGCAGCTTTGCGATATGCAGAGGGCAATCGGTGGATAGAAAGGCAACCGCCATTTATTATGCCAGTTAGCCAACCGCCGCCTCGTGATCTTTGGCTTACAAAAGAACAAGCGGCAACATTGATCGAGAAGGCGAAATCACCGCATGTATGTCTTTTTATCAAAATTGCTGTTTCCACTGCCGCACGGTCAGGGGCAATCCTAGACCTGACTTGGCAGCAGATCGACTTTGAGAGGAGGATAATAGATTTTGGGCGAGGATACGGTAACAAACGGCGTTCTGTTGTTCCGATGAACGAAGACTTATACAAAGATTTGTGTGAGGCTCGAGAATTGGCACAGACCGAATATGTTATCGAGTATAGCGGCAAGCCTACAAAGTCCATTAAAAAGTCATTTGCCAGACTTTGCCAAGACTGCGGAATCAAGGCAAGCCCGCACGTCTTACGTCATACGGCAGCTACATGGTTGGTTATGGACGGCGTGCCGCTTAGAGAAGTAGCCCGCCTGCTAGGCAACAGTGAGGCTATGGTTGAGAAAGTTTACGGTAAGCATTCGCCGGATTACCTGAAACGGGCAGTGAATTCATTGAGATTACCTGTAAAAGACAAGCCCGTGTTACACCTGTAACACGGATTCTTAAAGCACCGCCAGCTAACTCTTTGATTTAGCTGGTGCTGCCGAGAAGGATTGAACTTCCGACCCCGTCCTTACCAAGGACGTGCTCTACCACTGAGCTACGGCAGCTTACTTAATACTACTCGGCTGAAATGTATATAACATTATGTATTATTGCAACTATTAATTCGCTATAAAAGAAAGTTTTTAATCGCTACCGTTGACCACTACCCCGTCTTCGCCTACACTTCATTACGGCGAATCCACACCTTCGCCAGCTAAGAGGGCTTTATATGATTCTGAATAACATAAATAACAGTCTATCTAATATAGGTAAATATTTACTCGACTTAACGCATCCGCTGTTCAAGCCGTATTTTCCGTATGCTTTCTGGTTCGCCTTTTTCTTCATAGCGTTTGTTTTCTCTGCGGGCAGCGATTTTGCTGCGTTTAGGGGGTATTTCGGAGATCCCGACAACTACGTTTATGCGGCTCAGGCGATAGACTGGATCAAAGGGCAGGGCTGGTACGACACTGTCCAGTACAGAATGAATCCTCCGATGGGCACGAATATCCACTATTCCAGACTGCTGACTGTGCTGTACAGCATAGACATTTTTCTGCTTTCTCTTGTTATGGGAGAGGTAAACGCAGTCATAACAGTTGCGATAATTTATCCTCTTGTTGTCTTGGCTCTGTTTCTTTTAGCTCTGCGCAAGGCGGCATCTTTGATGTGCGGCGAGTGGGGCAATATAGTTTGCTTTTTAGTTTTGTTCTGTCCCGATGTTGTAAGCAGGCTTGCTCTTGGGAGGCTGGATCATCACGGAATTGTGCTGGCTTTGACTATCCTTAGTTTTGTCTGCATTGCAGAGATGATACTAAGAAACGATAAAAAATTTGCTTTATGGGCGGGATTCTTAGCAGCGTTTGCTTTGGCTCTGGGACTGGAATCTCTGGCTATTGTTTGCCTATTCAGTCTTTTCCTCGGAATCCTCAGCGTTCTTAAAGGAGGAATTTTTTCAAAACTAGGCGTTGTTTATTCATCTTCATTATTTCTTTCTTCCGTGTTTTTTCTGGCTGTATCGAGACCTCCGCAAGACTGGCTCACCATAGACGCTTTATCATATTCGGTTCTCTTTGTTATTCTTATGGGCGCAAAAGCTGTGTGCTTCGGAGCTGTTGCGCTGCCGTTTGTGAACTCGTCTTTATTAAGGCGTATTAGTGCCGGTGCTGTTGTTTCTTTGGTTATCGCAGGCGGATTCTTTTATGCGTTTCCGTTTTTATCTTCGGGACCGTACGGAGCTTTGCCTCCTGAGCTGGCAAACATCATATTCACTAATGCTGCCGAGGCTTGGCCGCTTTTCCTGCATTCGAGAGACACTTTAATGATAGTTCTCTTTGTCATAGTTTCTTTGCTTATGATAAGTCCGGCATTATTTTTTGCAGTTAAAGATGAAGACCATAAACGCAGAATCATATGGAGCGGTCTTGTTTTGATTTTGGCGGCGTTGTTTGCGTTAGTTTGTTTTTATCAGATACGATTTATGATGTATGTTTCTGCGTTCTCGCTTATCGGCGTTGCTGCCATTATCAAGAAAGATTGGTTATACGGCAGAACACTATTCCATAAATTGCGTCTGACTTTATTCATTATACTTTTGCCGGCTTATTTTGTTTTGTCGGATTCCGTGTTTCCGGATTTCAAAAACGATCCGGCATTGATTTACTCAAAATCAGAAGATAAAGACAAGAAATGCGACCATTTTGCTTTGGCAGAAGTGCTGAACAGATTTAAGACTCCGTATACTATCATAAATACTATGGATACGGTTTCTCCGGTGCTGTTCCTCACAAAGCATAGTATTCTGGCATCTCCTTATCACACTAATTTAACCGGTAATTTAGATGTGCATAATTTTTTTACTACGGAAGACGAGAACGTTGCCAGAGAAATAGCCCTCAAAAGAAACGCTAAATTAGTAGTTATCTGTACTGCATTCGGGGGTTATTATGTGTATCAGAAAACGCTGCCGGAGAATGCTGATTTGAAAAATACATTCATTCAGCGTTTAATAGACGGCTATATTCCGTCATGGCTGAGGAAGGTGGAGGATAAGGGGTTGGGAGGATACTTAGTTTTGGAAATTGAAAATGGAAAATGGATAATGGAAAATTAGGTGAGGAAAATAATTTTCAATTTTCCATTATCCATTTTCCATTCCTAACAAGCGGTTCCCAAGTATTCTCTCTGGCATTCTGTCCCGCTAAGAGTCCTATGTGTCCGGTGTCAACAGATATGTGTTTTGCTTTATCAGATACGGCTATGGCAGATTTTTCCGGAACTATCTTGTCTTTCTTTCCGGTAATAATAAGCACAGGCTGTTTTATGTTTTCAGGATTTATACAAACGCCGTTTATATTCCATTTGTTCTTATAACAATAGTTATGCTTATACCAGTCTATGAAGCACTCGCGTGCTGCCGGAAGCGTTAAAGGCACTCCGTCATTCAGCCAGTCTTCCGTTAAAACAAACCGGACTGCCTCTTCGCTGTCCTGAGGCATTTCCGAGAACTTAGTAAACTTGCCGAACGAGTGCAGCGGATTGCCCATAGTGAAAATACTATTCACTGTTTCCGTAGGCACAACTACATCCCTGTTCATAGAAGACATTAAAAGCTGTTTTAAAAATAAGGCTCGTGTTTCTACAACCGAAGAATCTTCAGCACTGTCAGCGTGAAAATCCCATGGAGCTGCAAGCAGGCTTAGACTCTTAATGCTGTTCGGTTTTAGTAAAGCAAGAGCCGCGGAAAGCGTTCCGCCTAAACAATATCCCAGCACATGAACAGGCACATTCGGATATTTCTGTTCCAGAAAATCCACGACCTTACAGAGCCTCTCTGTAACATAATCAGACATAGAAAAAGAAATTTCTTCTTTAGAAGGCTCGCCCCAGTCTATGAGCAAAGGACGCAGATTTTTGTCGGATAAGAATTGCAATAAAGAATGCTTCGGCTCTATATCCAATATAGTATATTTGTTTATAAGAGAAGGTATCACAAGCACTATAGGATTAGAAATACCAGCAGGAGAATAATCCAATAGCCGTGTCCCGCCTAAAGAAAAAACAGACGGTATATTATACTCGGAATACAAAGCGTCTCTGTGCGCCTGGTGGTTTTGATACAACCGTATTCCCAGCATATAGCGTCTTGCTCTTATGAGAGTCTCCTGCATTATGGCGGCGGAAAGAGCCTCGCTATTGTTTGGATTCCAATTGTGCAAGCCGTCTTTCAAGCTCTGCAACCCTAAGGGCAAGCTGAGCAACGTGGAGAGAGTCTGAGTCGTATGGAGAGCTGCTCTGAGACGGATTTTGCGGAGCGGAGGGCTGTTCTGAGTTTGCTGAGGCATTGACTGTTTCTGGTGTAGGTTGCTGTTGAGGTTCTTCGGGTTTCACGGCATCATTAGTAGAATCGGCAGGTTTAAAACCGTTCTGCAAAAACTTAGCCCAGTCCGCAAAAAGCCTGCGCTGAGGCTCTAAGAACTTAGTGAACTCTGAGCGGACCTCGGGGTTGTTAGCGATATTGGACAGATGCTCCTGCCACATATCGCAGGCTTCTATTGCCAGTGCGTTGAGATCTGGTTTCTGATTGCTTTTTTCATTATTATTAGGATTTTGAGTATTCATATATTTTTCATTATAAAATTAAGTGTGGATTAAATTGATTAAGGCAGGTATATAGTATTACAAGAAAAACACTTAAAATCAACAAGGATATTTCATGGAAACGCAGAAACCTGTTAAAGACGCAGAGAACTTTAAATTTGACATGAGACCGCACGTGCTCATAGTATGCGCCGATTTTTACCCGGAAATAACGGAAAAACTGGCAGAGGGCGCAACGCAAGTTTTGGTTAAAGCCAAAGTAACCTACGAAAAAATAACTGTTCCCGGAGCATTGGAAATACCTGCCGCCATAGCCTTCAGCATGAGGTCTTTGGATTTTGATCCGCTGCGCCGCAGAAATGACGGCTATATAGCTTTGGGCTGCGTGATAAAAGGCGAGACTATGCATGACGAAATAGTAGGCAGGGAAAGCGCAAGAGCACTACAGGATCTTGCAGTGCGAAGAACTATCGCCATAGGAAACGGGATTTTGACTTGCAATACTATGGAGCAGGCGCAAGAGCGCGCAGACGTGAATAAACAAAACAGAGGCGGAGCCGCAGCAATGGCGTGTTTGCAGATGCTCGAGCTGAAACAAAAACTAAGGTTAATGACAAAGCGCAGGTGGGTTGTCGGACCGCAGGATAGGTAATAATGAGGAATTAGGAATGAGGAATGAGGAATTAAAAAAGTTTTCAGCAAAAACATTAGCGAGGCTGGCTGCAGTGCAGGCTTTGTACAGAGTATCCGTGTCCGGCGAGGACATTCTGGACGTTATAAAACAGTTCATAAAAAATCCGGAAGTGCTGTTGGAAGAGACAAGAACAGTCATGGACATAGACACAGAGCTTTTCAGCCTCATCGTCAAAGGCGTAGAAAAAAACAAAGCCGACATAGACTCTATGATAGAAGGAGCTGCAAGCAATAAGACCCAAGCAAAAAGATTTGAATTGCTGTTAAAAACTATCCTGCGCGCAGGCATATTCGAATTTATGGAAAATCAAAGCGTTCCAAAAGACATTATCATTAATGACTATATGGAAATAACTCACAGCTTCTTTAATGCAAAGGAGCCTGCTTTGGTTAATGCGGTTTTGGATAATATTGGGAAAAGAATGTGAAGTGTTGAGAGCGGAGTGTGGAGTTAAGAATACGTACCAATTCCAAACTCCACACTTCACACTTTTAAGGTCTCGTCATAAAATCTATGACTACGTTTGTGTAAACGCCTTTGCCGCAAGCAGCACCTATTCTGGCTGTGGTTTCTTGTTTTGACGGAGAGAACGTAGTAACCCAAGATTCCGAACCTTCAGGGTTAACATACACGCCAAGCAGCCCTACATTAGAGAAGTCGTACCTCCCGAAATACAAAGATAATTTGCGGCATACGGAAGGCGGAACCACCGTGTAGATTCGAAAACTGCGGTTGTCAACAGCCAGAGCCTGAAACTTGCCGTTCCAAGGGTTAACATGCATAGGCTGTCTGGGAAACAGATTATCACCGGATAACATGTCCAGTATATCGTCATTAGCCGTGAAATAAACAGCAGGGCGGTTTTTCAGAAAAACCTTAGCAGCCCGAGGAACAGAGAGAATTAAATTAGTCCCGTCTATGAAACGCTTGTTTTCAATAACAGACTTGATAGATATAACAAAAGTACCAATAATAATGATGACTATAAAAGGAAGAGTGACTATAAAGAGGGTAGAGCTGTTGGTTTTCATGACAGAAAGAAGAGTTAAGGGTTAGAATGTTAGGTTTAGAATCACTGCCAAGTCTTAAAGAAACGATAATAAAAAACAACCTTTGGGCAAAAAAAGCTCTGGGGCAGCATTTTTTATGCGATTTATTGCTGATGAGGAAAATAGTTAAGCTGGCAGGGGACTTGAAGGGCTGTTCCGTTATAGAAATAGGAGCCGGTCCCGGAGGACTTACCAGAGCTTTGGCAGAAAGCGAGGCTGAAAGAGTAGTAGTAATCGAAAAAGACGCAAGATTTATACCGGTAATAGAAGAGATAGCCGCTGCTGCAAAAGGAAAAGTATCTTACGTAATAGAAGATGCGCTGAAAACAGATATGGAGACTATAGCGGCAAAGCCCAGGGCAGTGGTTGCTAATCTGCCGTATAACGTGGGATCAGAGATTCTAATACGGCTGCTCAGAGAAATAGCAAAGAGTTGGGAAGCATACAGGAGCATAACTCTTATGCTCCAAGAAGAAGTGGTTGACCGCATATGCGCTAAGCCCTCAAAAGAGGCGTATGGAAGGCTTTCCATCATATCGCAATTTTATTGTGAAACAGAGAAACTGATGGTAGTGTCTCCTGAAGCATTTACTCCGCCGCCTAAGGTGAAATCCGCTATAGTCAGGCTGGTGCCTAAAAGCGAAAGAATGGCGGGAGTATCGTTCGAGGCATTAGAGAAAGTTACAGCCTCTGGGTTTGGGCAAAGAAGAAAAATGCTTCGCTCCAGCCTGAAGGCACTGGGAGGGGAAGAGCTGTTAATAAAAGCCGGAATAGAGCCTACATTAAGAGCAGAGAATCTTAGTATAGAAGATTTTGGAAAACTTACAAAATTGATAGGGAGAACATCATGAGGAAGAATAGAATAATGTATATAGTCGTATTAGCGGTAGTTGTAGTTGCCGGATTTGTTCTGTATCTGGGCGTTGCGGATATTAAGCCTCAGGAAAGAACGGTACAAATTTCCGTAGAGTTATAATGCCAGACTTTCACCCTCAGACAGATGCGTTTTTAGATATGATGTTTGCAGAAAAAAACGCAGCTAAGAATACAAGAGCCGCTTACGCTGCGGATTTGGCGTATGCGAGGGATTTTTTTCTGAAAAAATGCAAAACAGATATTACCGGGGCATGTGAAGAAGACATAAAAAAGTATCTGAAGTCGCTTTCAAAGTATGCTGTGAGGACTCATGCAAGGAAGCTAAGTGTGCTGCGTCAGTTTTATAAATTTCTCTGCTCGGAGAAAATACGGGAAGACAATCCGACAAGATTCATAGACGCTCCTAAGAAAGGAATGGCTTTGCCTAAGTGCCTCAGCGAAAAGGACGTAGACGGTTTGTTCAATGCGGCATATAAATATAAGGGGGACGAAGGAGTAAGGCTGCGCGCAATGCTGGAGCTTTTGTACTCTTCCGGATTGCGGGTGACCGAGCTTGTAGGGCTTCCGCTTAGGTCTATACAGTTTGAAAGAGGCGTAGTTTTCGTGCGGGGCAAGGGCGACAAAGAGCGGATTGTACCTATAGGAAAGCCTGCTATGAAAGCTGTTAAAGAATGGCTGGGGGTCAGGAAGAGAATCTTGGGGGATAAAGCGAATTCTTCTCCGTTTTTGTTTCCTTCCATGACTTTTAAGTACGAATCTAAGCCCAGTTTCAAGACGGCTGCGCATATTACTAGACAAAGGCTGTTTCAGCTATTAAAAGAACTGGCACAGGGAGCCGGGATTGACCCTAACAGGCTTAGTCCTCACGTTGTACGTCATGCGTTTGCCACTCACCTCATAGAGCACGGGGCTGATTTGCGCAGCGTGCAGAGTATGCTGGGGCATTCGGATATTGCTACTACACAGATATACACTCATCTGGCGAACGAGCATTTGATGAAGACGGTTATAGAACATCACCCTCTGGCTAAGAAGAAAATTGAAAATGGAAAATGAAAAATGGAAAATGGGGAAGGATATTCAGGGGGCTGTAATAGGCGTGCTCGGAGGGTCTTTTAATCCTGTGCACATGGGGCATTTGGAAATCAGTTTGTATGCTAAAAAAATAATGGGTTTGGACAGAGTTTTTTGGCTGGTTTCCCCGCATAATCCTCTTAAAGATATGAAAGATATGATGAATTTTGACGATAGGCTGGAGCTGGCAAGGCGGCTTGTTGAAGAGAATCAAAAAAATTCCGAAATATTCGTATCAGACATAGAAAAACAGATAAATACAGTTTATACTATTGATACTATAGAAAAAATGAAGTGGCTTTTTCCCGATACAAAGTTTGTATGGCTAATGGGCGCAGATAACCTGATGCAGATACATAAATGGAAAGACTGGGAAAGATTGTTTCATTTAGTTCCTATGGCCGTGTTCAAGAGAGGTGCGGAGAATTCATCTGAGCTGCTGCAAAATACAGTAGCAGGACAGCATTTTAGAGAGTATTTTAAACCGCCGGAATCTGCTATACAAATAGCGAGAGCCTCGGAGAATCAATTACCGTTGTGGACTATACTGGATAATTCTGTGATTAATATATCGTCAACTCAAATCCGAAATGGAGTTTAATATGAAAGCGAAGAAGAAACCTGCAGCCAAGAAAAAAACTGTAGCCAAGAAGAAGCCGGCGGTGAAGAAAGCCGCAGCTAAAAAAGCGGCGGCGAAAAAGACATTAGCTAAGAAAAAAGCGGCAGCTAAGAAGATAGTTGCAAAGAAGAAACCAGCGGCTAAGAAAGTTGTAGTGAAAAAGGTTGCGGCGAAGAAGAAACCTGTTGCAAAAAAAGCAATAGCCAAAAAACCTGCAGCTAAGAAAGCAGTTGCTAAAAAGCTGGATCACAAAAAGCTAAAAGCAAAAAAAGAAGCTCTTAAAAAAGCAATCGGCAAGACTCCTAAGATGATAGGCGTAATAGACAGCCGGTCTGTGGAGTTGCCTGAAAAGATGCTGCAAAGGGCTGTTGCGGTTCTCGAAGACAAACAGGCTAAAGACATCATAGCCTTCAATATAAAAGAAGGCAGCATAGCTGATTACGTGATTATTGCGTCCGGAAAAGGAGAGCGGCACGTTGTTTCTCTGGCAAATTATTTGCAAGAGGCATTTGAGAAACTGGGAGTTTCTAAGGTCAGCATAGAAGGACAAACAGAAGGAAGCTGGGTGCTTGTTGATGCCGGAGACGTGATAGTTCATCTGTTCGTGCCGGAAGTAAGAAAGCTCTATGATTTGGAAAATCTGTTTAGTAAATCACAAGTCTCGGAAGACGATTTCTCTGAAATTGAAGAAGAACTAATGAAGGAAATGGCAGGTTTAATAGACAACATGTCTGATGATGATGAACTGGAAATAGAGCTTGTATATGAAGATGATGATTCTGGCGATAGGGAAGGCTAAGGGAGCAGAGACTGCTTTTATTGACGAGTACAAAAAGCGTCTTGGCGATGCTGTGTCTATACAGGAGCTGGTATATTCTAAGAATCTCCCTCCTGAAGAACAGAAAAAAGCAGAGGGCGCGCTTATACTTAATGCCATACCTAAATCCGGTTTTGTAGTTCTTCTTGATGAACACGGCAAGAACATGACCAGCAGAGATTTTGCCGATAGCATTCAGAAATGGGAGAGTCTGTCCGTAAAGAATCTGGTTTTTATTATAGGCGGGGCCTTCGGCGTTTCTGATGAAGTGAAGCAAAAAGCAGATGCTGCAATAGCATTCGGGAGCTGGACATGGGCGCACAAGCTGGTGCGGGTAATGTTAATGGAACAGATATACAGGGCGAAACAGATACTACAGGGGCATCCGTATCATAAGGAGTGAGGAATTGAAGGCTGCAGTGACAGCCTATTCCTATGTCTGCCCATTGTTAATGTTTTGTTTATTTTTCTTTTGTTATAATTACGCCGGTATGTTGTTATGATTAATCGTAATTTCTTTACAAAGAGAAAGAATTGGACTTATGAGCAGATTATCCAGCAGAAACAGTGAGTTATATCTCACCCCCCCCCCCCCCCCCCCCCACACTGTATAAAAAAAAAAATTATCTCACTTTTT
>Ga0123353_10007935_pt1 | contig 14431 bp, 7 predicted proteins | sample TergutLab28metaG_3_FD_92763 | JGI IMG/M metagenome (GOLD analysis project Ga0123353, IMG submission 92763) | Labiotermes labralis P3 segment gut microbial communities from Petit-Saut dam, French Guiana - Lab288 P3 | ecosystem: Host-associated > Arthropoda: Insects > Digestive system > Gut ... | reverse complement strand
TTAAAAAAAAAAGTTTTTTTCCCCAAAAAGTTTTTAGAGGGCCAAAAAAGCCCCCCCCCCCCCCCCAAAGACAGAGTTCTGTTTTTTTAATTTCTTCTGTACTTCAAGCAACGTACTATAAAAGCTGATAGGGCGCACAGAGTTCTTTTTCATAAAATATATGAATTACAGACAGAGGCTTAAGGACAGGGTCGACAAAACCATCTGACTGGAAGTTAGGGTCATTATGGTGCTTAATCATGGAGTACGAAGTGGGAATGGTCGCTATGAATTAGTTAGTGAAGAATTTAGAAACACGTAAGATGTGAGTTACGCTTTCTATTTTCTGGACTTTTTTTTTCCACACAGAGGTGCTGAAAATGTGAATTTATTGCAAAACAAGATGCGACACTAGCCGCACCGCTTGACCAATCGAAGTTAGAGGGTGTGGGAGTCTTCTGCCGCAAGTTTTCTTATTCACTTGCCATTTCACGCCATACCGTGCCACGCTTATAAAATCAACTTGTTGAAAATCCAGAGTGGCAACGAGCCTCTTTTCTGTCGGCTGTCAACAATTTAGTGAATTGGTTAAGCTGAAAAGAATAGGCAGGAAGTGGCCGCAACCTATTTTCAAGATTTTTGTCCTACTTTTACTCCCGATAAGAAAATCACAGTATGCTCCAAGTAATGTTCTACACTTTGTGGTTGAAATCTTAATTAACTGTCTCTTGAATAAAGTGACACGCTTTAGCACTACCGCAACAAGCTCGATGCAATGGGCTAGGTTCTTGGATGTATCCCTAATTGTTTCTGACTCAAAACAAATATACTTCCTTTGATTGAGTTGGAGAAGTATAGAACATACGAAAATACGTTCTTGATCTTATATTTTTGACAAGCGCAGACGCAGTTTGCTTCACCATATATCCTGATAGGTGAAGAGCAGGAAAGAGTTAAGAACGTAAATGTTTATTTGATAAAAATTCTTTAGAACAATCCTTAAATCCTACTATTCATATATTATTTCAATAGATTCCTCTAATTTGATTCTAGAGCATAGTTTTTAGAACCGGTAGGTAGCTATCCTGAAGGTGGTAGCTGCAAATTACTCCAAAACGTCGGTACCTTGTTACCAAATTACACTGTGTCAAATTGCTTAAGATTTTAGCTTGAGAACAAAAAATGCGACCTCTACTGATGTTAACGTCTCTCCCTCAATTTCAGTTGGGAGTTTTAAGAACAGTGTTGATGGACCACTTGCTCGCTAGCGGTGTCCTGAAGTGAGCACAATATTTGCGTTTTGCATGCACCGACTACCGTTAGCAGTGAATCCCTCTATTGTTACACTTTACTGAAATCAGTAATTTGAAGTGGTATTTTCTCTGATTGCTACCGAACTTCTTGCTTGTTGTAATGCCCATCTTGCAAAAAAAAAAACTCCTACTCTTGAGCCAAAGCATAAGTTCTTTGCTTGATCTTTCCTTAAAATACACTGGACGTAAATAACAAATTTCTTTTCATACTGTGACAGTGTGATGACAAATTCTGTACTTTCAGGTGAGACATCCCCGTTGTGTTGTATAGCAGCATAAAATATATAGGTAAAATATAGACAGACACAACGTGTTTAAGGTCTATTATTAATACGGTGTTCTTACATTGCTTCTTTCAACTACATGTTTCGGCTCTAGCTATGAGCCATCTTCATGTTGATCACTTTTTTTGCAAGGGAAACCATACAATTAGCATTGCTATGGTTTGCCTTGCAAAGAAAAAAGTGATCAACATGAAGATGGCTCATAACTAGAGCCGAAACATGTCGCTAAAAGGAACAATTTAAGAACATCTTATTAACAAAAAAACTTTAAACAAGTTGTGTTTGACTGTATTTTACTTATATATATTTTAAAATTCTGTACGATTACCAACGTAGGACTAGATGATGATGGCGTTACAAATTAAATTGTTACCAAACAAAGATCAAACTGTAAAAATGTATCATATTTGGGCACATTTGCTTGCGAAAATTAACACTTGCCTTCATGTCCGTGGGTCTGTTCGCCTGCACATATGAAAGCGATTTTCATGGGACCGAATTTCGTGGAGTTTTTACTAAAAATTTAATGACATGTTCTAATTTTGGTCAAAATCGGTCAGAAATAGCAGACACGTTACATGAAGACCTGGCTTACATTTATCTGTCCGTTTTTTTGTTTTCATAATTTAGACGTACCATTTTCTGTATGAATAACGAGCTGAGGCCGAAGAAACCGTTTTTATGATCGAGACGGACCGTGTTCTGTGTGAGATAAAGGCTGAAGCACACAGCTGAGCGCAGAGCACCGAACATTACAGACTATAAACATCCAGTTTTGGCGTTTAAAGATTTGATTGTAAATATCCCCCATTACGACGTACTGATGGCATTCTATTGTAGATCTGTCGTTAAGATACGGAGAAATCTTATAGTTTGCGTTGAAGTACTCAATGTAGTTATGGAAATTATTCATAAAGATGACAATAAAGCAAAACAACATTGTACATGTACCTGAAGTTTTACTTCCGTCGAACATTCCCCATACCTGTTGCATTATAAATTGTAAATCTGTTGTTACCTGTCAGCTATACAGGAGACAGAAATAAATGTAGAAAAACGTGTTGAAAATTACTGTATAAGGTATTATTTTACTGCACATTCTGTTAAGAAATATTACTTTAGCCTTCTGCAAATCTGTATGCCTTATTCATCAACTTCAGGAAAGTAGAAATGACTGAGAAGTTTCACAGAATGTTATGGAGGCCCTAATATTCGCAAACCATGAAAATGAAGCTCCTCCTTGGAGCGTGGTAGGGATTTAGACAGACACGCTTGATATTGAGTTGCCACGGATCAAAGGAGTGTGGAACTGAGATGTTAATTTGGCCACCAGCAAAATTGATTGCGGAACATTGATTAGCCCAGCAAGCTGTGTTGAGGATTCGTGCCTGTTAATGGTGCAGCAGTTGGCGCATGCGAGTTTCCAAGGTAACCTTTTCCCCTGTGGGCTGGGTAAAATATCAAAAATTAGAATGCGCGGGACGACAGTGCCAGAGCGGTTAATTACTGATATAAATTAACGCTTGAGAAGCCTGTACAAAACAACATAATACTTTGAGAATATCGCTAAACTTTCAGAGTTGATAATTCAAGTTTTATACTTAAAAGTGATTTGAATAGTCATTTCCGAATGGGTAAGTGGTGGGTGGAGTAAATTTTATGTTTGTTTGTTTTTTGTTTGTTTGTTTTTTTCTGGCGCGACAACTCCCCCCCCCCCTCCCCATTGGGCCAGGCCCTCCTCATTCACGAGGTTTCTAGATCACACACAACGATGCACGACAGTCGGTAGGACTCCTCTGGACTAGTGATTAGCCCCTTCGCAGAAACCTCTACCTGACAAAACACAACACTCACAACAGACAAACATCCATGTCCCCGGTGGGATTCGAACCCACAATCTCAGCAGACGAGCGGCTGCAGACCTACGCCTTAGACCGCACGGCCACTGGTACCGGCAAATTTGATGTACTTTGTCGAATTTCAGTTTCGTTTGTTTCATGTGGGCTTATAAATATCGTAGCGAAACGATTACTACTTCTGTTTAATATCACTAAATATGTAGTGGCACTGGTTGAAGTACCGTGCATGGCATATCTCCGAAACAGATCGAAGTGGTTTCCTCCACATGTATTGTGTATTCATCTTGTGATACCTGAATACCTCCACTATTCGTAAAACGTAATATGGAGCCCTGAATTAATATTAGAGTGATGTAATAGCAATAACATTAACTTACTTCTTTTTCACTACACCTTACTTAAAGTATCCAAAAATATAGAGCACAAACCTTCTTGAGAACTTTGTTTTCATCTAACTTGTAATATATTCCCATTTTTTTTATCGAGGCCTAAATGTCATTACCATGTTCAAAAGACCGCAATTTGAACTGGATGAGTTCAATTCACAAATTACGCCATGCCGTTTGAAGGCCCACTTAAACTAAATTATAAAAACAAACTGCTAATTTAGCATTTAAGTTACGTAACATATGAAGCCCTGTCGAACGGTAAGTAGTTACCTACATTTCGGAGGTGATTGCCTCCTCATTTTTCAGGGTGTAAATAATCGGTTTCCGTGGGTTGTGTGGACCCTGACTATGGAGGTAACGAGCACCTCCAAAATGTCTGTAACTCTGTGCCATTCGCCACGGTATCTTATCGCACGGGCTTGAGTATTTAGCAAAGTCGCTTTGAAAGCTACGAATCTTGCAGGTGACGTATGCTGCTTCGCGTAATATATCTGCTTCAGCAGTAAGAAAAAATAAGGAAATGCGAATGGAGAGTCAAAGATGTTGCATACTATTTAAAACTTCCGTTGTAGACTTAGGAAATAATGTCCCTTGTACTTCGTCAAACGCATTTTCCATTTTGAAATTGTCTGACAAAGTTTTAAGATTTCAAGATGGCCTTCCGTAATTTTACGCCTCGTAGTGTCGTGTTCGTTCTGGCCTTTTTTTAGGAATATGCTGCTTTCGTCTTCAGGGCGACAGGAAGATGCAGAAGAAGGAGCCAGCACGTTCCTCCGAAACGTCTTCACATACTACATTACAAGGTGTAAAAATCCGGGATACCATTGTATTGAAACCCGCCATAAGAACCAGAAAACTTAAATACATCATGATGTTTATGACTTGTGTACTCCAAGTCGTATAGCTTAAGCATTTTTCGTATGATTGCCTTTTCTGGCAACAAAATAGGCAATGTTCGTTTAACGTAAGATTTTGGCGCGTTCCTCAACAAACGATCCAGTAATGTTGACTATTTCTCTGTGTTTCTGTGAGAAAACTTCAACAGTGCAGTTAATAATCAAAACTGAAGTAAATTTTGAAGGCTGAATGAATGCGCCTTAAGTACTGTGTTAGTATCTCACAGAGAATGGTGAGACAGTTGTTTATGTAACCGATATTTAAACAATATAAACTAACAAAATGCACCTTTTCAAAACTAGCATTTTTTTTATAAATCTGTCATTTGTTCTACATGTTTCGAACCCAAGGGTTCATCTTCCGGAAGACGGTTGTGTATACTGTTATGGATAGTTTCACCTCTCCAATACATGTCAGAGTCAGCAAAGTCTTCATGGCTACTCTGTGTCACCGGCAACAATAAAACGTACTGAGATCTTCATGCAGAATGTCCGATATGTTTTCAGGTTTTAACTAAATGTTCATTTTCTAGACTGATGTTCTAAAGTCCCTAATTTAAAATTTCAAGAAAATCCGCCGCGTGGGTACCGAGCCGATACATGCGGACAGACGGACAGAAAAGACGAAGGGAATAGAATCTTTCAACGAGTAGGCGAAGGCACCTGAAAATGACAAAATTTGGTTTCGGGAGCATATAACCTGAAAAATGTATTTGACTATGCAAATCTAAATTGACCCTCCAACATCGGTCTGGTGCCCTGTACGGACGTTCAATTCTTCATATGCCGCCGTCCTCGGTGCACCGCACGGACGGAAAGGCATTTAATTGTACTACGGTTGTAAACACCCTTCTTCCTGTGTAGTAATCGGAATTTAAACTCACGTGTCATTGCAGGGTTGAATTAGCTCAGCCGTTACTGATTTTTCGTAGAAATGTCAGTACTGTCGGCGAGCAAATATGCATGCTGACAGAAAGAGTCTCCCCATTACGCGTTCCTTTCTTGCAGTTGAAGGAAATAACATACAAAAACATATTTGGAAAGGAAAGAAACATACAAAAACATATTTGGAAAGGAAAGAAAAATGTGTCAGCAGTTCAATAAACTAGGAAGTAGCATACCATTGATAAACTTGCTTCTATTTGAGTGAGATGAACAAAGTAACCTGTACAAAAGAACAGCAGATGTCAGGGCCCGCAGTGTCCCCCACCAATACTTGAGTCGCTATTGTTAAAGAGAAGAATGTAATCGCAATTTAGTCTGCATGAATCATTCATAATTAGACTAATTACCGCCGAGGACAGTCGGAAACGAAGCGTTCAGAGAGCCCCTGTGTGGCGGTGACGTCAAATTCAGGGACAGCGTACGGGGTACAGTTGATACATCCGCAGCAACCGGTTGCTCGTGACGAGGTTCAAAAGTGAATTTGCGTGGCTTTTAAACGTTTCGTGATCACCTCCGTGAAGCAAAAGTCCTCCAGACGCTGGTTTTCGCCCAGATGATCAACAAATGTAAGTTTTTTTTTTTTACCAGCAGTTGCGTCGCATTGTTCACAAACCTTAGCCACTGTATCCTGTCCTCAGGCAGCTGAACGTATTCATTGCCGTTAAGACCATTTATATAAGATAATTTGCAATCATGTCTGCCGCAATGGCTCTTCTGTTAAAGTTTCTCGACCATAATACAGAAAACCTTAATGCAGAGCCACCGTTTGTTTGTGGCGGTATATTGAGGTTGACGATAAATGGAAATGATGTGTAATAGACAATTTCTATTCAGAGAATTTCATGACCGCTAGCTGAGTGTGACGCTGTATTGGTGGGGAGGGCCCAGTTTTGCGGGTTTGGCTGTATTTGCATCTTTTCCTATTTTACCACGTCAAATAAATTACTTCGCTTCTTGCTTTTATCTGATTTAATTAGCCTCTCTCATACCTACTCTTAATTTTCCAAATTTGTTTTTGATTTCTTGCTTAACGCCGGGTTGAAAATTTTGTTCATCTCAACCAGTCTTTTTGTCAGTTTGTAAAATGCTAGGTGCCTTTTGGCGTACCAACCCCCTGTCAAATCCCAAAGCTGTACTATCGCCAATTTCCGGCTGTTCGATTTCTCGTACCCGACGTATTTTCATCAATTCTCCACACGCACATTTTGCCTGTATTTCCCACAAGCTGGAACCCACACTACCATGGCGCCCAGTCTTAAGGAAGGATCTTAAACCATAAAATGTTGTTAATTGTGTTTTTCAATCTATTGTTTGTGTGTAAATGTGTACTCTACTACTGCCACCAGGTGTCAACCCAATTGCAGTTAACAAATATATCAATATCAATATCAAAATGTTTTGCTTTTGTTTGAGGAGAAATGAAGAAATTTATGAAGGGTTATGAATTCAACGCTCCTATATCAACTGCAATGTCAAAGTAGGTGCCATTTGTAAAATAGTCTAGGTAGGTGTTAGAGGAAACGAGAGTTCCGACAGGTAGGGTTGTTGTAACTCTTTGAAAGACGGACGAAGATTGAAGGTGTACATAAGGCAGACGTTTAAATCTTTTTTGGTTTGGAGATTTAACTGATCTGACTCAGAATAGAGTCCAGTTTCGGGGCATTATGTTAGCGATAAGCCATCCTCGGCTTCCCGTGCTTGCCAGTTACCTACCGGCGAGATATGAATTATTGTAGCCCGTAACTACGATGTGACAGCGGCTCCACATTCCAGAAGACAGTAATCATGTCTTGGCTAGATATTTTGTAACTTTCTGTGGGTTGCTGTTAGGTCCTAAGGGGTTACAACCGCGCCGTTTCAACTAAAAGTGAAGTAGGTAGGACGATGAACAGAATAAGACATGTAAGGAGATTATCTTGGCTGGTTTCACGTTGTTATTATTATGGTCTTCGCCAAAAGAGAATGAAGAAAACTGTGAAAGACCACAGTTGGTATAACTGGGAACACAGACAAATTTGGAACACTAACCTTCAAAATAGTTGTACTTCGCCAGGCCTTAACCGTGTTTTTCACTTAACCGTTGTTATCTGAAAAGCTATTTATGTTGACTCCTACATGATCATCCCTAGGTTGTATTTTTATCAAAGCAAATACCGAAGTGTATACTAATTCTGTGACTTAGCTACGCCTATGACGAAGAAATGTGTGTATAACCAAACACTATTTTAATTGTTTTGGGTTTTCTCTCGGTTTTTACTGTTTAGAGAACCGTATACCTTATTTATTATGTCAGATCACAAAATAATCAATTTTCTTAGAAATTAATGAATTTATAATGGCTTCATTAAAAGCCGAAACATATAGCTGATCATTTGAATAATATATAGTTGTGCTTGACGTAGGCCGGGATATTGTAGTCGGTATAGCGACTCGTTACGGGCTGGACGGTCCGGGGATCGAATCCCGATGAAGGCGAGATTTTCCGCACCCGTCCTGGGGCCCACCCAGCCTCCTATAAAATGGGTGCCGAGTCTTTCCTGGGGGTAAAGCGGCCGAGACGTGGCGTCGACCACCTACCCCATCTAGCACTGAGGTTAAAGAAAGAATAAAACTATAGCTCTATTTCCCCTCTGGGACTTTGTGCCTTGTTCTAGGGTGAACGTTTTGGTCTTACATTGTGATTGTATACACAAGGGGATGAATCACCTCGAAGTTATTAAAACTCATGTAATGTCCTCTTGTTATATTATATTATATTATATTATATCTTTATTACATGTACTGTTACGTTCTTATTTTTGTCAATTTATACCCTCAGCTAATAAACATAAAGTATGTTTTTTGTAAAAATTAACATTCGTATCTTCGTATTATTGTGCAAAACTTACAATGAAACACTACAACAAGTCTTCGCTTATGTACTTATAAGTCATACGTGTCTAGTAATGGACCATTTTGACATAAAACTGGTTTTACCCACGTCTCAGTGAAGGCATTGACTATAGAGGTACCCAGTGTCATCAGAGTCCTTCGATTTAATATTTAGAGCCTGAAAATGCAGAACGTATTCTTACAGTCACTAGTAGCGACGTAGTGAATTTTTCATTGTAGGGCGCTTAAGCGTTTTAAGTCCACTGGTAATTACACCAATTGACTTGCCTATCATGAAGACACCCTGCGTTCGGCTACACCGTGTATTCACACCTTTCGTATGAATCTCACAATAAGATCAACCATTTCCTGGAACTGCATTAGCCGGCTGATCCCTTTCACGGAGACGAGGGCTGAATTGTTGGATAGCAAATCAATTGTTATGTATAATTTGGATGAATGTCAGTACTTGTCGCCAAATAATTTATGAATATGAAAATTAGTGGGGGTGAGAGGGTTTGAGCATGTGGCCCACGTCAGAGGTGAGAGAAATTCGTGCAAAAGTTTGGTAAAAAAACCAGAGAAGTTTACCGCTTGGAGGATCTAGGCGTAGATGGTGGATATAATGCTAAAATATACCTTAAAGAATAGGGCTGAAGTTCCTTGGAGTGTGGGGAGTTTCGGTAGTAGCTGAGCAGTTGTGGAAGCTAGACTAAGAGACCGTAATAGGGTTTCAAAATAAAATATGTACTGCATACCACATTCATCCGAAAATGTGTAAAGCGACTGCTGGCCGTAAGTAATAATTAAACTACACACCGTCGAGTGGTGTGATTAATACAGTTTTAAAAGAAATGATCTATTTTCCGTTACAATTAGCCATTTTTGACCACGATTTTATGCTTGAAGCTGAACGAAGAGGGATGTGTGACGTGTGCATTTTGTAATTGTTATCAATTTAATCACAGCAGATCTTTTTAAACTTCGCGATCTGTACCTCCCCTTTATGAATACCATGCAACATTATACCTTATGAAAGAACTCTCCCTTGCATGTGATTCCTACTGCCCGATTCCAAATTTTCACATGACAATGACTTTTTACACCTTTTAATTACTGCCTTGTATCTAGATGACAAGAGTTGGGGGCTAGAAACATTGTTGATAATATCCATCATGCACCACTTCAACCCATTCGTCTGTCTTTCTGTCTGTCTCTCATGTTACAGTAGAGTAAGCACACCACAGTGTGTTCCGGAGATCAGGTGCCGATATAATACAAACAGTTTTATAGTAAAGTCATCTGCCTCAAATTCCGATATTCTTTGGTTCAGCTCAGTAGTCATTATTACCTTATTGTATAATACCGGGTGCTGATAAGTCCTTAGCCCGACCAGGAAGCAAACAAGCTGCGCCTGTCAAAAGTGTGATGGGCAGAGAAATTGATTGATTTGGCTAGGGTAGGGACAGTTAGTGAACTCTTCTGAATGTGGTAATGAACCTCCAAGTTCCATAAAATGCGGGGACTGTAGCTTGTTTCCTTCCTGGTCGGGCTAAGGAATCATCAGCACCACTGTACAGTAAAATAACTGTCTCCAGGTAATGTTAAAAACGCATCAACCATAGTAACAAAAATTCCCAATCTGAGTCATTGTCCATTGTTTGGTAATTGTCAGTACCCAGTGAATCCCCATTAGGGGGTTTAATTTCTTGTTTCTTGTAAATTCGGAGATGTTTAGAGAGGAAGTGATTGCTTATTTATTCTGATAATATTACAAGGCCCACTAATTTAAAAATATTTAATCGCCCATTTTCTGTCGTTTTATACCTGGTATAAGCAGTAACTCTTAGCGGTATGCCGGGCTGTCCTTGTGCTCTTGTATTGTTTCCATTGAACACATCGCAGAACTAATTCAGTCTGCATACGCCTGAAGCTTATGATCGTGTAATGAATGATGAAGTGGAAAAGACACAGAAAGAAGCGGCTGGTCCCAATTTGAGGTGCTATTTTGGTGTTTACCCGAAGAGGCTAAAGCAATGCAAGCAAGACGTCAATAACGATAGTCTATGTTTAGGCCCAGTTTCGAACTGGGATCCTCCCGTGTACCAGTGTTACCGCTTGAGTCAGATTTCTCGCTAATGGATGAAGTTGATGCAGCTGTGAAATCTGCGGGAAAAGAAAGAGGGATTTAATGCAATATAAAAAAAAGATACTTATCAGGAATACAATTTTAATGCCGGGAATTAATTTATAATTGTGGCCATTCGAACCCCTCTCCTACGTTTGTTATTGCAAGGATTATGTGTATTATATATAGAGACTGCTTGAAGGACGTAGATATGGTTCGAATATGATATTAAACGAATCCTAATGATACGGGATGTGTTAGTCTAGCAACCGGCTGTGGTGCAGCTACGTGTGTTAGTCTAGCAACCGGCTGTGGTGCAGCTACTTGTGTTAGTCTAGCACCGGCTGTGGGTACAGCTACGTGTGTTAGTCTAGCAACCGGCTGTGGTACAGCTACGTGTGTTAGTCTAGCAACCGGCTGTGGTGCAGCTACGTGTGTTAGTCTAGCAACCGGCTGTGGTGCAGCTACGTGTGTTAGTCTAGCAACCGGCTGTGGTACAGCTACGTGTGTTAGTCTAGCAACCGGCTGTGGTACAGCTACTTGTGTTAGTCTAGCATCGGCTGTGGGTACAGCTACGTGTGTTAGTCTAGCAACCGGCTGTGGTGCAGCTACTTGTGTTAGTCTAGCAAACGGCTGTGGTACAGCTACGTGTGTTAGTCTAGCAACCGGCTGTGGTGCAGCTACTTGTGTTAGTCTAGCATCGGCTGTGGGTACAGCTACGTGTGTTAGTCTAGCAACCGGCTGTGGTGCAGCTATGTGTGTTAGTCTAGCAACCGGCTGTACTGCAGCTACGTGTGTTAGTCTAGCAACCGGCTGTGGTACAGCTACTTGTGTTAGTCTAGCAACCGGCTGTGGTACAGCTACGTGTGTTAGTCTAGCAACCGGCTGTGGTGCAGCTATGTGTGTTAGTCTAGAAACCGGCTGTACTGCACCTACGTGTGTTAGTCTAGCAACCGGCTGTGGTACAGCTACGTGTGTTAGTCTAGCAACCGGCTGTACTGCAGCTACGTGTGTTAGTCTAGCAACCGGCTGTGGTACAGCTACGTGTGTTAGTCTAGCAACCGGCTGTGGTGTAGCTACGTGTGTTAGTCTAGCAACCGGCTGTACTGCAGCTACGTGTGTTAGTCTAGCAACCGGCTGTGGTACAGCTACTTGTGTTAGTCTAGCAACCTGCTGTGGGTACAGCTACTTGTGTTAGTCTAGCAACCGGCTGTGGGTACAGATACGTGTGTTAGTCTAGCAACCGGCTGCGGTACAGCTACGTGTGTTAGTCTAGCAACCGGCTGTGAGTACAGCTACTTGTGTTAGTCTAGCAACCGGCTGTGGGTACAGCTACGTGTGTTAGTCTAGCAACCGGCTGTGGGTACAGCTACGTGTGTTAGTCTAGCAACCGGCTGTGGTACAGCTACTTGTGTTAGTCTAGCAACCGGCTGTGGTGCAGCTACGTGTGCCGTAGAACACGCGGAATTTTGTAATCAGCGGCTCAGAAATCATTTCATTGCAGTTGGGGCTGTTAGTTAAATAGTTGAGCGCCAAATATCTAAACAAATACGATATAATTGAACTCCATCGTTTAAGATTCGTTAGATCATGTAACGTTACCTTACACGAAATTGCCGTTACAGCATCGCAACTCATCAGTTCCTTCCCCCTTTCGCGCATGACAACTCCGATCAGCTGACTGTGACACTACGTGCCTGAGCCGTGCAGGCCACGGTTGCGTGGCCGGCCTACATTATACCACTGCCAAGGAGTTGGAAAACGATGTACTATACTTTTTGGGTGGCACCTTGTCGAAACCAGGACTTGATGAGCAGCCTGTAAGACCAAATAATCTGGCCACCCCCACCCTTAAAACGATAAGGGTTTAAACTGCGTGACAATATGTGATCACTCAATGTTGTGATAAAGTTGGGGATGCTGCGGCCCATGGGAACCTATCCGCGGCCCCTGTCAATGGGTGACGCGTGCGGGGTCACGTGGCACGACTAGGGTAGGCAGGGGGGGGGCACTCGACTGTAACACAGCTGACGTAACCACCCCTCTGCATGCTCGCTTCGTTCCGCTACTTCTCAGTATCTAAAACAAGATTTAAAAGCATTGCAGTCAAGGGTTCAGAAGGACTGACTGTATGTAATAATTGTAATAACTGATTTCATAGCTAAAGTTCTGTGCCAGAGGGTCATTTATTGTAAGTCGCAGAACTTGTGATGGCCGTACCATCTCTCCCGATTAGAACAAAAAATAAAATAACAGTATGTTAAGTCTTTCACTGTAATGACAATAAACACGTGAAGACGGAAGCAGATAAAACTGTTAAATGTCTTCTATATAAAGTGAACCTCAGGTATTGGGCAGTGCCCAGCGCAATGATCGCACAGTAACTCCATGGCGTAGGTCTTTCTTGAGAAACAGGTAGTCGCTCAGCTGTTCAACCTGTCAATTTTTGAACTGGCTGTAGCAGTGTGGTTGACAGCTGCGAACTAACCAAAGAGAACGTCGACCTATTTCCCTATTTCACAAAAAAATTGTCGAAACTCTAATTATTATAATTTAAATTAATATTATTCCTTTCTAATTAAACGAGGCGAGTTGTGAATAGCGCCATGCCTTGCGTTTTTTAATCTTATTGTCTTTGCCGTGTCCATTTTTGACCTCTGACTCATTTTACTGTGTGTTGATAATGGTGTGCGTAGTGCATGTTCGTTTTTTATGCCACACATCTGGAGCTGTGAGATTGTTTTGCCAAAGAGTTAGGAACTCATTCTAGATCTTGTAACTACAAATACCTCAACGGATAGTGACATCCAGTTGAAATGAGTTTAAGATCTTTCAGCTTTGTGATACTGTGCAGAAGTGTCTGGGATACAAATATTTCGAAGGAATACATGACCCTGAAAGTTTGAGCAGTATATTCTTTATTTGTGGGTTGTTTTCTAAACTATTTACCTTCTCTTACTGAGTAGCGTAGAACGGTAAAATGATTCCTGAAACTTGATGTGGAAAAAATTTGAAAGGAAGCGATCATCCCGTAATCGAGACGCTTGTTGTCTTGGCATATACCTGGAGGGAGTGAGCCATAACACAAACACCTCAGTCAGGATAGCCGACGACCCGGTCAACATCTGAAACGTACGTTACCGAAAAGAAGTGGAGAGTGTAGCCGCTGCAACAAACCGCTCGGTCCGAAAAGCTGTTATCGGCCAATAAGACAATACGACGTCACAACCCAGAAGACCATTTGGTTAACAGTTTTGACTACAGTTGTTTAATATGCCTTTTTTACTGAGTGAGCTTTCATGATACACTGTGTTCACGGGACGTCGGTGATACAACTGCTGTGAGAATTCTGAATGGCTGTGAACTTGTCAGGGAAATATGAATTTCTAAACAGGACGTTATGGAACACTGTATTTAGAAATATGTCACCTCAAAATATGTTATCAGACATTGGGTTACGTTATAATGGTTTGAAACATTTCTTGCAATTTCCGACCGAGTTGACGACTGTAAACCGTGATGGCTTCGCGTTCGGAGAGAGACCATCTACAATGTCAGGCCTTCTCGTGGATTTCCTCAGCCCATCAAACAAGTACTGGGACTACTTGATATCGTTGTTGCTGAAATCCTCATTATTTTCACGTTATCCCTCATTATCATGCACTTCATTTTTGCCTAGAAGCCAGAGAGGAAGAGGAACTTTCTTTTTATCATCACCATTAGTAGTAGTAGTTGTTGTAGTAGTAGTAGTAGTAGTAGTAGTAGTA
>Ga0123353_10007933_pt1 | contig 14432 bp, 11 predicted proteins | sample TergutLab28metaG_3_FD_92763 | JGI IMG/M metagenome (GOLD analysis project Ga0123353, IMG submission 92763) | Labiotermes labralis P3 segment gut microbial communities from Petit-Saut dam, French Guiana - Lab288 P3 | ecosystem: Host-associated > Arthropoda: Insects > Digestive system > Gut ... | reverse complement strand
GCAGCTGGTTGCGGATGAACCAGGTCTGCTCGGGCAGCAGGCAGGTGGAAGCGTCGATCTTGCCGTCGGGCGAAAGATGGTTATGGCCGTCCTTCACCTTCTGCCGATAATCCTCGGGGAGGGTATGGAACACCCCCGGTGTCGTGGCCCCCGAGCTGGCGTATTTGGTGTCGATCAGGCCGTCGGCGTCCACGTCGCAGTTGGGTGCGAAGGGCTGGGTGGGGAAGCCGTAGCTCGCGATGACGCTCACGCGCACGCCGGCGCTCACGGCCTTTTTCAGCAGCCCGTCGGCCTTGCAGCCCGCGCCGGCCTTGTAGTGCATGTTGTCGATGAGTTTCCGGAACGCGATATATTTGTCGCCCGCCAGCAGGTCCGCCTTGGCCGATTCGTAGTATTCGTGGGGCACGAAGCTCCACAGCGCGGGCCACTGGACCAGCAGCGGGATGAGCGCCTCCTCGAAGACCTTGTCCTGCACGTGCTCGAGCAGCACGGCCAGCAGCCCGATGAGCCGCTCGGCGATGCCGGTGGTCTGCAGCAGGTTAGCGCCGGGGGTCATCAGAGCCATGGCGCCCTTGTTCCCGTTGGCGTCGCCGGCGCCGCGCATGTATTGCAGGGCCAGGTCGCAGCCCAGCTCCACGTTGCGGTTGAACAGCTCGCCCACCAGCGTCAGGCCGTTGTGGGCGCTCATGCTGCAAATATAGTCGTGGATATCTCCGTAGCCGTAGCGGGCAAAATAGGCCATGCAGACCAGGTTGCCCTCGCTGTGCGCGGTGAGCGCCACCTGGCTGTGGCCCGTGGCCTTCTTTACCTGCTTTATGTAGGCGTTGAGCTCGGCGGCGGCCGCCCACGGGTCCCCGCGCCAGTCGTACTTGAACTTGAATTCTTCGCTTTTCCTGTGGTCCTTCGTTTTCGGGTCATCGCTGGGCGGGGCGGTGATGGGCAGTACGCTCTTGCCCTTTTCATCTATTTGCAGGTGCCCGAGCATCCCCCAGGCCAGTTTGACGAAGGCGTCCGCAGCCTTGTTCCAGCTGTGCAGCGCCACCGCGCCGGCGATATCGCCCAGCATGGGCAGGATCTGGCCCTTGAGCGCCTCCGCGTCCACCACGTCCACCTTGGTCTCCTCCGGCGTGCCCGCGTTTAGAATCAGCGCGCCGCCTATGCCGGGCAGATCGATGCGCGGTATGTTTTTGCAGCCGCAGCCGGCGGCCTGCGCGCTAATCGGCAGGACAGCGCACAGCAGGCCCATCGCCAGCAGCAGGCAGAGGGCCTTTTTAAATTTCGTGAATGTCTTCATGGGATTCCCCTTTCAGTGGTGGTTCTGTTAACTATTATACAAGCTGCGCCCAGCAAAAACAAGAGGAAATATCAAGTTTTTGCGGGAAAGGTTACTCTGCGATAGCTCAACCTGCCTCTATCGTGTCTTGAGCGGCTTCCTCCCGTGGAGCAATGTCAACAACTTAAGGAAACTAAAATGAACGAACAACCTGTAGGGGTGGCGTTCTCGCCACCCGCTCCATAAAAAACGCAGCATCTGTAGGTTGTTTTTATGCTTTTGTGCGCGGGTGGCGAGAACGCCACCCCTACAAATTTCACTGCATACATTAAGTTGTTGACATTGCTCCCGTGGAGGAAGCTGTCGCCGCGAACAAGCATCTACCCTTCAGCTAACTGTCGCGCGGTGACTGATGATGGCATCGCGGAGCGACAAACAATATGGCATCGCGGAGCGATTATCCCTACCTCCCGCTGATCCCCTCCAGCATCTCCGCGATACCAAGCATAAATTCCCTGTACCCGTCCACGCCGCCCAGCGTGAACCCACCGCCGAAGTCCACGTGGTCCCAGCCCATGACGGTGGGCATCACCTGCCATACGCCGCGCTCGATCTTCCTGGCGTTGTAGGGCTTGTGCGGCTCCCCGAAGGGGTATTGCGCGGAAACCAGGTTCACCAGGCCGTCGTTGGGCAGCCAGCTGTCGTCTATACGCACGCCGCCGGGGGTGGTGTAGGGTGGGCGCTTTTTGCCCATCATGGCGCAGGTGTCCGCGAAAAACCACCAGACGCTGTCCCCCGGCACCTGATTGCCCTCGGCGTCCGGGTGGGTTGCCTGCCCGGCGAAACTGAAATAGTAGATTCCCTTCTGGCAGCGGATTGTCTTATTGAGCTCCTTCGCGCCGTCCACGCGCAAATCCCAGGCGGCGCTGTCCCTCTGCTCCAGGTAGGCGTCTGTGGTCTTCCAGGTGCGCATGGGGCTGCGGTAGAATTCATTCGCGCTGAAGCCGAACTGCCCCAGGTGGAAGGGGTACACCCGGTCCACGGGCGGGATGACCATCCCGGCGCGCGCGATGGACATCATCTGCGCGGGCAGGGTGGCCCCCATGGAGCCCTCCGCGACAAGGGCGTCCTCCGTGGCGGTGGAGCCGTTGTGGGGGGCGGCCAGAGTCACGACGGCGAGGATACGGCCCTTCAGCCCGCCCGCGAACAGCGGGGACAGGCCCTCCTGTTTGGCTGCCTTCTCCGCCGCGCTGCCCTGCTCGCACAGCTGGGCGAACAGGCGTATCGTCGCCCCGCCGAAGCTGTGCCCCAGCAGCGCGATGGGCCGCCCGGCGCTCCAGTCCTTGATCAAAGGCTTTTTGTATGTCTCGCCGTAACGGTCGTGGCCGTATTTCTTTGCGTGGGCCTGCCCGTAGTCCACCCGCGTGCCGGTCAACTGGGCGTAGAGCTCGCACGCGCGGTCCCAGGTGCTGGATACCGGCCCAAGGGAGGCGGCGTAGGCCTCGTAGCCCCGGCGATTGAGCTCCTTGCGTATGCTGCCCGCCATCATGCCCCAGTGCGGCATCACCGCGTCGATGAGCGCGCCCTCGCCCCAGCCGCCCAGGCCGTGCACGAACACGATGGGGCAGCAGTCTTTTTGCTCGGGTTTCGCCGCGCCCAGGCCAAGCAGCGCCGCGAGGGCCATCCACAGCGCCAGCACGATGGAAATGATTTTTTTGTTTGGCATAAAAGCATCCTCCTTTTCCAATTTGTGCAAAAATTGTAGCACTATTTATGGCGCTCGTCAAGGAAAAAATGTGCGCAAAAAATATGTGCGGCGCCGTATTTGTCCGCCTTGACATCCCGCCGATAAAGTGCTATAATAAAATGTAAAATCCGACAGTCTTGTCTTGTAAGGAGCGCTTTTGGCATGGAATGGACCGGCATAAATGAGCTGCGGGAGAAATTTCTGGCATTTTTTGAGGGCAAGGGCCATTTACGCGCGCCCAGCGCCTCTCTGATTCCCCACGGCGATCCCAGCCTGCTGCTGATCAATTCGGGCATGGCCCCGCTGAAAAAATATTTCACGGGGGAGCTCGCGCCCCCCAACGTGCGCATGGCCACCTGCCAGAAATGCGTACGAACGCCGGATATCGAGTCCGTCGGGGTCCTGGACCGCTACGGGACCTATTTCGAGATGCTGGGCAACTTCAGCTTCGGCGAATATTTCAAGCGCGAGGCCATCGCATGGGCCTGGCAGTTCATCACCGAAGTGCTTGCCATGGATCCGGCGCTGCTGTATATCACCGTGTTCGAGCAGGACGACGAGGCCTGGAATATCTGGACGAAGGAAGTCGGTATACCCGAAGCCCACATGAGCCGCCTGGGCCGAGAAGACAACTTCTGGGAGCACGGCAAGGGCCCCTGCGGCCCGGATTCCGAGATCTTCTACGACCGCGGCGCGCAGCACGGCTGCGGTTCGCCGGATTGCGCGCCCGGCTGTGACTGCGACCGCTACATGGAGTTCTGGAACCTAGTGTTCACGCAGTTCGATTCCGACGGCGAGGGAAACTACACTGAGTTGGATACGAAGAACATCGATACCGGCATGGGCCTGGAGCGCCTGGCCTGCCTCATGCAGGGGGTGGACAACCTCTTCGAAGTGGATACCGTGCAGAATATCATGAAGCACGTCATGCGAATCGCCGGGGTAGCGTACCACGCCGACGCGAAAAAAGATATATCCCTGCGCGTCATTTCGGACCACATCCGCGCCACCACTATGATGATCAGCGACGGCGTGCTGCCCTCCAACGAGGGCCGCGGCTACGTCCTGCGCCGCCTGCTGCGGCGCGCCGCGCGCCACGGCCGCCTGCTGGGCATCGAGCGCCCCTTCCTGTCCGAGGTCGCCGTGACCGTCATCGCCGAGAACGAGAAGGCCTATCCGGTATTAGCCGAGAAGCGCGGTTTCATTTTAAAAGTCATCGCCAACGAGGAGGAGAATTTCTCCCGCACGATAGACGCGGGCCTGCAGTTGCTGAACAAAATGATCGCCGGCTGTAGGGGCGGCGTGCCAGCCGCCCGCCAACAATTATCCGGCGCGGCCGCATTCAAGCTCAGCGATACATTCGGTTTCCCCATCGATCTGACCAAAGAAATTGTGGCGGAACATGGAATGAAGGTCGACGAGGACACCTACAACGCCCTGATGCTCCAGCAGCGCGAGCGCTCGCGCGCGGCCAGAAAAGAAGCGGGCGGCTGGGACTGCGAAAGCAGCGAATTCCAGGGCCTGCCCGCCACGGAATTTGTGGGCTACGAGAAGGCCAACGCCGAGGCGAAGGTACTGGCCGTTTTTGTGGACGGCGAATCCAGGGACCGCGTTTGCGCGGGAGAGCGCGGCACGGTCGTTCTCGACAGCACGCCCTTTTATGCCGAAAGCGGCGGCCAGTGTGGCGACAGGGGAGATATCTTCAAAGGCAACAAACAGAGGTGCCATTTTACGGTGGAAACCACCACGAAGACCCATGAGGGCGTATATCTGCACCATGGGGCGGTCAATGAGGACAACACCGATCTGCAAGTGGGCGATACGGTAACCGCGGCAATCGTGCAACGCCAGTTGATCCGCTGCAACCACACGGCGGCGCATCTGCTCCACGCGGCCCTGCGCAAGATATTGGGCAATCACGTGGAACAGGCGGGGCAATCCGTCACGCCCGAAAGCCTGCGCTTCGATTTCACGCACTTCGCGGCCATGACCCGGGGGGAGCTGGATGCCGTGGAAGAATATGTAAACAAAATTATCTGGTCGGGCGCGCGGGTGGAGACCGAAGTGCTCCCCCTCGAGGAGGCCAAAGCCCGGGGGGCCATGGCGCTGTTCGGCGAAAAATACGGCGACACGGTACGCATGGTGCGCATAGGGTACCATTCCTCAGAGCTGTGCGGCGGCACGCACGCAAGGAACGCCGGCAACCTGGGCTCGTTCCTCATCACCGGCGAGGGCAGCGTGGCCTCCGGCGTGCGGCGCATCGAGGCCGTAACGCGCGAGGGCGTGGCGAAGATCCACCAGGCGCAGAAACAGGAGTTGCTGGAGCGCGGCGAGGCCCTGCTCAAGCAGCTAAAAGAAAAAGATAAGCAAATCGCCCAATTGGGGCAGAAGCTCTCCGGCTACGCCGTGCGGGAACGTCTGCAAAACGCGGCGGAAATCAATGGCGTAAAATTCGTTACGGGCGAGATTTCCGGCGACCCGCGCCAGGCCTGCGATATCGCGAAACAGAGCCCAGAGGCGACTGTCGCCCTGTTCGTCTGCAAAACGGACAAAGGCCTGCAATTTGCTGCGGCGTGCTCGCCCGGGGCCGTCAAGGCCGGGGCGCATGCGGGGAATCTCGTGCGTGCGGCGGCGCAGGCGGCGGGGGGATCGGGCGGCGGAAAGCCCGACAGCGCCATGGCTGGCGGCAGGGACGTCTCGAAGCTGGAAGACGCCCTGGAGGCCGGAAAGGCCGCCCTGGAAGGGATGGTGAAATCGAAGACTTAGGCGTTCAGGTATTCAGCATTAAGAATTAGTAAGAGGAGGAGCCACTTATGAAAATGCGTTACATTCCCAATATCCTTTCGCTTTCCCGGATCCCCTTTTCCATCGCGTTTCCGTTCCTGGCATATTTTTTGAAGAGCCCGGTGCCTTTCCTTGTCGCCTACGCCCTCGCGGGGATCGCCGATGTGCTCGACGGCTTTTTGGCCCGCAGGTTCCATTGGGAGAGCAAGCTCGGCGCGAAGATGGACAGCATCGGCGACGTCGTATTCCTGGTCTTCGCCATTTCGACGGCCATATTGACCCTGGACCTGACATTCAAATGGTATGTATTTGCCGCCCTTGGCGCGCTGGTCGCCATTCGTGTCTTCAACGCGGTCATCACGCGGGTGAAGTTCAAGCAATGGGGATTCATACACAACCTGTTCGTCAAGTATTCCTCCCTCCCGATCTTCTTCCTGCTCCCGCTGTTCATCGCCAAGGGCAAAGTATACAACGAGCCCCTTGCCGCCATGATTTTCCTGGTCATCCTGGCCAGCATCGAGGAGACCTGGATTTTAAAGGTCATGGAGAAATACGACATGAACATGAAGAGCATCTACCACGCGAAGAAGCTCAAGAAGCAAACGGCCATCGAGCTCGATGAAAAGCGGGAAGAGGTACCCGTATGAGCGGCTGCGTTTTCTGCAAAATCGCCGCGGGGGAGATTCCCTGCAAAAAGGCCTATGAGGATGAAGACGTTCTGGCCTTCCACGACATCCATCCCCAGGCGCCGGTGCACATCCTGGTCATTCCCAAGGCGCACGCGGCGGCCGGGGCAGGGGAGATCAATGAAAGCAACAGCGCCCTGGCCGGCAGGTGCTTTGAGGTAATTGCGCGTCTGGCCGGTGAAATGAATCTCTCCGCCGGCTTCCGCGTGGTGACCAACAACGGCCCCGCCGCGGGCCAGACGGTCCCGTACCTGCACTTCCACCTGCTGGCCGGGAAACAACTATCGCTGGCAATGTGCTAATGGCGGGAGGGTAACGCTATGCCTCGGCCTTTCGCCGTCATCGGCTTTACCGCGCTGGGCGTTCTGGCCCTGCTGTTTTTCCTGCCGGAATGGGCGGCGTATCCCGTGCTGGCCGCGGCCGCGCTTGGCCTGGTGCTCAGCCTGGTCCTGCGCAAGCGGGGGAGCGATCCCACGCTGCCCGCGGCGCTGGCCTCGGCGGTCCTCGCCTGCGCGCTCCTGCTGGGGCAGCTGGCGCTGCGCTACTACCCCGCGCTGGAGAACACCGGTGAGGACCTCGAAATCAGGGCCCGCGTGGTGAGCAACGCCGAGGCGAAATACGGGCGGTACTATTACCGGCTACAGACGTTGACGGTCGGCGGCGAGGCGAAGCATTTATACCTGCGGCTCTCAGCCCCCTACGCCATTGATTGCCAGCCCTACGACGAGGTCTCCTATACCGGCGCGATTGCCCCCCTGGGCCGCGATGACCCGGAGATGGCGGACTACTACAAGGCGCAGGGCATCTGGCTGGGCACTTACGCGCAAAGCTACGATGAGGACCGTTTCGAGGTCACGTCCGGACATGCCTTCCACCCCATGAAGCCCGTCCTGCGTATGCAGCGCGCCATCGCCCGCAGCCTGGATTTCGCCTACTCCGACGCCGTTTCCGGCCTGCTGCGCGGCATGCTCCTGGGGGACGTCAGCGGCCTTTCCTGGGCCGTGCAGGAGGATTTCCGCCAGTCGGGCACCTCGCACATTTTCTCGGTTTCGGGGCTGCACATGTCCCTGCTGGCGTGGTCTGTGTTCAGGCTCCTCTGCGCTCTAAGGTGTCCGCGTAAGGCCTCGGCCCTGCTGGCAAGCGTATTTGTTGTATTCTTCATGGCCCTCACGGGCTTTTCTGCGCCCTGCGTGCGCGCGGGCGTGATGATGCTCCTCCTGCTCGCGGGGGAGCTCTTCTCCCGCCGGGCGGACAGCCTGAATTCCATGGGGCTCGCCGCCCTGGTCTTGCTGGCGCTCTCGCCGCTCTCGGCCGGCCAGGTGGGGATGGAGCTCTCCTTTGGGGCCACGCTGGGCATCGTGCTGTTCCAGGGCCGTTTTAGCGCGCCAGCGAAAAAGCGTTGCGAGTCTCTGCCCAAACTGCCGCGCAAAATTCTTTACTCCCTGATCGAATCCCTTTGCGTCACCCTCGCGGCGCTGGTGATCGCCGTGCCGGTCCAACTGCTGCGCCTGCTCAACGGGGTGTCCCTCATGGCGATCCCCGCCAACCTGGTCCAGGTGCCGCTTTCGAGCCTGCTGATGATTCTCGGCGGCATCTCCGCCCTGCTGCCGGAGCGCCTGCGAGGCATACTTGCCTTCGTCACGGAGCCCCTGGGCCGCCTGCTGCTGAAGCTCGCGCAGGCCATGGCGGACCTGCCCACCCCCGTGCTGAAGGGCAGCCTGGCCGCTTTGTCCATTCCGCTGGCGGTTTGCATTGCCATTGCGGCCTTCGCGCTCTTGCGAAGATACAAGGGCAAGCCTGTGCCGCTGCGATGCACAGCCCTGGCCTGCGTGGCCGTGATGCTCCTTGGCGGGTGGCTGCCGGGCGCGCTGCAAAGTGGCCGCACGGAGATCACCCGGCTGGACACGGGAGCCGGCGGCACGTCCATCCTGGTCAGCCGCGGGAGGAAGGCCGCCCTGCTGGGCTGCGGCGGGGACCGGCTGCCATCGGGCGCGGCCAAGAGCGCGCTTTCGGCCATGGGGGCCAGGGGCCTCGAGCTGCTACTCCTCCCCGGAAACGACGAAGGCGCGGCGGACCTGCTGCGGGACGTGCCCGTACGGGAGGTCATAGACGCCGAGGGCGTCACGGAATTCTCCCTCTGGGACGGCACGGACGGCGTTTTCTACAAGCAAGGCTACAACAGCGCATGTCTTTTGCGCACGGAGCGCGAAGTATTGCTCATACAATTTTCCGGGGAAACACCGGAAAATTGGCGAGAATTTTCCGGGAATGGAATGGCGGGAGGTGAAGCGGCTTGGCCCTGATTGACGAGGCGCAGTGCAGGCAGCAAATCAAGCAAGGCGCGTTGGCGCGGCTCTACGTGGTGTGCGGCGGCGAGGACTACCTCAAGCAGCACTACGCCGCGCGGCTGTACGAGGCCGCCGTGGACGAGGCCTTCCGGGATTTCAACTTCCATCGCTTTGAGGGCAAGGACCTCGATCTCGACACTCTTGCCCAGGCCACGGAGGCCATGCCATTGATGGGTGAGCGCACCTGCGTGCTTGTGCGCGATTTCCCCCTGGAAAGCCTGAACGGCGACAAAGATTTTCTTGCGTTTTTGAAGGAGCTGCCCGACCACGTGGTCCTGGTATTTTGGATGGACACCCAGGCCTTCCATCCGAAGAAATACAAGGTCCTGGCCGAAGCCATCAACGCGGCGGGCCACGTCGCCCAGTTCAACGCCCCGGACGGGACCCAGACCCTGCGCATCATCTCCGCCGGCGCGAAAACCCGGGGCTGCGCCATGGACCGCCCCACCGCGGAGTATTTCGTCGAATGCGTGGGCGGCGACCTCAACCTATTGCAGAACGAGCTTGACAAACTGTGCGCCTACGCGGGGGTTGGAAGCATCACCCGGGCGCAGATCGACGCCGTATGCGTGAAATCCGTCGACGCCAAGAGCTTCGACATGGTCAAGGCCGTCTCGGCTGGCAACGGCACGCTTGCCCTGCGCCTGCTGGACGACCTGTTCCGGCAGAAGATGGCCCCTCAGATGCTGCTGGGCTCGCTGATCGCAAATTACGTGGACATCTACCGGGCGTTTGTGGCGCTGCAATCAGGCAAGAGCGCCGAGGCCCCGGCCAACCTGTTCGACTACAAGGGCAAGACCTTTCGCCTGCAGAACGCCGGGCGCATGGCCAGGGGTATGAAGCTGCCGCAAATCAGGCGCTGCCTGGAACTCCTCGCCCAGGCCGACCGCCGCCTGAAGAACACCGGCATGGCCGACCGCCTGGTGATGGAGCAGTGCGTGATCGGGCTGCTGGGGGTACGGTAGCCTGTAGGAGTGGCATTCTTGCCACCCGCACAAAAATATTGTTTAGACTCGGGCGGCAAGAATACCGCCCCTACAGATAGGACAGACACCCAATGCCCAAACTCCCCCTTTCCCAGGCCATCCTCTGCGAGGGCAAATACGACGCCATCCGCCTGGGCTCGCTGTTCGATACCCTCATCCTTCCCACCGATGGCTTCCGGATCTACAATGACGGCGAGAAGCGCGCCCTGTTCAAGCGTCTGGCCGCGCAGCGCGGGCTTGTCGTCGCCACGGACAGCGACGCCGCCGGCTTCCAGATACGCGCCTACCTCAAGAGCTTCCTCCCGGCAGAGCAGCTGTGGCACGTGTACATCCCGGATATTTACGGGCGGGAACGGCGCAAGGACAGCCCATCCAAAGAGGGCAAGCTGGGCGTGGAGGGTATGGAAACACAAGTGTTGTTGGAGGCGTTTGCCCGCGCGGGAGTCACGGCAGGGGAGAGGCAAGCGGCGGAGCTCACCAGGCTGGATCTCTACCGGGACGGCTTCTCTGGCACGGCGGGCTGCCGGTCGAGATATCAATCTTTACTAAAAGCACTGGATTTACCGGAACATTTGAATGCGAATATGTTTTGCGCCTGCGTGGGCAGGGAAGAATATAATGAAGTGAAAGTCAAGTTGAGGGTGTAGGAATGAGAATCGGCCACGGGTACGACGTGCACCGGCTCGTGCCGGGGAGGGACCTGGTGCTGGGCGGGGTGAAAATCCCCTTCGAAAAGGGGCTGCTGGGCCACTCCGACGCGGACGTCCTTGCCCACGCGGTGATGGACGCCCTGCTGGGCGCCGCCGCCCTGGGGGATATCGGCAGGCTTTTCCCTGACAGCGACGAGCATTACGCGGGCGCGTCAAGCATGGACCTGCTGCGCCGGGTCTGCCATTTGATAGACCGGGAGGGCTATTCCGTCGCGAACATCGACGCCACGGTCATTGCGCAAAGGCCGAAACTAGCGCAATATATTCCGGAAATGAAGCACAATATCGCGCGCGCCTGTGGCATGGAGGCATCCCGGGTGAATGTGAAAGCCACCACCGAGGAGGGTTTGGGGTTTACCGGGGCGGGGGAGGGTATCGCCGCCCACGCGGTGGTTTTATTGGAGGGTTTGCAATGAGAGTTTTTTCCGACAGCATCGCCCTGTTTTTCGAACGGGCGGGCGCTGTGATCACGCACTTCCACGTTTCGGACGCCCTGGACATCCTATTCGTGGCGCTGCTCATCTATGGACTGATCCGCCTGCTGCGCGAGACCCGTGGCGTGCAGCTGCTCAAGGGGCTGTTCTGGGTGGTGGTGGCCTGGGGCGCGGTGAACCTGCTGAAGATGAACGCCAGCATCTATATCTTCCGGCAGGGCTTCGACAACCTGGTGATCCTGCTGGTGCTGCTCTTCCACCCGGAGATACGCGCCGCGTTCGAGCGCGTGGGCCGCAGCAACGCGACGAATTTCCAGTTGTTTCCGCAGACGGACCGGGTGCAGGAGCGCAGGGAAACCACAGCCGCCGTACGCCAGGCCTGCGAGGCCTTCCGCCAGTTCAGCGCGGAGCGCACGGGGGCCCTTGTGGTGTTCGAGCGCGTGACGAAGCTGGGCGAGATCGCAAAAACCGGCACGGCGATCGAGGCGAAGGTCAGCCGCGAGCTCATCGGCAACATTTTCTTCCCCAACTCCCCGCTGCATGATGGAGCGCTGATTGTCCGCAGGGGGGTGCTCAAGGCCGCGGCGTGCATCCTGCCGCTTTCGCAGAGCCAGGACATCGACCCCGCCCTGGGCACGCGTCACCGCGCGGCTCTGGGCATAGCTGAGCAGAGCGACGCCATGGTGGCCGTGGTGTCGGAGGAGACGGGCGCCATCTCGCTGGCGGACAAGGGCGCGCTGCGCCGGCCCCTGAGCCCCGAAGAGCTCGAGGCGGCCCTGCTGGAGGGCCTGCTCTCCCAGGACAGCGCGAAGCGGAGATTCAGCCTGCGCGGATTGTTTCCAAAGAAGGAGGGTTGATATGAGCGATCAAAAAACACAAAAAAACGGCGAGAAAAACGGCCGCCTGCACACCCTGCTGCGGGACCAGCGCGTGCTGCTTGGGATTTCCCTCCTGCTGGCCGTGGGGGTGTGGCTGATGCTCGCCGTCACCGGCGGCGATCTGCAGGAGCTGACCATCGCCGGCTTGCCCGTGCGGGCCGATTTCGCGGGCACCGTGGCCGAAGAGCTGGGCCTCGAGCCCTTTTGGGCCGGTCCGCTGACGGATCCCGGCCAGCTAACCGTGGACGTCACGGTGCGGTGCAAGCGCTACGAGAACATCACCGCGGACACCCTGGAGGCCGTGCTGGTCACCGGCAACGAATACACCGCCGGGGAGCACCTCCTGGCCATCCGCGTCACGGCGAAACGGGACGCCGATAAAGAGCGCTACGAGCTGGTCAGCGTGACGCCCGGCTCCATCCCGCTGTATTTCGACCACTACAAATCCCTGGAATTCGGGCTGGCCGCCACGGCCATCGGGGAGGTGCGCGTGCCGGAGGGCTACCACGCGCAGGATCTGAAGCTTTCCAAAAATATCGTCTCCGTCTCCGGCCCGGCCCGGCTGGTGGACGCCATCACCCTGGTGCGGGCGGAGGTCAACCTCAATGACAGGACCTACGGCGAGACCACCGTGTTCCAGGACGTCAGGATCTATCCCGTGGACCGCAACGGCGATACCTCGCCCTACCTCACCGTGGAGGGGGAGCCGGAGGTCAATGCCACGCTGCCCGTATGGAAACGCGCCGCGCTGATTCCCTCGGTGTATTTCAACAACGTGCCCGGCGCCTACCTCGGCGCGCCGCTGCGGGTGACCGTGCTACCGGGCACGGTCAGCGCGGCCCTGCCGGAGGACCGCATCGCCGAAGACCTGCGCTACGACGTGGGCATGATCAGCTTCCACACGCTTTCCCCGGCGAACTACCGCTTCACCTTCCCCGCGCAGGACCTGAAGGAGATACGGCTGTTCGACGATATCGAAGCCTTCACCGCCGTGGTGGACATGGCCGGGTTCGACATCGCGCGCTTCACGCTGCCGGGCGCGCAGGTGGAGGCCCAGCCCAACGAGCGGTTCGCCGCGCGCTTTGAGGATATCAACAACGTGGTCGTGGTCGGCCCGGCGGAGGTTGTGAAGGCCCTGACGCCCTTCGACCTGGCGGGCGAGGCTGCAATCCCTGCGGACGCGCGGCCGGGCGCATCCAACCTGCCCGTAGCCATCCGCGTGGAAAACCGCGACGACTGCTGGGTATACGGCGAGTACACCGTGAGAGCGAGATTGACGGAAAGATAAGGTGCTCTGCACAACCACCCCGCCCTCCGGGGACCCCTCCACAGAGGGGAATGATCTATCCGCCAGCGATTGCAGCAAATTCCCCTCTGTGGAGGGGTGCCCGGAGGGCGGGGTGGTAAAAAGAAAAGGAGATACTTATGTCAGAAGAAAAGATCGAGATCGGCAAGGTGGGCGGCGAGGCCCTGATGGAGGGCATCATGATGCGCGGCCCGAAAGGCGCGGCGGTGTCGCTGCGCCTGGCGGATGGCTCCATCGAAACGGGCCTGAAGCAGTCCGCGCTGCCCAGCGAAAAGCACAAGTTCCTTGGCTGGCCGCTGATCCGCGGGCCGGTGAGCCTTATCTACTCCATGGTGTTCGGCTACAAATGCATGATGGAATCCGCCGAAAAGGCCACCGAGGGCATCATGGAAAGCGGCGAAGTGGAGGCAGAAAGCAAGCTGGATAAATGGCTGGAGGCCCACTTCGGCCCGAAGCTGATGTCGGTGATCACCGTGATCGGCACGGTGCTGGGCCTCGCCCTCGCGGTCGGGTTGTTCGTTATGCTGCCGACCTATGCTTTCAAGGGGATCAACTTTTTGGCCCACGCGCGCCTCGACAGCTGGAAGGCCCTCATCGAGGGCGGCATCCGCATCGTGATTTTCGTGGGCTACATGTTCGCCATGTCGCTGATCCCGGACATCCGCCGGGTGTTCCAGTACCACGGCGCGGAGCACAAGTCCATCTTCTGCTACGAATACGGCCTGCCCCTCACCGTGGAGAACGTGCGCGCGCAAAGCCGCTTCCACCCCCGCTGCGGCACGAGCTTCCTGTTCGTGATGCTCCTGCTGGGCATGATCGTCTCGGCGTCCCTGCTGAAGCTTTTCCCCGGCCTGAGGGACCACAACCTTTTGTGGTTCGCGGTCAAGGTCCTGCAATTCCCCCTCATCATGGCCTTCGGCTACGAGTTCATCCGCTTTGCAGGCAAGCACCTGAAGAATCCCTTCGTGCGCGCGCTGTCCTTTCCCGGGCTTGCCATGCAGCGCATTACCACCAAGGAGCCGGACGACGGCATCATCGAGGTGGGCATCGAGGCCCTGAAGGCTGCCCTGGGCAGGCCCTTCGAGTCGAAAATTCCCGCAAAACAGGAGGAGGAGCCGCGTCTTGACGATCCGCCAGGCGATGCAGACGGCGCAGAAGAGCCTGCTGCCGAATAGCGACGCCCGCTTCGACGCGCTGTGCCTGGCCGAAAAGGCCTGGTCCTTAAGCAAAACAGACCTGCGCCTGCACGCGGACCGCCCCGTTGATCCAGCGAATTATTT
>Ga0123353_10007932_pt1 | contig 14435 bp, 9 predicted proteins | sample TergutLab28metaG_3_FD_92763 | JGI IMG/M metagenome (GOLD analysis project Ga0123353, IMG submission 92763) | Labiotermes labralis P3 segment gut microbial communities from Petit-Saut dam, French Guiana - Lab288 P3 | ecosystem: Host-associated > Arthropoda: Insects > Digestive system > Gut ... | reverse complement strand
ATTCCAAAGGTAAGTATCACCACAAAAAAACGGAACGTTCCAGACATTGTTATTTCTCCTTTAGTTTGGATAATAGATAGAATGTTCAGTAGTATTGTACCTAAAAAATGTGATAAAGTAAAGCATTGTGAAGAGTAACGGCTAAACAAAGTTTTAAAAGTTTTAATTAAAAGATGACAATAACATACCGTCCACAAGGATCTCTTACCGTACGCCGCTTAGCTCTTTCGACCACAGTTCTTGCGTTAAATCATCAGCAAAATAGATGGACACGATATACTCATCTAGCGCAATGGGGATTTGTATATCAAAAGCATCTCCAAAACTTTCGCCTTTTTCCCGATCTCCGATCCTAATTACATACTCATATTGCGCTAATAATGCATCGCTTTCGGGAAACTGGACCATGTCCTTTGCATCCCAATAGCTCCACACGTCGAGGTATTCAATTGCTTCATTGCTATTAACCAACGAAGTCGGAACATCGTTACTGAACACAGCAAATTCTTGAATCCAGTTCGAAGAACTGCCGTTCCCAGGATGATAGTATCCCCCCATAACCGGGAGCATAAGGTTCCATTTGCCGAGGTTCCTCATGATCGACAAATGTTTGAAATCGATATACGTATTTGGTTTGCCACCATACATGCGATCATTTGGCGGTTTGAGTATTTCTGCTTTTTCGCCATAGATATAGTCTGCCAGCGTTATTTCGCTAAATTTTGGTATCATTTGGGATCCAAAAGAAAACTTTGACAGGTTATCTAATCTATCAAACCTTATGTCGGTAGAATTAGCTGAAAACGAACCGCCGCCTGTAAATGAAGATTTTTGGATATAACAAATGTAATCCTCCCCGATAAATAGGGGAATATCATTACTGTCACAAAAAGGCCAATCAATATTTTTAAATGAAATACCAAAATCAAATATCGGCTCTTCACCTAACGGTGAACATATGAATTTTCTAATCCTAAAGCTTCCCGCCAAATATTCATGTTCGTATCCAGATTCATCTGCCTGTTTGTCCTCAAAATGAGTATAGTGTTTGAGCACATAGAGCCCGCCTTTGCGCGGAAAGATAATCTGATCTGAATATTCATCAAAGCGTATTCTGCCTTTATCCTTGCGAATAAATAATGTCCTGATATTTCCATGTGTATCACTAATACCTAAAAGCAACCCGGGAAAATCATAGTCGACCGGCTCGCTTTCCGGAGAAACGCCTACCAGATCAAACGTAAGATTTGCACTATTGAACAGGTACTCCGGCGCCCCTGTTGGCTGTCCGTAGTACCCATTTTTAACGATGCCTTTTATGACACCTTCCTGCTGGACAAGCTGGAAACTGTTGTAGGAAACAACCTTAACAGGGATATCGATGTTCTCAACAGAAAACCCGGTATCTTCCGGCGTGAATATTTTTACGGCGCAGATTGGATAATCAGTTATTGAGCTGAAGAGATTTTGCTCGTGTCTGTAATAAACCAGGAAAGCAAAGCATCCATCTATATTTTCAAATACCTGAAAGTCCTGTTCATTTTCTTCACAATATTCGATGTCGCTGAAAAAGGAGGTTTCTCCACAAAACTGTAAGAAGTATCTGCTGTCTATATAAGGGATATAGCGTTCTTTTTCTCTGATTGAATACTGTATCCTCTTAATAAAACGACCATTATTAAGCGGGTATTCGTCAATAGTGACGTCAAGCTCGTCGCTTCGAAATGCATTGTTATCCAGTATTGCGGTATATTGACTCTGCATGATTTCTTTTAGTGACTCACCGATTTCAGCAAGAGCTGTGTGCCTTTCTCCAATATAGGGATGTTCTGAAATAGCATAACGCGCTTGTCGCTTGAGGTTTTCTATTTTTTCGGAAAAGGCTGCTTTTTCGACTTCGTCATTTTCCGTTGCAATCGTTTCCCCAATGGTCGTGTTATCCATTGATTTTGCTTCTTGTTTTCTGCTTATTAAAAAGCATGTACCTACTGACGAAACTGCTGCTATAGTTACTAGCAAAATTCCTGCCAGTGCAATCTTAACCCACCTATGGAGAAACAAATTATTAAACATCGTAGCACCTCATCATTCCGGATTTTTCGACCTGTTGTGCATAGATTATTGCGCACATGATCATACTTGAGATTATCACTATAATGTTTCAAAAATGTACCATTTTTCTCTTAAATTTTTACTTCGTATTGAAAGCCAGTTGAAAATAGGACAATTATGATATAGAATAACAGTGTCCGAATTGTGCAAATACATACATCAAAAAGAAAGCAGGAAAAACCATGAAGTTAAAAAGAGCTTTAATTCAGAGTCTTAGTGTGATTCTTGTCCTGGCAATGACTCTTGTATACTTTCCGTTAGGTGCTGCTTCGGTAGCCGGAGGCAGTATTTTACCGCCGGCTGCAACAACGATGACGCCGCCGATTGTGCCGCCGATGACGCCGCCGATTGCGCCTGACAGGCAAAGTGGAGGGAGAGGCAATGATGAAGCGCTCCCCGGTGAAGTGCTGGCGCCTGCTGACTCATTAGAACATGCGCAAACTATCGCTGAGGCATATGGCCTGGAGCTAAAATCATTTGCTTATGGCATTGCGGTCCTGGATGCGCCTGACCCGGAACAGGTTGTAGCACAAAGCGGAAAGACCCGCGGGATACCAAAATTGAGCCTCAACAGACTCTATCACACATGTGAGCCTTCCACTGTTGACTCACGGCAAAAAGCTATATATATACTACCGGAAACGACTTATGATCCGTATATAACAGCCGCGGATAAAGAAAAGAAACCAAGGAGGCCATTTTTTGACGAGCCTGATGATCCGGACGATCCCTATTATCCCGGTCAATGGCATCGCGCAGAGATGGACATTGACCGCGCATGGAGCCTATCTACCGGTAGTAATGCAATTATCGCGGTGATCGACACAGGTATTGATATCGATCATCCCGCTTTTGCCGGTCGAATCTCTGAGGTATCATACAATACATATACAGATAAAATTGGGTTGGAAAATGTGCGTGACGATTGGGGTCACGGCACTCACGTAAGCGGTATCGCTGCCGCATCAATGGATGTTGTTGCTAACGTCTGCGGCGTTGCGCCGGACGCGGTACTCTTAGTCATTAAAGCTAACGAACCGGGATTCGGTTACTTTTGGTCGGTCGATTTATGCCGCGCAATCAATTACGCCGCGCAAAACGGCGCTGACGTCATAAATATGAGCCTCAGCAGAGATTATTTCGACGGTGAGAGTTACGATGAGCTTGAACATCAAGTTATCGCTAACGCTGTGGCTAACGGCGTGACCGTTGTTTGCGCAGCCGGAAACAGCAACGATAAACACGCGGGTTATCCGGCGGCATATCCGGAATCCATCGCTGTGTCCTCAACAAGACAAGGGTTCAAGTTTGATAACTGGTATTCAACTTCAAATCATGGGCCTGAGGTAGATATTTCCGCGCCGGGCGGCCAAATAAACTCAACGGTAATGGGCGGCGGATATGATATTTGGTCAGGTACGTCTATGGCTGCGCCCAACGTAGCGGGTGTGGTTGCGTTGATAAAGGAGCTTCACCCTGAGTACACTCCGCAGCAAATCCGTAGCGTGCTGTGCGAAACCGCGCGGGATGCGGGCGATATTGGCCGTGACGATTATTTTGGCTATGGCATTGTCAATGCCTATGCAGCTGTTCTTGGATCTGACGCGCTATATGACGTTACATTTGACTTCAATGACGGTAGCCGGACGCCCGTCACAATAAAGGTGATACCCGGGGAAACGCTACTTGTGCCTTACGATCCCCAACGCGACGAATATGCATTTGAAGGGTGGTATATAACCGGGAGTGAGGAGGAATTCGACTTCTCCGGACCGGTGAATCAGAATATCATACTTATCGCGAAATGGCTAGAGGCCCTGGGCGGTATGTATATACTGGAATTCCCTGATGTGAATTTCCGCAGAGAGGTTAAACGATTGCTGAGTGAGCAGTACGGCAGACAAAGAAGAGACAGCAATTTTGTTGAAAACGATACAGACCTGCTTGCCTCAATAGACTATCTATATACATCAGGAATGTCAATTTATGATATGACAGGCATTAAGTTTTTTACTGGTTTGACGGGGTTTGCTTGTGAATACAATTATTTAAAAACACTGGATGTATCAAAAAACACTACGCTTTTGGACTTATGGTGTGCCAACAACGAACTAGTCGAATTGAACTTGTCGAAAAACACTATGCTTGTGGCCCTATGGTGTGCAGACAACGAACTGATCGAATTGGACGTGTCGAAAAACGTTGATCTACAGATGCTGGATTGCTCAGACAACTATCTGCCAGAGCTCGATTTGTCAAAGAATGACAGATTATTTTGGCTAAACTGCTCCCGGAATGAGTTTACAGAGTTGGACTTTTCAGCGTGCACAGCTCTTGAAACCCTGTATAGTATTCAAAACTTCCAGCTTAGTAGTTTAAATGTTACAAATAACACTCTTCTCAAGTCGTTGCATTGCTTAGGTTGCAAACTGACCGAGCTGGACGTCACCAATAACACAGAGCTTGAGATTCTCAGTTGCTCTGAAAACCTGCTAACTGAATTGGATGTGTCGAAAAACACAAAATTATCCGGATATAACGAGGGAATGTTTGTTTATCCAGGACTTGATTGCAGCTATAACCAGCTTAAAACACTTAATATATCGAAAAACACGGAGCTAAAGATACTCATATGCCACAGCAATCAGTTTACTGAGCTGGATTTATCTTATAACACTGATTTGGAGGAACTATTCTGCGGTCATAACTCACTGACAACGCTTGACCTATCCAAAAATACAAAACTGGAGCACTTGGGGTGCAGCGGCAACGAGCTGACAGCCTTGGACGTGTCAAAAAACACCGCGTTGACTTTCATCGGGTGCAGCGAAAACTACTTAACGGCTTTGGATGTTTCAAAAAACGATGACCTTTTATTCATAAATTGCTATAACAACCGATTAACCATGCTGGATGTGAGTGATAAAGCCGTTCTTGAGGGGCTGGATTGCAGAAAAAATCTATTGACCGAGCTGGATGCAGCTAATGCAGATTTATCCGGTTCGATGGGGTGGTGGTATGTTTCCGGGTATGAGTTATATTCAGCGGGACTGCAATGCTCAGACAACCGACTAGCGGTTCTGGATGTTTCTGAGACCACCGGGTTAAGGTATATGGATTGTAGTTACAATCTTCTGACCGGGCTGGACATTTCCTTCAACGTGGAGTTGGTGCGGCTCGACAGCACCTACAATTATATTGCGTCTATCGACAATGTTATCGGATGGGAGGTAATTCCGGGGCTGATGCTATATAATTCTTTTTGGTTTTATCCACAACTTAGCGGCGTCCCTCCGACAGGAAAGGACATCACAGATACTTTCAAAGACCCGGGTTTTCTTGCAGCAGTAAGAGAGATGATTGGTAAGCCTTCTGGGCCGATCATTGATTACGATGTTGCGAAAATAAGAGAAGTACGGGTGAGTAAATGGGACACAGAAAATACTATATACGATTTATCAGGTATAGAGAATTTTAACTCATTAGTGAATCTTAGTTGCTACGGACAACAGTTAACAGAACTGGACATATCGAAAAACACAGCTCTGGAGTCTTTGGATTGCTACTCAAACAAATTGCTTTCGCTGAATGTATCGAGTAATATCATGCTTGGGTATTTGTCCTGTGAGGGTAATCTACTGACAGAACTTAACTTATCAAGTAATACTTGGCTTTGGTTATTGAATTGTTCCGCCAACCGATTTTTAACTCTGCCGACGCTCCCTGAAGGTTTGAGGTATCTGTATTGCTACAGTAACCAATTCACATCGCTGCCTGTATTGCCTGAAAATTTATATACTCTCAACTGCCAGGATAACATGTTAACAACACTACCCATGCTGCCGGAAAGTCTTGAAACGTTATCTTGTGATTCTAACCAGCTTACTACTCTGCCTGAGTTGCCAAATGGGTTGTGGTATCTCTATTGTGGATACAATATGATCGAGTCTTTGCCCGTTTTGCCATCCAGCTTGAAATGGCTAATCTGTAACGAAAATTCATTAACCGGGATTGACGTGACCGGCTTAACATTGGAGTACTTCAACTGTTCCTTTAACTATATTCCCGCGCCATCAGATATTATAGGTTTCCCCATTGAACAATGGGATGATGATTATTATACATTCTACCCCCAGAAAGGTCCATACACCACTTACTGTATTTCAGGTATTGTAAGGTCCTACAATCCAAAAGTACGTGCGATCATAAGGTTAATGCAGGGTGATTATGTGATGGATACAGTGATAACTGAGTATATGCCCGGAAGCGGACAAGTTGAGCAGCCGTTTAAATTCACAGATGTAGAGCCCGGAACCTATGAGATTTTCATCGAAAAAAAAGCACATGCAACATTCACCGTGCAGTCGATAATCGTCGTCAATAAGGATATTGACCTCACACAAGACAACCGCCCGGAAGTCCGCTTGATGACCTTGCGGTGCGGCGATATAAACGGTGACGGTTTGATTAATGACAGCGATCTGACTGTTTTATGGATGCTTGAAAACTACAACAGAAAAGCAAGCGACGCTGAAGAGCCGCTTTGTGACCTAAACGGCGACGGCATGATAAACGACCAGGACCTGACGATTTTATGGATGGCATACAACTACAATCAGGGGCCTGTTATCATACGCAACGGCCCGAATTGAAAAACCGCCATTTTGACGGTTTTAGGTCAAGGCACTTGTCTTGCTATTCTACCCGCATCTCTATATTGTCCCTGCCGAGGAACGCGAAGGCAGCCTGGTATACCGTTTTGCCGCTCCCTTCAAATCTTTTCGCGTACCCCTTGTTTTTGATCTGGCTCAGGCCTTCTTCCAAAGCGCTGTCAAAAATTGCCCGCTTCGCTTCCGGATCCGCGTCCTGCGGGCAGTCCTTGTATTTGAACTCGATTACATACGCTTTGTCGCCAAGCTCCAAAACGGCGTCAACTCTGCCGCCAGATACAGATACTTCCGCGTCGATTTCGAACCCGAGCAGGTTCAGGACCGCGTAGAACACCGAGTGGTAGTACGCCTCCTGACCTATGTGGAGCTGATATGGTATCGACGCGAAGAGACCCCTGAATATCTCAAGCACTTTTTGCAGGTCGCCTCTTTGCAGCGCCTCCCCTATTTCCAATTGGGCGCTATATACGAAAGGCTGCTTTTTCTCCGTGAACGCCGTCACAACGTGCAGGTTAAAAGCATCCCTGACTTCGAAATTCGGCATGTCCAAAACATAAATGGCGACACCTTTTTCTGACATGACATCCTTCACCGTAAGATAGCCCGTCTGAAACAGCAACAGCTCCACGTCGATTTCATCCAGTTCCGCCGTGTCTAGCATTTGCTCCGTTATCTTCAAATTCTTCAGCTTTGAATATACGCCCGGGTCTTTCTTCATCAGTTCCATCAGAAACCGCGGTGTGCCGCTGGTATACCAAAAGTTCGAGAATTTCTTATGAGTAAAAAAATTCAGCAGCGAAAACGGGTTTATCACTCTCGTATTTCCGTCCCATGAATAGCCGTCGTACCATGCCAGTATTTCGTCGTGTAAATTGCTTGTTCCGCTGAACCAGTCAAGGGAGGCCAGTTTTTCGATATAGTCGCCAAAATACCTGCCCAGGTCTTCTATGGCGATCCCGCATATATTCGCGTATTCTTCCACCATGGTAATGTCAAGCAGGTTGTTTAAGCCTGAGAATATAGATGTTTTAGTAAATTTTGTAATGCCTGTAATAAACGTCAGCCGGAGATATGGATCCATCGATTTGAGCACGCCATAGAAGCCCCTCAGGACATCCCGGTTAGCTTCTGCAATTTCAATATTGTTCAGGCGATCAAGAATGGGCTTGTCGTATTCATCTATCAGAACTACGACTCCCTGACCGTACTTTTTCGATAATGCCACTATAAGGTTCTTAAACATCGCGGACGGCGTATCGCAGTCAAAGTCAATGCCTTCCTCTTTCGCGCGCATTCTTAATTCGGCGGATAGTTCACTTTCCAGTATCTCAGGCGTTTTGTTGGCTATATTGCTCATGTCGAACCGCAGCACAGGGTGGCGTGGGAACTCAAAATCCGAATTATATATCCAAAGCCCCTTGAAGAGTTCCTTGTCGCCGCCGAACGCCTCGCAAATGGTGTCGAGCAGCAGCGATTTCCCGAAACGCCTCGGGCGTGACAGGAAATAATAGCTTGCATTGTTCATCAGGTCATAGACATATTGGGTTTTGTCTACATATGCATATCCGCCCTCTGCTATCTTTCTGAAATTCTGTATCCCAAGCGGTAGTTTTTTCATCTTGATCACACTCCGTTTAGTAACAAGCAACGATGCTGCACCGCCCAACAACGTGCGGCGCAACAGGCGCCTTCGACGTCTCCCTCTGTGCAGCCTATTCGCTCCGGCTAATTTATGTACTTGATTTTACTACAAGTACAGGGCATTTACAATATGCGCATAGTTCAAGTTCTGCGAAAACTCCGCTCTTTATATTCCATTCCGCTTTGTTTCTAGGTTATTCTAGCTGAAGCCATTGCGTTATGAAACCCACAAAGCCTTTTTGCAGGGTTTTCCATACATAAAATCTCATCGTTCAATGCCTAAGCAGTCTTTTAAGGCAGATTGTAGAATACCGGAAAAATTTAAGTGTGCGTTTTCCGCTTCGGCATTCAACCATGCCGGAATAGTCAGAGTCTTTTTAACGGCGCGCTTGTCATTCTCTCTGCGGTAGGTATCAGTATCGGCTCTGACTAAGTTTACAAACTGTGGTTTTTCATGAGACAACGTCTCGGACGGCGGGGGAATAGTCTCTTTTTTATTTTCCGCGTCCCATAACCACATAGAGCTTGCATCTTCAGCCATTTCTAAAGATTCTGCTAGATCATCGCCGCAAGTTCTGCAATATGGGAGATCGGGAAAGCAGACATCGTAACCGCCTTCAGCTAATGGCGTGAAGATAGCCGGGTAAACATACTTCATTTCAATATCCTCCTCACCACTTGTATTTATTATAGCACGTATAACACGTATTGCCAATGAAAGAATAAATAAACACAACAGAAGCATAGCACCTATCATGGCAACTCCGATAGCAAGCCAACAGAGTCTTGATAAACATATGAAACGGAAGAAGCAAACCTGCAAGGGATGAACGAACCATAAAAGCCGACAATAAATTGGCATATAAGTATGTTTCAAGATAACCGTCACGCTACCGCTAAAACGGTGCAGGTCAAGCAGGTTTATCGTCTGTCTCTTCAGTATGGATTGTATCAACAATAAATCCCATATTTCTTAAATTATCAATCTCACTGTCGAATTCTCTCATACGTAACGGGTCGTCTTTATAGAGTTTTCTTGGCGGCAGATTTGTGACAATTACAGTCTTTTTTGCATTTAGCAGCAAGTCAGTAACCCTTCCGAATCCATTGGCGTCTCTTTTGCCGATTTTCCGCCAGTCGGTCGCTATCAGCCGGGTATCTGTCTGCTTTTTACAAAGCATTTCCTTTGTGGCTGTTTCCTCAGAACCATGGCAAAAAATGCTTCCTTCGGAGGTAAGTCCACTTGTTCCCATGATGATAATATTAGGGGTAAAGGCGTCTATACTTGATAGTGCTCCGCTCCCAAGAAGGGCCTCATATGCGTCAACATACCGACCTCCTGAAATCAGCAACTCGTTTCCACGGTTGGATGGGCTTTTTATGTCGGTTTCATTATCCCTCATCCCACCTGCGCGGACATAAGCTGAAAAAGCTCCAATATTATTTGTTAAGACAGATAAAAACATTCTCTTGGAGAACATTTCCTCGGCAATGATTTCAGCTGTACTACCGGTGTCCAGCAAAACTGCATCAAAGTCTTTTATATACTCCATTACAACATGCCGGGCAATGCTAATTTTTGCTTCTTGCGCTTCTTGTGTTTTTACTGCTATATACGCACCTCTGGGCATAATTGTCCCGCCGAAGTTGAGTTGTTGCGCGATTTTGATTTTGTCCTGATTACTCATGAATATCCTCCATTTCCTCAGTTGCGGTTGTTGAATTTTTAATTTTTTCGATTACCATTTCGGTTAGTTTATCGTGTCCTTGATATGGATACCAATTAATCTGTTGCGGTTTAAAATCGGGAGACTTTCTAATTGTGGTCACGCCAAGTGTATTTATAATATTTTCATGAACAGCGTATTCATTTAGATACGGATCAATATAAAAGATATTAAACGGGTTTTCTTTTCTTATAATTAGTGCTTGGTTTATTTGACTCACTACCTCAAAATCACGGAAACTGTATCCCCATATTATAAGCGTGGTAATCTCTTCGAGATGTTTATTAAACTCATCAAAAGTTCCGGAAAAAACTTTGTGTTTGCCCAATGGCTGTGGTGTAACCAGCTTAATACACATATTTTGTAGTTCGTAATCACTATAGTTAGTTTTGTGCTTTCCTTCTCCGGAACCCATCTTCTCGCGGATAGTACTTAAGATTCCTTCCTCGTTAGGAGTATTATACCAAGTGACGCATCCGTGCAATCGGTGAATAAATATCTCAGGAAAATACGCTGGTTCAAAATCTTTTCTTATATTAAACCAGCCATCTTGATACTTACCGTCTTCGTTACTAATATGGGACATAAATGAAATGTCGTTAAAATTATACGCCATAACTTGATATGAACAGTCATAATTCGTTGTATATACATGCAGATGATTGCTTGATTCTGATACTCCTTTTGTATTTGATTCAGCCAATCTCTTGAAAAATTCCCTCAAGAAAGTAAATGACGCTGCATTATTATTAACGCCACCTGGACCATAGAAAACTGCCATAATACGATAGCATTTTATTAGCGCTTCTGCAAATTTCTTCTCAATATCAAGAACATTTGATATACTTTTAAACAATGCTGATAAAATATAATCTGTTCTCAAAGCGCTTGCAATTCTCTTGTATTCCTTTAACTGGCTAATCAACCCTTCAAAATTCGCCATGCTGGGATTTCTTAACGATAATATCGAATTAGTATTGCGTATAAGCTGGTCGATTTCGTCATCACCAAGCATTGCCTGTTTTAGCAAATCTTCCAACGTAGGATAACCAATATCACGGGAAGCTCCCGCACCCACTAACAGAATAAAGTCCTCTTTTTTTTCTTTTACATTTTCCACAAAATCACTCCCCAATTCATTCTAATTAATGTGAGTGGGTTAGTTGTTGATTGAAAGCATTTGATTTCAAATTGAGCCAAAAAGCAGGGCGTACAGCGCCAATCCAATTAACAGCGCCTCCCATCTCATTGATGCTGCCGTCGGTGGTAACAGTGGCGACACTGCAATTAAAACTGCCGGGAGATCGCAGCAACCAAAACACTTTATCTCCGTCCAGGCAGGCGGTACGGGCTTCATCAACCAGGAAATATTTTTTTACTTCATCAAAGCTGAGTAAGAATAACTTGTCGTAGGTTTCTTTTTCGTTCGATACCTTATACTTGTCATTATCGGGGTTCATGTTCTTGCTGAGCAAAACCTGTTCGCCTTCTGTTTCATTGAATAATTGATCAAAAAGTTTAGGAAAAAGCTCTTTTCTGAGCGAACACTGTTCCCATGTCACGATCTCATATTTCTCGTTATATGGAGCTTTCAACAGACAGTCTTTCGCGATTAGCAACGCCTTGTCCAGTTGCACATCAAGTATTAGCCACTGCATGGGATTGTTTTTCCACCGGCCTATGGTATAGAACCCGTTTTTTACAATCAGGTTTACAACACGTTTGGGTACGCTAGCAGGTTCATTCGCCTTTAGGGGTTTGCTATTTTGCCTAACACCTGAATCAGCTTTTACGGGGAGTTCTACCATTTCAAGAAGGCCATTTATATCAGCGTATATATATTCCAGTATATCCTTCACATAATTATGCTCTCCTTTAGGATACCATATGCAGTGCATATTCAGATTATTTGACATGAACAGCCTACGTTCCTGAAAAGTATCTTCTTCAGCTTCTCCATTCATTTCTAAAATGGCGTAGTGACCTCCTAAGTTACCCTCTTGTAATAAAGCTACTGTACGGTCTTCATTGAGGCCGCATCCGATAAACAGTAGCTTGTTCCCGCCGAGAATGCTGCAAAGACGCAGAAGATGCGGCGAATCCTTACGGTATAAACCATTGTATAACGTTTCGGTCAACACAACTTCGTCAGGAGCAGACACACATCCGTGGATTTTAATAAGGTAGTGTAGGCTGCCGCGCAATGCTCGCTCTGCTTGCCAGCCAGTTAGGTGCTGAAGGACCACTTTTTCCTCAAAAGGGTGTTGCTCCAACATAAATACCCGTTCGAGCACTTTGTCGAAATTTGTCGTAACAACAAGGGAACTTTTAAAGATTTTTGGAAGATATAGTACAGACATTTTTCTCAGTTTGTCATCAGTAATCTTGGAGTCGCCAAATACTGCGACTAATTGGTCCTGAAAACTTGTAGTCCCCAAAAGTTCACTGATTTTCTCTGCGGCAGCTTCGAATTTACGACTACTAATCAAAACCTGAGCCTCTTTTGCTTTTTTCACGGAGTCATTACCCTTCATGATACTCTTAAGCGCCAAACCCCAACCGCCATAGATATCAATAGACATCCCCGCGCCAACAAACGGGATAACACGATTGCCTTTAATTATATTAGTTAGGTCTTTGAGTACATTTTCGTTTCCAAAGCGTTTGAATTTTGGTTCTTCTAAATCAAGCATATATCACGCCCCCGATGAGCCAATTTTCCCTAATTGTATGTAAATATAGTTTGCGCATATTTGTTCCTCATCTTTTTAATTGATCAATATAAACCCCTCAGATTCTCATTGCACAAAGAATAGGCAATCTAAATAACTGCTTTCGTCGGGCAGTATAGACTCCTGTTTGATCGGCATCATAATACCATATAATTATTGAGAACTACAATAGATATTTCGATGTTTGCGATGATTTTCATCAAGATATTCATCTTTGCGCTTTTCCAGTTGCTTTGTCGCGGCGGACAGCACAAAGCTCCGAAAAACGGAGCTTTACTTGCCTTTACTTATCTTCCAAACAGGTGGGGCGACAGTTCCCACATCTCCTACCGCATTAAGCGTGGCGACGGCTGCCCGTTCCGTCCTCGTTGTTTGGTCGATGTATATTCAATATACACAATCACTGCTGTCCTGTCAAGGGCTTAAGCATACCTTTTTCTGCACGTTTTCTCACAGTACGTTCAAGAATCTCATACAATGAACGGGCAAACAGTAAATCGTCCCCAGATATACGCACCGCCAGTTTTAAGTATTGCCCGGCACTTATTGGAAGGGTTTTAATATACTCAATAGAACCGTCTTTTGGGTTTACCCCGACAAAATCTGGTGTGGAAATAATCTTTGGTATATGCATAAAATATCGCTCATACTCGATAGGGTGTTCTTTTTGCATATGCTCGATGTTTGTAGGACCGATATATATAGGGGTACCAACATCAAAATCCAGACTGAGAATGTCTTTGACATCCTCGGTTATTTCGCCTATTTTCTCTACACTTAATGGGATTTGTGGTGTTGACATGATATTAAGCTACCTCTACGTTCAATAGTATTCAACTCATATCCGCTGATATAATGTTATTTTAGCTGAAGCCATTGCGTTATGACATCCTCAAAGCCTTTTTGCAGCGGTTTGCCGTTTGCCAGTAGAAATGAGTGGTCTCCGCTTTGTAAGAATGACTCCATGCCATTTTGGTTCGCTAAAAACCATATGCCCCAGTTTTCAAAGTTCCATTCTTCTGAATAATGACTGCACTCATAATCGACATAGTAGAGCACACCATGATGCTCCACAAAGTTGGTCGGAAAATAGTCAATGTTCAAATGTGCTGGGTATAGCCTTTCGCACATCTCAAATATCTGGTTTACATGGCTGTCGTCAAGCCGCTTGTCCGCAACGATTTTTGCAAGGGTATCGCCGGGTATGTACTCCTTGACTAAGAATTGCGCATCTTGATTGTAATGTAGGAGTTTTGGCATAGGTATCTGCAGGTCGAGAAGGGTTTTATAGTCTCGTAATTCACTGCTTAATTTATTGTCTTCAAACTGGAAATATTCGCAAGGCTCGTAATGAATCTGCTTAAAAACCACATCGATGCCATCTGATTTTGCAAGGTATGTATACCCACCTTTGCCTTTTGCAATCAGTTTGGTTATCTTGAATATTTTATTATCGGTTGTAATTGTTTGACCTTCCATACGTCATCACTTTCTTATTTCAGTGAATAGTGAATGGTGAATATTGAATAGTGAATAATACAAATATCGGCTTT
>Ga0123353_10007931_pt1 | contig 14437 bp, 9 predicted proteins | sample TergutLab28metaG_3_FD_92763 | JGI IMG/M metagenome (GOLD analysis project Ga0123353, IMG submission 92763) | Labiotermes labralis P3 segment gut microbial communities from Petit-Saut dam, French Guiana - Lab288 P3 | ecosystem: Host-associated > Arthropoda: Insects > Digestive system > Gut ... | reverse complement strand
CGCCGCAAACTCGATTCGATACCGCCGGCAATGATTGCACATTCGCCCGGATACGCTTCTCTTGCCCGCTGACAATAAGCAAGTGTTGCGCGGTCGGGACGCAATCCGATTGTACCGTTTGGACTATAGGCATCTTCGTTCCGCATTTTCCGGTTAGCGGTGTAATGATTCACCATTGAATCCATATTGCCGGCGGAAATGCAGTATGCTAAATTCGGTTTGCCGAACTGCCTCCACGGTTCGGCGGAATGCCAATCCGGTTGAGCGAGAACGGCAACTTTGTATCCTTCGGCTTCCAGCAGGCGGGTTAGTAATCCGTTTGCGAAGGACGGATGGTCAACGTATGCGTCGCCGGTGACGAAGACGATGTCAACGGAGTCCCAGTTCCGCTGTTGGACTTCTTCGGGGGACATCGGTAAAAACGGCTGCATAGTTGTACTCTAAAATGAAGACAGGGCAATAGCAATTAGTAACAATCCCGATTATACATTTATTCCGCAGAAAAATAAGGGAAACCCAGTCCGGCTGAAATTTCCCGGCGACCCTCCGCAACCGCCTAACAACAAACCCTGACTCGAAAAATTTTTGCAAAGCCAAACCCCTAAAAACAAGACGCAAATGCCTGCCAATGATTGTGTTTTACCTGAACTACCTGACTTAACACTTTCTTACCCATTTTAACAATTAGTGGCGAGTAGTGAGTTGCGAGTGAAATTACGAGCCGCCAGTGATAGACAAACTGCACAAATTCTAACACACCCACTAAAGTTGGCAAGAGCAAGTCGTTACCTCACCAAAGAGCGGTGTGCGTGTCAAGAAGCAATTTCATTCCATGTACTCCTTGAAGTCATCTAATGGCGCGTCAAAATCGTTTGATACCGGAAAGACGGGGCTCTATCACTTTCCCATCGCTTCTTTCAAAAACGTAATCCGCAGTTGATTGCCGTCTGCTGAAAGCGAACCGGCGGTGCCTTCGTAATACTTGAAAGCGTCCTCATACCGCTTTTCTCTTTCCGCAATTCTTCCCAGCAGATATTTTGTCGGCACATTCCACGCATTGCGATGCGGTTCCTTATCAAGCCGTTCCAGAAAATCCTTCGCCGCAACCGTTGATTGCGTTTCAAACGCCGCCGTTCCCAGCCAAAAACTTGCGTACATCGTAACGAGACGGAACAATCCTTCTTGCAGCGGATTATTACGGAACTCCGCCCTGCTCCGGTATTCCATAATATCGCGGTCAGGCACCCGCGCATGCTGATAATGAGTCATTGCGCCTTCTTGTCCGCTGATGTTGCCCTTGAAGTACAAAATCCGTCCCGTCCAAAGAGGAAAATCATTCCGCTTGGGATTCGGAATACCAAACGGAGTCATCAATTCCGCCGTCCTTCGGAATAATACTATCTGTTCAAACTTCGTCCGCAGCGGATACTTCCATAACTCGACTGTTTTTATTCCTTCAAATTCGGGTATTTTCCGCCGCATCTCTTTCAGATTCGTGTAAAGCGTCATGTTTTGACTGCCGCTCAACTGCGCCTGCATTAAACACATTCTCGAAGATACCGCTTCCGGCTGCGCCGGCAGCAACGCAGTTGTCTTCGCAATGTGTTCCGCAGTCAACGGTACAACTAGTTCTTCCGATAAACGCAACTGATGTAAATTCATCTGCCGCAATAGTTTCTCGTCTTTGATGACCGCAGAAAGCGTTGCGATGTTCTTGAAGTCCAGCGAACCGTCTGCGGCAAGCACCGCAGAATCTGCTGCCGGAAAAGGCAAACCGTGAACCGGCGAAAAAAGATAAACCTCGTTATCAAGAAAAACGCCGACTGCCCAAATGAACTGAAGTTTAACGTCCTTTGCAGATTCTTGTTCACCGCTTTGTGCTGCCGATATTTCCACTAACAGCAAACACGAATCAATCCGCTGTTGTTTTAGCAATTCAGTAAAAACCCACGCCCTGTCCCAAACGGTGCCGAAACCGAGGACAAGCGTTTGCCAAGGATATTGCATCGGGAGCGGTTCCGCTTCTTGTCCGACCGGCGTTCCAAAAGGATTGTTCGGATTGCGGATTTCGATGTTGCAAACCGTCCAATCGAAAAGGTTTTTCACGCGCTCCAGCGGTTCCTGTTTATCGCCGCAAGCCCAGTTAGAGATGTTCCGCAGCCACGTACATTGTTTCAGGTAATCGACATCTGACGGCTGCACGAAAAGTTCTTCCGTTCTCAATTCCGAAGCATAATGTTCCAGTGTTTCGGCAGCATTGCGAAACTGTGCTGTTTCCTGTTCCAGTTGTTTCGCAAATGCTTTTATACCGGCAGCGTTGAGATTTTTAATAGCGGCAAGCCCTTGAAACCGTTTTTGTATGGAAACGACAATATCCGTGAAAGCCGCAAACGCTGCAACGCCGGTATCTGCCGCCAATGGATTGAGTTGCGCCTCGAACTGTGCAAGCATATCGGACAATTCTTTGCGTTCTTTCTCGAAGGTATCAGTTGATTTTACGCTGCTGCCGTCAATTTCAAATTCCTGAAAGAAAGTCAGCATCGTCAATATCTTTCGTGCCGTTTCGGCGGCTTGAGCGGCGGACTTTTCAAGGGCAGTGAATTGCTCGTCGGGTTTCCACGCATCTTCCGGCTTGCGGTCACGAATCCAGTTATTGAGCCGGTCTGCCGCTTGAATCAATCTTTCGGCACCCGGAGAGTCCGTTATGCAGAGTGTTTCTTCCAGCGAGTTGAGCATTTCAAATTCACGGTCGAAAGCATCTTGCTGCCGTTGTGAATTTTCGGTATCGCCGCCGGAGTGAACTTCGGTGCTGCCGGTGAGAACTTGAATTGCCGAGCCGCCGGAATCTTTTTTCTTACAGCCGTTCAAGACCGCTATAAAGCAAAACAGAAGAACCGGATAAATAATGATGGAAGATATTGCGTGTTTCATGTAAGTTAGTTTGGTTAGCGTAGGATTTCTAATCCTGCAATTTTACCTGCGATTGTTTGTTTCGGCAAGACGAAAAAGGGTATTTTACACACTCTCAGATTATCAAGGTATTGAAAGGAGTAAATTCGCCTGTTATAATCAGCGAAACGTGAAACCTGTGCGCCATTTTGAAGCAATTTCGATAAAGAAAACCGAGGAAAAACAATGAAGTATTATCTTATCCTGCTTATCCTGTCTGTTTTTGGTCTCTTGTTGGCATCTGTTCTTCCTGCCGCAGAAGTTAAACTAGTGTACAAATACACTGACGGCAAAACAGAAACAAAAACCGCCGAACTCACACAAAAAAACAACATCGAGTATTTGAAAATTGCCAAAGAGACCGTTCCTGAAGGTGTGCAGCACATCGAGGTGCATCACCCCGCCGCCGAAGCAAAGACAGGCGATGTCGGCTTCTATGTCTTCAGCAACGGTCAATACGGAACTTTCAAGGAGCGCGCAAACGGTGCTTATACCCTTTCGCATAAATATTGCCCGATGCCGCTCCTCGGAATCAAAACACCGCAGGGAACAATAAGCGTTATCCTGACCGGTATGAGATACGAAGCCGATTATCTTGTCATTTTAAGAGACGGAGTGTACAGGATTTTTCCGCGTTTCATTCTTGACGGCGATAAACCCTACGACGATATTGCGCTGGAGTTTCATCAACTCGGCAAGGACGCAACTTATTCCGACATTGCGAAGGAGTACCGCAAGTTTCAATTAGACAACGGAAGATGCGTTCCGTTGAAAGAACGTGTTAAGAACAACCCGGTTTTGGGTTATGCGGCGCAGGCAATGGAAGTCCGTGTGCGTCTCGGCTGGAAACCAGTGCCGTCTCCCGTGAAAGAGCAAACTGCCGAGAATGAACCGCCGATGCACACCGCAATAACCTTCGACCGATTTAAACAAATCGTTGACGAATTCAAAAAGCAGGGCGTAGCGAAAGCGCAATTCTGCCTTGTCGGCTGGAACATCGGCGGACACGACGGACGCTATCCGCAAATCTTTCCGGTAGATGAACGGCTCGGCGGCGAAGCAAAACTTCGTGAAGCAATAAAACACGCACAGGACAACGGCTATCAGGTTGTCTGTCACACTAACAATTCCGATGCGTATCACGCTTCCAGCATCGGCGGACTTTGGGACGAAAATTTTCTCCTGCGGAAAAAAGACGGAAACCTAAACACGTACACAACTTGGGGCGGAGGAAATATGTACGAAACCTGTCCGAAGCAGATGTATGAACGTTTCGTCAAAAGCGATTATCAAAAACTGAAGGAACTCGGCTTTCGCGGACTGCATTACGTAGATGTTTTCTCAACTGTTGCACCGAGAACCTGTTATTCAAAAGAACATCCGCTGACAAAAGAAGGATACGCCCATTGGACAAAACAAATTTTCAAAGAAGCACAGAACACCTTCGGCGGGTTAGCATCGGAAGGCGGTTTTGATTACTGCATCGAAAATCTTGACTACGGTTTGTACATTTCGTTTTATAATCCCGAAACGCCGGTCAATCCGATGCTTGACCGGCACATTCCGTTTTGGCATCTCGTCTATAACGGAATTATTCTTAACACTCCTTATACAGCAGCAGTAAATTATACTATAAAGAGTCCGCTCGTTAAATTGAAACTTGTCGAATTCGGCGGAAGACCCATTTTCTATTTTTATTCCAAGTTCCGCAGCAGCGGAAATAACTGGATGGGTGATGACGACTTAACCTGCGCAACCGATGAAGAACTTGTTAAATCCGTTCAGAATGTTAAGAAGGGCTTCGATGAATTTGAAACGCTAAAACGTCTTCAATATGAAACAATGGAGGAGCATACCGAAATTGCCGACAAGATTTTCAAGAGCGTTTTTTCGGACGGTACAAGCATCATCTCGAATTACGGCGATGCAGATGCCCTCATTGACGGCAAGACGGTCAAACCGATGAGTTATATTGTCAATCCCCCGCGGCAGCAGTAAAACACGAAACAAACACCGGCGGCGCAATCGTTTCCGAATGGAAGTGAACCGAACCGTCACCGTATAAAAAGTTTGTACCGCCGATGTGCAGGCTGTAAATTTCCTGGTTGTTCTTGCAGTTGAACATCTGCGTTCCGTTGCACAAATCGTGCAGCCAAATTTGCGATTCATCGTCAGCCCATCTTGCTCCGCCGATTGGTTCACGCGGCGCAACTTCAGGGTCAGTGTGTATTCTTCCAATACCGAAAGTGAACGGACGATTCACGCATTCAAAGAGCATCATCGTGTTAGACAAACCGTCTTCAACCGCCGCAAAATCATTCCGCTTAATTGAAAGAATGCCGCTCATCGTGATATAGTGCGAATTGAACGGTATCTTATCTTCTTTCGTGTAGAGATTTGCCGCTTTCAAAATGCTGGTCCAACTGGAACGGCTGATGCCCATTTTTTCAAATGTCTTTTTAGCGGTGCCGCTGATTTCATCGCAACCGGTGTAGTCGGAACAGAAATACTCTACAATTTTATCGTGGGCGGTGTTGCCGCGTGTCGGTCCGTAGCGGCAAAATCGTGTCTGGTCACCGTCGGGACAGAGAATCGTGACAATGCGGTTCTGCGTTGCACCGGCATTAGCACTGTTCTGCCAGTTTTTATCAAAATGATAATTTGCATACAGCGAATTCTTTTCGAGGAACGGCAGCAGAAACGTGATTAAATTATGTCCGATACTGGCGGAAGAATCATTTCCGGTGCTTGTTGTCGTGTAATACTGATAGTAAAACTTGGACGGCGGCAGCGCACCGTGTATGTCGTGAAAGTTATGAATTGCAAGTCCGCATTGTTTCATGTTGTTAGAACATGACATTCGTCTGGCTGCCGTTCTTGCAGATTGAACGGCAGGCAAAAGCAGACCGACAAGCATTCCGATGATTGCAATGACAGTTAGAAGTTCAACTAGCGTAAATGCTTTACGACAAAATCTTTTTTGGAAACTCAACATATCCGATATATTTCGTATTAGTTTCTTTTTCGTCATTACGCTGCGCTCCATTTCGGCTTTTGTGAATAACGGTTCCCTATGTCGTCCACCCGTGTTCACTTCGAACATCAAGCATCGCTTCCAGAATATCGTTCCACGTCTGCGGATTGTACATTGTGTCATTGGAGAACATACAGCCGTCCCAGCAAATGTGATTGAACCGCTTCGTCAAACCGTCTTCGTCCCGCAGCCAGAAACCGGCATAATGCGTAATGTCGAGTTTTCCGTTGGGGTCTTTCGCCAAACAATGCCGCCCCGTCTTGTCGTGAGAACCGCTGCCGTGTACCGTGCCGTCATTTTGCGCAATGTGTAAGTCAACCGTCCACGGACGCAAACTGTCGGTCATCTTTTTGTACGCCGCATCGAATGCTGCCTTGTCGTTCCAATCGAAGTCCTCCGGCAAAAGACGGTCTTCCAGCGCATTATAACCGAGCAGATACAGCAGCGTATGCGACATATCCGCTTGAAAGCCAAGGGTTTGCGGTCTGTCCACCATTTCGAAAATCTGCAAAGCACGTTTCCAACTATGAATTCCACCCCAGCAAATCTCGCCTTCGCAGGCAAGGACTTCATCATACTTTGCCGCAATATCGCACGCTTTTGTGAAGGTATCCGCAATGAGTTTTTGATTCTCTTCGGGATTTTTCGACCACTGTTCAACGCTTGCCGAAGTATCAATCCGCACACAGCCGAAAGGACGCACACCGATTTTCCGCAGGGTTTGAGCGATTTTACACGCCTTTTCAACGAGTTCCAAAAACGTCTTTCGCTCCGCATCGGTTCCCATTGCATTGCCGCCGAACCACACCGGCGCAACGACCGAGCCGACTTCCAAGTTGTAGTGTTGTGCTTTTTCGGCAAGTTTTTTCACGTCGTCTTCCGCCGCATCGATACTGCAATGCGGGGTGCTCAAGAAGATGTCAAATCCGTCGAACTTGCTGCCGTTGACTTCGGCTTCTGCCGTCAATCTCAACATCGTATCGAGGTCAATCACTGGATTATCCGGCTGACCTTTGCCGACAACACCGGGCCAACTCGCATTGTGAAGTTTTGGAAAAGCATTAACTTTCTTCGCCATTGTTATATTCCTTATAATAATAAGTGATAGGGGATTAAAAACGACAATAAAAGTATTACTGCGTAATACCGAAAGTGTGAATCGTCACGCTGGTGAACTTTTCACCGGGGCGCAAAACGGTACTCGGAAACGTTGCGTTATTCGGAGAGTTCGGATAATGCTGCGTCTCCAAACATATTGATGCGTGTTTTTCGTATTTATGTCCGAAGGCGGTCATTGAACCGCTCAGGAAATTACCGCTGTAAAATTGAACGCCGGGCTCGGTGGTCTGTACCATCATTGTCCGTCCGCTGTTCGGTTCGATTATTTCGGCGCAAAGAACAGGTTGCCCCGGCTTCTCCTGATTCAAGATGAAACAGTGGTCATATCCGCCGGCAAAATGCGCACCTTCGACTTGGGCAATTCTTTCACCGATTTTATGCGGCGTGCGGAAATCCAGCGGGGTTCCCGCAACTTGTTTCAATTCACCGGTTGGAATCAGCGTATCATCAGTCGGCAGAAACCGGTCAGCATTTAACCGCAAAATATGTTCGTGATTCGTTGACGGTTTGCCTTTCGGAAAACCGGCTAGATTCCAGTAAGTGTGATTCGTCAAATTCAAAACGGTCGGCTTGTCAGTCGTTGCGGTGTACTCCATCATCCAGCGGTTGTTCTTGTCGAGAATATATTTAACTGTTACGTTCAGTGTTCCGGGGTATCCTTCTTCGCCGTCAACGGAAACGCAGGTCAATTCCAACCCGACGTGGTCTTCGCCTTTGATTTCCTTTGCGTTCCATACTTTCGTATCGAACCCTTTTTTACCGCCGTGCAGTGAATTTTTTCCATTGTTGGTCGGTAAAGTGTATTCTTTTCCGTCAAGAGTGAATTTCCCGTTGGCAATGCGGTTGCCGTAGCGTCCGACCAATGCCCCGAAAAACGGACGGTACTTTTCGTAATCGGCAACGGTTTCAAGATTGGCGGAGACGTTAGTTACTTGTCCGTTTTTATCCGGTACATTGAAGGAGAAAATGATACCGCCCAAAGTCAGGACTTCAACGGTAATGCCTTTACCGTTGTCGAGAAGATATTTGTCAACGGTTATTCCGTCGGCAGTTTTACCAAATTCGGATTTTGTAATTTTCATCTGCGGTGTTCCTTGTTGTCCCGCTTCTGTTGCAGGGGTGTTGTTAGGTTCTTGTGCTGCCGCATTAAGCAGGCAAAAACACAGTGTTAAAGAAACAGAAAGAAGAAAGATCGGCAATTTTTTCATCGTATCAAACTCTCAAAAACAGTATTTATTGAACGGAAGGACAAATCCAGCGGATATCATTTTATCGGGTTGGCGAAAGAATTGCAAGTATGCGAAAAATTTTTTCGTAATCATGGGTGTGTAAAAAATTTCTGGGAAATTTTAAGCGAAATTTAAAAATGCCCCGAAGGGGCAACATATCTATAACCGCCGGTTTCAACCGGCGGATAGGGCGGCTGGTATATGACAAAAGCCCCGAAGGGGCACGACCGTTCCGGTTTAGTTGCGCCCCTTCGGGGCTTTCGGTTGGATTGTGTATCCGTGTCCGGCGGTAAATTCGAGATACGGGATTTTGATATAGACCACATCATACCGTCTGCAAAAGGCGGCACCAATAATTCCGACAATTCCCAGACCGAAACACAACAGGGAAACGACTGTGGAAATTCCGCTCAAGGGAGATTCTGACGGGAACATGAACTCAAAACAAGTTGCCAAAAATAACGCCAGAATACATAACATGGCAATGCCCGCCAGCCGAAACTTCCGTTTTAACCGCCGTAATTCACGGACTGCAATCGGATTTTGTTCGAAAAATGAGCGGAACATTGTGTAACGGGGTTAAAGAGGCGGGGACTTTAGTCCCCGCTATATTATTCTGATTATTTGAACGTATACCGGTTGACGATATTTTCAAACAGTTCCTGCCGACCCGAATGATTCGGTTCGGCATCGCCTTTCTTGAGCATATACTTTTCCAGCGATTTGAAGTCGTGCTTGCCCGCTTCAATTTCGGCACCGATACCGCTGTCCCACGAAGAATACCGGTCACTCACCATTTTCGCAAGTTCGCCGGAAGCACGGATTTCCGCCGCTATTTTCAAGCCGAGCGCGAAAGCGTCCATTCCGCCGATGTGAGCGTAAAACAAGTCAAGCGGCTCAAAACTTTCGCGGCGCACTTTCGCATCGAAATTCAAACCGCCTTTGCCGAGACCACCGTATTTCAAAATCGAAAGCATCATCTTCGTTGTCATATAAACGCTGGTCGGAAATTGGTCGGTATCCCAGCCGAGAAGTTCATCACCGGCATTGGCATCAACGGAACCCAAGAATCCCTGATGACCGGCATATTCGATTTCATGTTCGACACTATGCCCCGCCAATGTTGCGTGATTGGTCTCGATGTTCATCTTGACGTGTTTTTCCAAACCGTATGCACGAAGGAAATTGATGCATGCCGCCGTATCGTAATCGTATTGATGTTTCGTCGGTTCTTTCGGTTTCGGCTCGAAATAGAATTGTCCTTTGAAACCAATTTGTTTCGCATAATCAACGGCAAGGCGCATGAACTTTGCAAGATGGTCGAGTTCCCGTTTCATGTCGGTGTTCCAGATACACTGGTATCCTTCGCGTCCGCCCCAGAAAGTATAGCCGTCGCCGCCGAGTAATTTTGTTACATCGAGTGCTTTCTTAACTTGAGCAGCAGCAAACGCAAAGGCATCGGCATTACAACTTGTTGCTGCGCCGTGCATATAACGGGAATTGCTGAAAAGGTTTGCGGTTCCCCAGAGAAGTTTAATGCCGGTTCGCTTCTGTTCTTCGGCGAAAACTTTTACAACTTCGTCAAAGTTGGCGTTTGATTCGCTCAATGTTTTTCCTTCTGGCGCAACATCGCGATCATGAAAGCAGTAGAATTTCAACTGCATTTTTTCGAGGAATTCGAAGAACACTTTTACGCGTTTTTGTGCGTTTGCGACGGTGTCCTTTCCTTCCCAAGGGCGCAGCATAGTGCCGGGACCAAAGGGGTCGGCGCCGCTGCCGCGCATAGTATGCCAGAAGGCGGCACTGAAACGGAAGTGGTCGCGCATTGCTTTGCCTTCGACTTTTTCTTCCGGATTGTAGAAACGGAAGGCAAGCGGATTTAATGATTGAGGTCCTTCAAACTGGACGGATTTAACTTCAGGAAAAAACGCTGACATTTTTTAACTCCAAAAAGATACAAAAGGGGGAAAATTCAAAACGATTTTATTTTCACAAAAAAAAGGGGAATTGCAAGAGACCGGCATAAATTTTCACTTGTTTGCGAAATAGCGGTAAATTTGGGCAAATTGGGCAACGAGCATTTTCATTAAGGGGTTATTTCACACGGAGGCACGGAGGGCACAAAGAAGGGGAAACAAGAAATTGATTCCTTGTGCCTTTGTGTGAAAAACTCCCCCCCAATTAATGCCAAAAAAACCACATACGACCATATGGACAGGTGGAATTTTTCCGAATTTGGGTGCTGAATAAAGGATTTTGGTTGACTTTTTGGGCAAAACTTTAACTTTTTTTAACAAATTTTGAAAAAAAAGCGGAATTTCCGGTTGAAATTTTCGGAAAAGTTGTTAAAATGTGTATGTAGAGTGTTTCTTTGTATCAGTACTCGCTTGGGAACAGCCCCTCCCGTCTTTCCGTAACTGTAATTTTTTACCAAATTGAGATAAATTTTTCAATAAACGGTTTTATAAGGTAAAATAGGGTAAGCGGAGTTTTTCAGAGTTTTTATAGAACAAGTGAAACATTTTAGCGTAATAACAATGTTGTCCCGGTTTTAGTTTCACTCCGGCAGGAGGTGAAGTTTGACAAATTTTTGAAATTTGTTTCGTTCCCTGCGTAAATTTGCCGATTTATCACATTTAACACCACATTTTAGGAGTTCAACTTGTACGACACCAGTTCTATGATTGACGATTTTGACGAAACTCTCCGCCTCGATGAAGATATAGAGGATATTCAGTCCCTAGAGGAAAAAGCCCTTGATGAAGATGCAATGGCAGGCGAGTTGCTCGTTGACGATGAGGACGAAGGTTTTGACGAGCAAGAAGTTTTTGACGAAGACCTTTTCAAACTCGAATCTGGAGATGTTTTTTCCGACGACCCCGTTCGTATGTATTTGCAGCAGATGGGTGAGATTCCGCTTTTGACACGACCGCGGGAAATCGCACTTGCGAAGCAGATTGAGATTACCCGCCGAAAATTCCGCGCTAAGTTACTGGACTGTGATTACGTCCTGCAACATGCGGTACGGACTTTGCGTCATGTCCACAGAGGAAAATTGCCGTTTGACCGCACGATTCAAGTTTCGGAAACGGATAATCTGGTTAAGCAGCAGATACAGTCGCGGCTTGCCGTCAATATCACCACGCTTGAGAAGATAATTTTCCGCAACCAGCATGATTACCGGATTGCCACTGACAAAACCCGGGAACACAGCGAAAGAATGACCGCGTGGCATCATCTCGGACGCAGACGGCGCAAAGCAGTCCGTCTTGTTGAAGAACTCGGTTTGCGGACGCAACGGTTTGAAACAATGGTTGCAACGCTGGAAGAATTCAGCAGGCGGGTTGATATACTCAAAGTTAAAATCCGGGAACACCGCGCAAGCGGAAGACCGGATTATGAGCGGCAGCCGTGGATTGATGAATTGCGGAACATCCTACAGCATACGCAAGAAACACCGACTAGTTTGCGCAATCGCGTAGAGTATATCAATAACCAGTTCATTAAATACCGCGAAGCGAAGCAGGGACTTTCAGAAGGAAACCTTCGGCTGGTTGTTTCCATTGCGAAAAAGTACCGCAATCGCGGCTTGAGTTTTCTTGATTTGATTCAGGAAGGCAACGCCGGTTTGATGCGGGCTGTTGATAAATTCGAATATCGCCGGGGCTTCAAGTTCTGTACTTATGCGACTTGGTGGATTCGGCAGGCGATTACCCGTGCCGTTGCCGACCAAAGCCGGACTATCCGTATTCCGGTTCACATGGTGGAACAGATGACGAAACAGCGGTCTGTTTCTCGAAAACTTTCGCAGGAACTGGGACGAGAACCCACGATTGAAGAAACGGCACATGCGGCTAACACGACGCTTGACGATACCCGAAAGGTTCAGTCGTTGAACCGCTATCCGATTAGTTTGGACAGACCCGTCGGAAACAGCGAGGACTCGCACTTCGGCGATTTGCTGCCGGATGGCGATGCGGAAAATCCGGTCAACGGCGCGTCCAACGATATGCTGCGGCTGACAATTAACAAGGTATTAAAATCCTTAAGTTTTCGCGAGCGGGAAATTATTAAACTTCGCTACGGTCTCGGAGACGGTTACACCTATACGCTGGAAGAAGTCGGTCACATCTTTCAGGTAACCCGGGAACGTATCCGTCAGATTGAAGCGAAGGCATTAAGAAAATTGCAGCAGCCCAGCAGAGCGCAAGACCTTGTAGGTTTTGTAGATTGATGTTATTATGTTGCCTGTCTTTTTGGAGGACGCTGACAAGGTGTCAGCGTCTTCTGTTGTGTTAGAACTTTACTTATCTTTATTTTTGGAGAACATCTTTTATGGCTATTGGGATTTCAAGTTCCGTTTTTGGTTTAGAACCGTCCGCTACGCTGGCGATGTCGGCAAAGGCAAAAGAAATAACAGCGCAGGGTAAAACCGTCTATGATTTGAGCGTAGGCGAACCCGATTTCGCAACGCCGCAGTTCATATGCGACGCAGCAATCGAAGCAATGAAAAAAGGTAAAACAAAATACACCATTGCAAGCGGAATTCCCGAATTGAAGAAAACGGTCGTTGAAAAATACAAACAGGAATACGGTCTGGATTACAGTCCGCAGCAGGTTGTTGTTACCAACGGTGCAAAACACGCTTTGCACAACGTTTTCTTCTCCACGCTCAATGCCGGTGACGAGGTTATCATACCCGCACCGTATTGGGTTTCATACGCTGAACTGGTCAAACTTTCCGGCGCGATTCCGGTGATTGTCCAAACGGAAGAACAAAATAATTTCAAGATGACGGCGGCGCAATTCGAGAAGGCAATCACGCCGACAACGAAAATGCTGCTGCTATGCAATCCGTCAAATCCAACCGGTTCTGTCTATACCGAAGCGGAATTAAAAGAGTTGGCAGACATCGTCATTAAAAACGATTTGACTGTATTGTCGGACGAGATTTACGATAAACTTGTTTATGAAGGCAATAAGTTCATCAGTTTTCCGACGCTGAATCCCGATTTGACAGAGCGGACGGTTGTTATCAATGGGGTGAGTAAGACGTATTCAATGACCGGCTGGCGTATCGGCTGGTCGATAAGCCCGCTGCATCTTGCGAAAAAGATGGGCGAGTTGCAAAGTCAGGAAACCTCGAATCCGTGCAGTATAAGTCAATACGCAGCACTAGCGGCATTGACGGGACCGCAGGATTGCGTTGCCGAGATGTTGAAAGCGTTTACGCAGCGGCGCGATTATGTTGCGAAGCGGATTGCCGATATTGACGGTTTGTCGTGTTCCGAAATGGGCGGAGCATTTTACGCTTTTTTCAATGTCAAGAAATATCTCGGCAAAAAACTCGGCGGCGTTCAGGTTGACAACTCGGAACAATTTTGTTTATCGCTGCTGGAGCAAAAACAGACGGCAACGGTAATGGGTTCCGCCTTCGGTTGCGAAGGATATGTCCGGGCTTCATTTGCTGCCAGTAATGAAATACTGAAAAGTGCTTTCGACAACATAGCCGAATTTGTGAGCGGTTAACAGTAAGTTCCGTTTAGCGGCGGTTCAACGAACCGCCGTTTTCATTATTATTCCCTTGACTTCCTCAAAAACCCTGCTGCCATGCATAAAGTTGACTATTTATTCCAATCACTTTGCGAATTTTGAGACACCGATATGAGAAAAATCGAAGGTAAATGACGCTAAGAGAGCATTCACGCTCGTCGAACTTTTCGATGTCATCGCAATCGTTAGATTGCAAAAAGAATGAAAGAGATGACACCAATGACCAGCGGTTGTTTTGTCGGCGGTATTGTTGGGCGGGTTATTAACGTATTACATTATAAAAGGTTCGATTCACGAGCGGGAAACTGTGTTTCCCGCTTCCACGAAAAAACGTTCACTAGACGAAAATGAAAAACGTCTTTCGGTAAAGCGGGAAACTGTGTTTCCCGCTCGTCGTCAACACTTACCGGCGGGGATAGCCCCGCCTCGTAATGAAGAGTCCGATCGTAATGAAGCGTCCGCTGCTAAAACAATTAAGATAATGATAATACCGCCGCCTACGATACCAACCAAATTACATATACCGGCGATTTTGACGTTCTTTTCGGCAGAT
>Ga0123353_10007930_pt1 | contig 14437 bp, 18 predicted proteins | sample TergutLab28metaG_3_FD_92763 | JGI IMG/M metagenome (GOLD analysis project Ga0123353, IMG submission 92763) | Labiotermes labralis P3 segment gut microbial communities from Petit-Saut dam, French Guiana - Lab288 P3 | ecosystem: Host-associated > Arthropoda: Insects > Digestive system > Gut ... | reverse complement strand
GATCCATCATCTCGAACTGGTGCGCCAGGTTCTGACCGAAATGCGAGTCCTGCATGGCCATCTGCTCGCGCTTGAGCGCGTTGGCGTTGGCCTCGAAAATGGCGCGTTGCTCCCGCTCAAGCTGCGCCTGATCATTGGCGTTCTTGCGTTTCTGGTAGTCGCCGATGGCGTCGGAAAGTTTATACATAGCCTCGTTCTGCATCCGCTCGCGGTCGAGCATGATTTGAGGCAGTTGCGTATTAGGTTGAGGATTGAAGGGCATAATTTCAAAGAATGTAGAATTGAGAAGTTAGGAGTTAGAATATTTATTTCGCCTTGATGATTTTGAGTGCAGTGTTCGACCATGGTGTCAAATCGACCGTGCCGCCCCCTACCGCTTCCTCGGTGAGTCCTTTGCCAGGAACACCGGACGCGCCCTCGTTGGTAACAACGGAAGCGTCAATGGGAAAGACTATCGAGGCAATCCCTCCGCCACCGTATGAGGAGTGCCGCCTTAGAATAAGTTCGTGCTTGTGCGTGCCCACCGTGTTCTCCTGCCGCGTGCCCACATCGCCGCCGCTCGACTCCTGCGCAACGCCGTTCTCCACCACGTTCCCAGAACCGCGGGTGTAGCGACCACGCGAGTCGGGAATATTGAACGTGCTGTAACCATCGCCCTCGCCCCAGATGGTGCCAAGGGCATCGAAAAGCACATCGTATTCCGCCCGCGACACCGCACGGCCGTCGCAGAGCAGATAACCCTCGGGTATCTTGTCCTCCGCGCCCATGAAGTCGAACTGCGTGCCCACTGGCACGATCACCGAAGCAAGAATACGCAGCGCATCCAGAGAGAAGTGATCGGCGGTAATCGCCTCCTTGGCAATCGCCCGCGACGTCACCGCCTCGTCATCGAGATGCTCCGCTTCCACTTCCTGCTTGTCGAGCACGGCGTTGTTGACCATCTTGTTGAGCTTCCTCGGCGTCACCACCTCTTTGCTCCGAAATTTGTGTCCTGCTTTCATAAAATCATCGTGTCGTTCTTGTAATCCCTTCGGGATGGTTTCTTGTAAAATCGACGGCCATGCTCCGCACAGCCCACCGAGCCTTGCCTTTGTTGCGCACTCGTATCTGGCACTGATGAGCGTAGGCGCGTATCGCGCCTCTCCATGCCACCGTATCGCCCGCCCGTGCCTTCACAGTGCGGAGATCATAGGTCACATCAGGCTCGCCCATTTCTACCGTCACGGCTGCCTCGGCGCATCCAGTAGTAGTCAGCGCGTTCATTCGGGAATATGCCCATAGAAAACGCTTCCCTTCTGGAAACTGCCCCGCATAGTTCCTCGTCAAAATCTCCGCATCCACAGCATTGAAAACCTCGGGCGTTACCTCGTCTCCCGCTTCACTCTCCTCAAGCACCCAAATCGTCCCGAAGTGCCCCACGCCATACACGCGCATCTTCCCGCGCCACTCGCCCACCACGAGACGCTCGACAAGCGGCAAGTCGCCGAAATCATCCACGCTCTCCCACTCCTGCGTGAGGGCGCACCAAACGAAAATCGCATTAGGCCACTCCGCACCGTCCACGGGCGCGGCCAGAATATACCGATTATCATGCCACGCCGCCCAGCACCTGTGCGCGAACTCGGGAGTGATCCGCTCGATCTGATCGGCGATCTGCTCCGACAACGGCACCTGCCGCCCGCGCACCTTGTAATCCTGAAACGTCGCATCAATCGCGTAAACGCCCTGGTCGGCCAGAAAGTAAATGAACGGCCCCGCCGTCACGATGGAACGAGGCGCACGGCAACCCACCTCCGAAGTCAGCAATTCCACGAACGAATTACCCTCCGCCAAAGACTGCGCTGTCGGATCCACCTGAATCCTGTAGATCGACGTCCGCATGAACGCCAGCAAATCACTCTGCGCCATCGGGTGCAAAGCCACGAGACTATCCGCACTGCCCACATTGCAACGGAAGGCATTGAAGAAAATATCGAACGTCTCGTAGTCGAGAATGTCACTGGCGAGCACCTCGTCACGCCCGCTCGCCACGAGCAAGCGATTATTGAAATAGCACCCGATACCGCTCCCCGGTATCGTCCCATACGACGCACCCGCCTCGGGCACACCCGCCGGCGACCGCTCAAAGAAATCCTCGTCGCCGTCCCACGATACCGGAGCCTTCACAGCCCTAGCCTTCGCCTCGCACACCCAATCCTCCGGCACCTCGGAAACCCTGAAATTCTCCACCCAAATCTCGACGACGCCGTCAGGCAGCACACGCCGAATCTCCCACTGCCTATCAAGCAACGGATCCCACATCCCCGACAACGCCAACCGCAACCCTGGCTCCAGCCAGTCGTGCTCCTCCGCGAACCGCATACGAATGCGCTTCCCTCCGCTCGCCCGCCACACATCGGCAAGCTCCACCTCCGCGAAGTTCCCCACCGTCTCGCGCCCGCGCAAAACGATCAGACGGTCAAATGCCTGAATTACCTGCACCGTATCCGCCGCCTCGATCACTTCGCCATCCGGCAGCGGAATCAAAAAGCCGCCGTCCTCCTCGCGCCACAACCAACACAAATCCGCGAGAAAGACGGCGAGAAACTCCTTGCCCTCGGTCTTGCCGCTACGAGGGCTCGAAAACCTGCCCACCGCCCGCGCATCGCCGCTATACTCCTCGCGAAGCATCCTGTGCCCCTCCGCAAGCAACTCCTCATCGGTCTTGGGCGTCCCGTCCTCGTGGTCCTCGTCCGGTAGTATCCAATCCCACTCCGGCGCATCGGGCGTCTCATCGAAAACCTTGATTTCCTCCCACGAATCGAGGATGTTCCCCGCCAAATGCTTGAGACCCTTGCGCACCTCTGCACGACCGCGGGACAGCCGCACATTGCGAGCCATCGCAAGCAATCCCTGTTCCAGAACGGCAGCGTCGAGCCGCGAACGAAAGCCCGCGAAGGCCGCGTCCCCATCCTGCTGCACATTTGTATCTAAAACCGATTGCGTCATAAAAATTATCCAGTCCTGTGTTGCGCGTTTACGCGCTACTTCTTCGCGTTCTTATCAGCCATATGCCCCGACACGCCGCCCGCGACACCGCCCACGACGGCACCAATCGCAGTGCCCCACGGCCCAAACGACGAGCCCATAACCGCGCCCGACATCGCACCTCCGGCCGCGCCGACCATCCACCCGCCGCCGCCCGCAGCGGCCTTGTTCTGCTTATTGTAATACTCGCTCCACTGGGCGTTATTGTTCGTGTTGTAAAGGTCGTTTCCGTAGTTGAGCAACCCGTTGTAAATCCCCTGCGACACACCCGAATTGACGGCACGGGAATAAGGGTCGAGGCTCGCATAGGCACCAGCCATCCCCGTCCAATTCTGCTGATTCTGGTTCAAGAAATTACCCGCAATCTCCCACCCCGCGTGCTCATTGCGACGCAGCATATCCGCCGTGCCCATCCCGAGCTGCATACGCTCATTGTAGCGGTCGGAAGCGTAACGATCACGATTGAGCACCTCGGCGGCCAGTCCCGCATTGCCCATGAGATTGCCACGAGCCGCAAAAGCCGTCCGCGCCTGCTGCTGCGCATCGCGGATTTGCTCGGGACTCAGCGACCTGCCGAGCATCACGCCATCATGGGCACTGCTCTCCAATGCGCTCTCCAAAGCCGTGCGCTCCGTCAACGACGGCGCACGCGACGCGAGCAAATCGAACTGATTCATGTTCGCGTTCGCATTCCCCAGCATCGCCAGGGCGTTGGCCGTATACTCGTTGTCGTAGCCCTGCGCCACCTTGTTGATGGAACTCACCATCGCGTTGGTCGACTTGCCCAACTGGTTGTTGATGCCCGCCATCTCCGCGTTGAAATCACGCATCGCCGGTGCCGTTGCCTTGCTGCTACTGCTGCTTCCTCCTATTCCAAACATGTCTGATACCTCCTCATAAAAAATTATCCAGTTCTGTGTAGAGCGTTTACGCTCGCTTCACCGCAAACCGCCCCTGCGAATGGACGGTCGTCTCGAAACCATTCAAATCCTCCTCGTCGAGTATTTTTTTCTCGGCGATACCCTCCTGATTGAGGGACTTTTCGAGCTGCCCATCCTCGCTCCAGTAGTCGGCCTTGCACGCCGCGACGATGAAAGCCACCCAGCGCGACGACACAAACTGCCTCACCCAGTGCGGATTGCTCATCGACGGATCGCCGCCCACGGGCTGAGGCATCTCCTCGGCATCAGCCTTGCGCCTCCTGCGCTTCTTTGCCGGAGCTGGAGCCACGCGGCACACCCAGCAATCCTTGTTATGCAGCACCACATCACCCTTCTCGTATGCCTTGCCCTCTTCCCACAAATCCTCCGTGAAACGCGGGCTCTCACCGTAGAAAGCCATCGAAACCTTCGTCCCGTTTGGCGCATTGATCCACACACCCGCTGCGTCGGCAGTCCATTCAGCTGACGGAGCATTCTTGTTCTTGCGTCTGTCGCCGAACCACACGCCCAGCACCCGCCCGATCTCCACGCGCTCCGCGTCGATGCCGTTGTCGCTCCAAGTAAACTGCGAAAATCCGTCAGGACCACGAAACCCGATCTGATGCCATAACCCCGATGTTGCATTGTAAAGCTGGAAGGTGCTGTCGGTGATGCGGAAGTTGCGCCCCTCGATCTGCCCATCGAAACCCTCGGGCACAAGTCGATTGTCCTGCACCACGCACATCCGCCACTGCGTAAGCTCCACCCACCGTGGGTAAAGCCACGCCTCCCGCGCCCGCTTCTCAATGTTCTCGGCCGTCGACCGGCGCACGTTGTCATTCACCGTCTCGGGGTCTTGCCCCTGTGCGCTCAAAACCTTGTCTCGAAGTGTTACGTAGTTCATAAAATTATCCAGTTCTGTGAAGTGCGTTTGCGCATGTCACCACCGAGCCTTCACGCCTCGGCTGTCGATGTGTGTGAATCCAGCGTATTTGCCCAGCCCGATTTTGGCGGGGTCTACACCAGGGATTCGTTTCTTCTCGATGTCGTCACGCACTTGCGCCGGCGACAGTCCAAAGACATTGAAGTCTGCCGCTTGCCCCGATAGATGGAGACTGCTGTCCGCGCCGCCCACCTTCTTGTTGTGCGCGACCGAGCGATAGCCGCTGGTAATGGTCACGCTCTTGCCGTATTTGGTGCGAATGGCCTGTAGTAAGCGCAGAAGTTCTGGACAAACAAGAACGGTGTCCGCGTCGCACTTGCTGGCAAACTCGCGCACTTTGAAGTTAGCGGAGATATTATCGTCTCCATTTTTTTTGAATGAGTATTTCATGGTTCGATTGCCTTTCTCACCTCGGCATTCGGATTGAACTTTCCGCCTGGTGTGGTGCTGGTTTTCTTGTTACGTATGGGAGCCTCGCGCCGCCAGCGGTAGTAGATGCCGCTGAGGATGCCGATTGCAGTAGCAATTTGAAGAAGGATTTCCAAGATGACATCCTTTTCAACGTGCCAGCCGAACCAGCTAGCCACCAAAGCCACGAACGCAATAATGAGCGAGATGTAGGTGCGCTTGCCGACAAGCCAGTTGCGGAAGCGGTCGGTGTCCTCGTCGTCGTGGACGTAAGGCTCGGGCGTCTCGCGCCTACCGCGTCCGAATATTCGCCGGCGCGGAGTGCGGACGCGCTTGCCGTCCACGATGGAATCATTCGACTCCCCCGATTTTCCCGACTCCCCCGACGCCACGGGTATCACGAAGGCTACCGCCTCAGCAGCGGCGACGGGTTGAGAGAGTGCAGGCGTAGTCTTGGCGGGGTTCCACGTCCCCACCGAGGCGAACGGTTGCAAACGCCGCTCCTTCCCAAGCCACGTTACGCCCACAGTGTAATCCTGCGAGAGCACGTAGTCGGTGGTGGTGGATGTGCGTTCGCGCACGGTGTTTGTAAGCCCCGCACAGCCTACGAAGAGCACGCACGAAGCGAAGAGTAATGTTATTTTTGTCAGGTTTCTCATATGTTTCATTTGGTTGAGGTTCAATTGGTTTTCAGGTGGTGTATATAGCCGTAAAAAGCCTTGCGGTTCTCGTCGAGAGCCTTCGTCGCGCCCGCGAGAAGCATCGAGTGCTCGGAGTTCGTCCTTTCGAGATACCCGATAAATTTATCGCTGGCATCCTTGCTTTCCTTGCGGGCGGCGCGAATGTCGGTGACGAGGTAGCGCACGAGCCACGCAAAGGCAAGGAGCAAGACAAGCGACACGCCCACGAACCACCACCGGAAATCATATTCGGCAATCTTCGTAATCGTGTTGATGGTCAGCTCCTCGCTCATTTTTCCTCCTTCTTGAGCTTCTCGAATCTTTCAAGAAGCTCGATGTCACTAGGCTCCCCGCGCTCGGCGGCCATCCACGCTGGAGTTCCTATTGCAGCGGGATACCGATCGTGCCGCACCGTGCGCTCGATGGCTGCATGGGTGGCAGCGAAGTCGGCGGCGAAGGCAAGGCTCCACGGCGTGGCTTCGCTCTGGTGCGGCGAGAGTGCCACATCCAAGGGCAAAATCTCGGGAGTGTATGGCACAATAGCAATGTTCAATGTCAGCACTTCGGGTATGAACGAAGCTACCGTCACGTCCCAAGGCAATATTGCTGGCGTATACGGCATGAGATCAATGTCCAAAAGCGATGCTTCGGACGCGACAGGCAAGCGCGTGACGACGTAGGGCGCAAGTGTGAATGCTTGCGCCGCGTCGAGGCTCACGGCGAGCTTGCGTGCCTCGCTCCGCGCCGGGTGCGCCTTGAGCCGCCCGCGCCATTCCTTGCGCGGCGGTTCGATGCTCTCTGCATAGGCGGAGAGTGCAAAGACGAGCAAGAGTAGCGTGGCGAGACGGTTCATTTTATTTCAAATTTCCTGCCGTCGCGCTGCGCTTCGACGAAGGCGTTTTGCCTGAGCGTGTCGTGGTCAATCGCCCTAAGCGCAGAGGCAATTTTCTCGACGGCGATATTGAGCATTACTTCGCGGTCGGCCTGCCTCCACTCTGCCATGGCCGCGTCCAGTTGCGCTTGCGGGGATGGCACTACGGTAGCGAGAGCGGCGGGCGGCTTGAGTTCGGCGGCGGTGAATGCCGCCTTGTCCGTGCCCGTGTTCTGTTGAGCCGTCCATGCGTTTGCCCGCGTGAGCGTTCCATCCTTGTTCTTGAGCGCGCTGGCAACGTTGGTCACTGCTGAGGTCACGTTGATGAGCGGAGTATAGCGGTATGCCACGAGGGCGAAATTCAACGCCTCGGGATGCCCTACACGGATAGCTGCCCGCACCAGCAATGACATTTGCGGAAAGGCGCGTTCCAGCGAATACGGGAAGGCGTCCAGAGCAGCGTCGATATCGGCAGGGGTTTGCGCCGCCGTGAATTTTTCATTCGCTGCGACCCATGCCTCTTGCCACTCCTTGGCGGTGGGCGGTTTCGTTGCGGGTTCCTCGGCCAGCGCGAGGCTGCCGACTGCTACTGCGCTGATTATGGCCAGCGTCGCCATTATGTATCGTTTCATAAATTGTCCTCCGTTGAATCAAACACGTAAACGGGCACCACGGGAAAGTAGACGGGCACGCCGTCGAAATTCAAAAAGTAATCGTAAGCCAGGAACGTGACCGTCCACTCCCAATCCGCCGACACCTCGCCTGCGTCGATCTCCATCACGAAGCCCCCGACAGGCAGCCCGCCAGTGGCATTGAAAATGGGCGCATTGCCCTGCACGTGCCAGCGGTCGCCTTGCGCGGGATCGCGCGGCCACGTAAAACGCACAATCGGACGTTTCGTAAAGGCCGCATCCGTGAAAATCTGCCCGAGAGGATCCGTAGACATGTAAAGCCGCCGGAGATTGCCCTGCGGATCACGTGCCTTGACCTTGAAATCCGTGAGCCAATAGCCGTTCACGCGCTGACCGAAAGGCGGATGAAAGCACAACAGTATCTTCCTCGGCACTGGGACGCCTCCCTTGCACTCCACCACGGCGTTTATCGCCTCGCGATTGTTCCACCAGAAATTGTAAGGCCGCACGACGCGCCCGTTTTCGTCAAGCCCGATGGGGCACAGCGAGCCACCCAGCGCGTCGAGCATACCCCTCCTATTGGCCGTCCAGAAATTCTGCGGCGCGACCACCACGCCCGACTCGTCCACATCGACAGCCGCCGCCGGATGGTCCACGACGAGATTGATGGCCACTTTATTTGCCTGCCAGAAATTGCGAGGAGCCCGCACCGTCCCGTCGTCATTGAGATTGAGCGAAGAGGCGGCAAACGCCGCGCTGCCACTACAAATCAGCAAGAGCAGCAGCGCGGCGATAAAAAATAAATTCGACACCCCCGACACCCCCGACTTCCCCGACTTCCCCGACACTCCCGATGCCTTCACGCGCCGCAAGGCGCGAAGCGACCTCGCAAGCAACGGAAGCCGCGCCCCCGCCTCGCGAGGTTTATTGCGAAAGAAAAGCCATTTGCGTCCGATGGTAGTCATGAAATTGTCAACTCGTTAAAATCATGGATTTCCTGATTGCGGTCACACGATACTCGGGATTCTCCTGCAACCACTTCTGCACCTTGCGCTGGTCGCGCCAGAAGCCAGGGTCGCCGCTGCGCCGAATCTCGTCGAAATAAACCGCCGTAGGAACACGGCACAAATGCTGCCCGATGCCCTCCACAAGCGGCGATTCCGTCCGCCCGCCCAGTTCCTTCGTGACCGCCTCGACCTTGGCGTGGCTTGCTACGAGCTTATTTTCGTCCAGCCCTGCGATTCGTATTGCTTCCTCGATGTCCATGTATTTCGTCTTTGGTTTTGGTCGCCTCGGGCGGGTCTAACTCCGCCCGAGGCTCCCGATTTTGCGTTCGTCGTTTTGTTGAATATCCAGTTGCAGCGAGCGCGTTTACGCGCCCAGCACTATCTTGCCGTGCGCCAAGGGATTGAGCACCTTGAGCAGGCCGATGATGTTGAGAATCTCCGACTCGCCGCCACCGTTGTTCTCCTGCGGAAGGCGAATCACGGGCGACATGTGAGCCCGCAGCATATCGGGGCGAAGCATGAAGGCCGTATTGAGATTCGCATCCCCTTCGCCATAGGCAAGCCACGGAGAAGGCACCACCTCGCACGTGCCGAAATCGCCCGTGTAAATATCCACGGTGTTCATCAGCTTGCGCGTCGTCGCGTCCTGGTTCATCGTGCGAACCACCGCCGTGCCCGCCTCCGCCGTCGCCAGCCTCGCGAAGCCCGAAATGCGCCTGCGAACGGCTGGCCCGCACACGAGCTGGAACGTATTGTTCCGCTTCGTCTGCATCCACACGCTCTGCATCGCGTCGTTGAGATGGTCCTCGGTAAAGTCCTCCGCTGCCACGCCCGAAATGATAGACTCGACCGGAGTGCGGTAAATCGGATCCACGGGCAGGTCGCCCTGCGCCTCGTTCTGGATCCACTTGCCCAGCCCGCGCGTCACGTAGGCGTCCGTGCCGTTGTCCTGCTTCGAATCGTTGTTCGAGCAAATCGCGCACTCGAAGTCGCGCTTGAGCACCTCGAGCATCTTCACGATGCTCTTCGCCATCGCCTTCTTCTTGCCCACGCCCGCCTTGTTCATCAAGTGGACGCCGAGGAAGGACACGCTCGGAACGCGCCTGAACAACTGAATGCGACCCGCCAAGGGCCGATAGTTCTCATACGCGTTCTTCTTCTCGGCGTCGGTGATGTCCTTGCCGTCCACCACGCCTTTCGTATCCGGCTCGGGGAAGTTGTCAGCCGGCCACTCCATATAGGTATTGTCCGGCTCCCCGTCCTTCGGGATGAGCGATGTTACCGGATACGTCGCCGCATCCACGTTTGCGATGAAATCCGAAAGATCCTCGTGTTTGCCTTTTGCAAGGCGTTCTAAAAGTTGTGCCATATAAATGTAAAAATTGAATTGTTAAAGTTTGGAAAGTCCTGCTCCGGCACATTCATGTGCCGTCACAAAGTGCTCTCGATATAGTCCTCCATGGCGCGACTGTCACCCTGTGCAGCACGCTTGGCGGCCTCGTGATTGACCTTCTTGTCGGTCGGTTTCGTCTCCACGGGCGCAACAACGGGCTTGCGAGGCCCTGGTTTCGGAATCGGCTTCTTCGGCGTCACGGGAGGCTTTGCAGCCCCGTTTGCGTCCCCCTTCGCCTTCTCAGCCGCCGCCATCCGAAACGCCATACCAGCGATAGCATCGCCGATAATCATCTCGTAATTGGGCAGCTTCACAATGTCAGGGAACTGCGAAACAAAGGCATTGAACATCTGGCTCTGCACGGTCGCGCCGTCAAACATCTGCGGATAAGCCTTGCGAGCCTCCGCGCCGATGCTCCCGCGCTCGCGCAAATAAGCAAGACGCTTCGGTGCATCCTCCTTGATGCCCCGCTCCGCCTGAGCGAGATGCCTGCGCACATCGCCAGCCGAAAGGGACCGAGAAGAACCATCCTTGCCCTCCACCTCGCCACCGTCCATATTGTCAAGACACCACTCGCGAACGCTTTCCATGCGCCGCACGTAGTCATTGACCTTCTCTTCGGTATCGAGACTGGCAAGAGGATTGTCCGCGGTCGGAGTCAAGTGAGGTGCAGTGGCCTGAGCCAACTGAGCCTTCAGAGCATCACGCTCCTCCTCAGCCGACTTCATCCGCGCCGTGAGCTTGTTCACGCGCTTCTGCAACTTCTTGACAGCCGTCACGGGCTTCCCGTCATCGCCCTTGTCCTCGTCGCCATCGCCATCAGCGTCACCATCATCGCCGTCGTCATTGCTGCCGTCGTCGTCGTTGGCGTCGCCCTGGTCGCCGTTATCCGAATCCTCGGAACCATCGTCGTCGCCATCGCCACCCTCATCGGATGCCTCAGCGTCGTCATTGTCCGTGGTGTTCGTCTCATCGCCGTTATCACCGGCGTCGGACGCATCGCTCGCGTCCTCGGAAACATCATCGTCTTGCGCACCTGGTTGCCCAAGCCCCGCCTCCGCAAGAATATCCTGCGTAGACACATCGCTCCACGTTGTATCCTGATCTTTCTGTTGTATCGTATCTTCTGCCATGGTAAACTCCAAGAAGTCACTGCGGCCTTTATGGCGCACGCACTCCATGACGTAAATAATGCAACAGACAAGCAAAATCTCAAAACACTTTAGCTTGAAATCGAGGCTAATCACGCCTAATCGAGGCAAGTCGAGGCAAGTTTATATCGATCAGGAACGAAAAACCTCTCGACAAAACCATTTTCCCCGTCGCATCGGGACCCCCTTACGCGACCTCACGAAAATGCTCACACACACACAACCCCGCCACCCCGAACCCCACCAAATAAACGCGACAAACCACAAAAATCGACTGCGTACTTTTGTTACTCACCACGTTACTCGACACTTTTTATTTATCTATCAAAAGAGTAAAGTAAAATTATCGTAATTGGTTTTCTACCGATATTTCGCTCCTAACGGAGCTATCAATCCGTCGACACCTCCGTTTGCAAAAAAACGGGGAAGATGCTACATTGTACGGCACTATGGTATCGACATTGACAAGCAGAGGGCAGTTGACCATTCCCGCCGCCGTGCGGAAGAGGATGGGACTGCGGGCAGGAACGCGGGTGAGCTTCGCGGTTTTCGGCGAGGCCAATCCTTCGAATCAGTATGACGATGCGCTTGAACCCACTTTGCCCGTCACCGCACTCAAGGGGCTTTTCCCGAAACCCGAAAAGGCCGCGACCCTTGAGGACATGGAGGAGGCCATCGGCTGCGGTCGGAAGCAGAAATGGTAGGCCTCGACACGAACGTCGTCATCCGCTACATCATGCAGGACGACGTGCGTCAGGCGGCCGTCGCCAACCGCATTTTCGGAGAGGAGCTTTCGCTCGCGAACAAGGGGTTCGTTTCGGCCGTCGTGCTGTGCGAGGTGGTCTGGGTGCTTGCACGTTTCTACAAGCTCGGGCGCGAGAATATTTCGACCACTGTCCGCACTCTTCTTCGGACTGCCTCCTTGGAGTTCGAGCACCGCGAATGCGTGGAGCAGGCCTACCGCGACTCCAACGCGGGGTCGGCCAATTTCGCGGATTGCCTCATCGGCCTTGTGAATCGCAAGTGCGGAACCTCGACGACGCTCACTTTCGACCGCGACGCCTCGCGGCTGGAGTATTTCCGCTTGGCGCAGTAGGGGCGAGGCGTTCGTTTGCGCGACACTTCCAGTTTTTCGTGGTTAAAAAATCTTTTTTTTCGTTGGGCAGCTGTCGGGGTGAGGTGCCTCGACGGCATGGTTTCGTGTTCTACCATACGTTGCCGCAGGCGTTGCAACGCCAGGTGTTGTCCACCTTTTCTATGTCGGTGCTTCCGCATACGGGGCATTGGGAGCCTTGGACGCTCATGGCTTGGATTATGTATTGGAGTATTGCTTTCATATCGTTTCGGTTTGGTTTGGTTTGGGCGATTCCCCTGCGACGGGGCCCCCTTACAATCGATTCAGTCGATGCAATCGAGAGAATCGAGGGAGTCGAATGGCTTTAATGATTTTTATAGTTCGGGTGGGTCAGTGGTTTCCTTTGGCGATGGCTCCTGTCCAGTTGGACATGGCTCCGAGGACTCGGAGGCGGGTGTAGCCCATGCCTTCGAGCAGCTCGGCTGCGACGGGGGCGCGGTGGCCGCTGGCGCAGTAGAGGATGATGATGGCGTTCTTTTCGGGGAGCACGGCGGGGGCGTTTGCCTCGACGGTGTCCAAGGGGAGCAGGATGGCTCCGTCTATGTGCCTGCCTTCGTATTCTTCGGGCGAGCGGACGTCTACTATGTAGCTTCTTTCACTGGGGGCGGCTGTGGGGGAGCAGGGCGTTTCGGCTAGGATGATGGCGGCTTCGGCGCCGGTGATGTTGCGGATGTGCGGTATGTTTGACATGTTCTTGGTTCCTTTCTTTTTTTGTTTATGTTGGTGTGGTTGAAATCTGTATTCAGAGGTTGTTTTGGCGTGCGGTTTCTGTGAATTTTTTGATGTAGATATCCATTTCCTCTGCAATCTCCGCGATAAATTGCTCCCTTTGCAATGGATTTTTCAATCGTTCAAACGCTTGCGAGTCCAGGCTCCAGAAGTCCAATCTGTTGCGGTCCGAGTATTTAAAGCCGTACCACCAGTCGGTTTGCTTGAAGCTCGATGAGACTTGGCGAATGGCTTGTATGAGTTCTGGATTCTCTTTTTTGTATTCGGGTTTTTTGAATCCATAGTAGTAGTCGTTCTCCACCCCGATGGTGAAGTGAACCGTTTCGCCGCTTTGCGTGGTGTAGACGGGAAACGCTATTTCGTAGTAGCGGTGCCTGTTTTTTGCCCTTGCGTAGTATTCGCTGACGTCCTCCCTGAAGTCTTTCGGCACGATTCCGTAGCCTTTTTCTTTGAGTTGCTTTTGGAGTTCGTCCCAGAAATAGTTCTGGAGGTCATATTTGCTGAATTCTTCGTCGGTGTCGATGAAGAGGTCGCATTCGCGGAAGAGGCCTTCGATTTTGTATTTGGGTATGGTGTTTGTCTCGATGCCGTAGAGGTCGTTTTTGAGGATGGAAATGATGCCGAAAAGTTCCTCGGAAATGGAAGCGTAGAATTTCGACAATGATTTCTCCTTGTCCTTTGCCGAGTTGAAGTCGTTCATTTGCTGGATGATTTTTGAGACGCGTTCGAAGACATTGTTCGCGTTCTCTTCGGTAGTGTGCATCTGGATGTAGCCCAGTTCGAAAAGCAGATCCTTGAGGTCGTCTACGTTGTCGTCGGAGTCCTTGCCTTTCCCTTGCGAGTAGATCGTGATGTCGCCAGCCTTGATAATTTCTTTGAGGTTGCGCAGGAAGTCGTGGTAGATTTCCTGTTTCTTCTCGAATACCTTTACGCTTTTCTCGCGTTTCTCGTCGCCCTCCGTCTGCCCGCGCAGCAGGAACGCGGTGACGATGGCAGTGATGAATACGCCGATGAGCGCCCCATAGAATTGTACGGGTAAAGCTCCGACATTGTATTCTTTGAATATAACGGCCGAAGCCAAGAAAAGCATGATAAATGCAATGATTACGGCATAAAATAGATAGTCCTTCTTTTTCATAATATTTTAAATTCTTTATTTTTTAACCACGAAAAGCATGAAAGGCACGAAAGGTATTTTTTCAGGTAGCGGTAGGTGGTGTCCCGAACGTTCACTTTGTATGCCTCGGCAAAGGCGGGGATGATGTAGGAGACGAAGCTGATTTTGTTGCTGGCCGTCTTGTTAACACGTCCCTCCATGGGAGCAACAGGAAAAATGTTGCGTGGAAAATGTCGCGGGAAATTTCTTCGCGAATCGAGTCGAATGGAAGTCATAGGCAGGCACCTCCGTGTTCGTTCACACCGCAGAGGCAGGGGTCGTTGTCTCCAGCGTCGCGGCTCCGCTCAATGCGGCGGGCGATGCGGTCGAGCGTCTCGACGCACTGTACGGGGTGACGACCCATGGTGGTCTCGCCGCTGAGCAT
>Ga0123353_10007928_pt1 | contig 14438 bp, 11 predicted proteins | sample TergutLab28metaG_3_FD_92763 | JGI IMG/M metagenome (GOLD analysis project Ga0123353, IMG submission 92763) | Labiotermes labralis P3 segment gut microbial communities from Petit-Saut dam, French Guiana - Lab288 P3 | ecosystem: Host-associated > Arthropoda: Insects > Digestive system > Gut ... | reverse complement strand
CTGGTCCGCGATCGCTCGCGTGGCGGCCTGCCGGATCCACCACGTGGCATACGTGCTGAACTTGTAGCCACGGCGGTACTCGAACTTCTCCACGGCTTTCATGAGCCCCGTGTTCCCCTCCTGAATCAAGTCCAGGAACGAGAGCCCGCGGTTCATGTACTTCTTCACGATGCTGATCACGAGGCGGAGGTTTGCCTCCACCATCTCCGTGCGGGCCTTCTGACCCGAGCGGAGGATTTCGCGCAGCATCTCAAACTTCGACAGGAACTCTTCCGGGTCCATGCCGAACTCCTCTTCCGTCGTCGCCATCCACGAGGCGATGTCCTGTATCTGCAGGTCGCGCTTCTTCGTCTGACGCTGCTTCTCCAGTTTCACGCGCTCGTTCAGCTTGTTCTTATACGGACGGTAGATTTTCTGGTCAGCCTCCGTGCAGAGGCTTTCCAAAATCTTCTGCTTAAAATTCAGGCTGCAAAAAACTTCGACAAGGTCACGGCGCGCCTTCTCCAAGGTCTTCATGGTGCGTTTCTGCTTGTCGTCCCGCGCCTCCGCGCAGACTGCCGCATACGCCTTGAGGATTTTCGTCCTCGCCTGGACGAGACGCCGCTTGACCTTCTCGATGTCCTCCATGTAAGCGTCGCGGCTGTCGGCGAACTTGTCGGTCACCACGCGGTCAAAACGCTCGACCCCGGTTTCCAGACGGTCAATCAGCTCCAGATACAGGCGGGGCGCAAACGCAAACTGGTTGAACATCTCCCGCTCTTTGCTCTCGGCGTACTCGATGCGCTTGCAAATCTCGACCTCCTGCTCGCGGGTCAACAGCGGCACCTGCCCCATCTGGTGTAGGTACATACGGATGGGGTCATCAAAGAAATCCATCCGGCTCCCGCGCCCCGTGCGTTGCTCATCCGCCTCATGCTCACTGCGGAAACGCTCCACCTCCGACACGTCAATAATCTCGATGTCCATCCGGCGCAGGATGGCAAGGTACGACTCAATATCCGCATCACGGATCACCGAGCTCGGCAACGCCTCATTGATGTCATCATAGGTGAGGTAACCGCCCAGGCTCTCGGCGCGCTTGATGAGCCCCTTGATGCGCTCACTGCACTCCTCGCGCTTCACCTTCGCTTCGGCGGCATCCGCCGCCAGCACCAACTCGCCGTCATCCCCGACGGAAAACTCAATGCCGTCCCCGCCGTCAAACATCTCATCCATGTCGCCCATGTCGTGGTCGGGGTACCCGAGGTCATCCATGTCCTCATCAAGCGCAATGGCATCATGGTACGGACGCTCACTCTCCGCCGCCTGGCTCAAAAGCTCATCCGCGTCAAAATCCAAATCCTCCGGCGAGATTTCCTCCGCATCCCCGTCCGGCCCCACGCCAAACTCCAACTCCGTTGAGCTTGCCGGACGCTTATTCCGCATGAGGGCACTCATGCGCTTATTCGGCAACGCGCCCGCCTTCTCCTGCCTCACCTCAACATCGACATCCTGCTCCGGAGCGGACGCCTTCGCCTTGGGGGTAGGCAGGGGGGTCTTCTCCACAGGCGCGGCACCCCTCTTCTCTTTCGCCTCCGCCTTTTGCGGCGGCACCTGTTTTTTACCACCTGGGGCAGACACCCCCTGTGCCCCGGCGTTAAGCTGTTGCGTTTTCTTTTTAGGAGATGCCGCACGCTTCTTGGCCGGCTCATTCTTCTTCAAAGTCACTTTATTCGCTGCCATAAGTCTCCCTTTTTCTTCCCTTCCGAAAACCTCACCGTGACGCCACCTGTCGCTTCCAGACAGACTTCACCTAATTATAGAAAGAAAATAGCCCAATAGAATACCCGTTTTCGGCACACAAGTCAATAGCGCATAAAAAAATATGTGCGCGGTGAGTGGCTAGTGGCTAGTGGGTAGTGGTCAGTGGGTAGTGATTAGTGGGTAGTGGTTAGTTGCAATGTCTCCGAGGCACTACCCGCTACCCGCTCAACCGAGGGGACAACCGCTACCCGCTCTGCACGCTTCGCTCACCCGAGGCACTAACCACTACCCACGAATCACTAACCCGAGGCACAAGAGCGGGTGCGCTCCAGTCCCTCGGAAGATTGTATAGTGTTTTAACTTCACATTGCCGCCCTTTCAGGGCTCAAAACGATGCGCCAATGTCAAGTTGAATTACTCTACCCACTAATCACTAACCACTAACCCGAGGCACTACCCACTACCCACTAAATCTGAAAAATTACCCTTGCCAATGGGGAATAAAAGCGGTAAACTGAACGTTCAATTGGGATGTGGGGTCATGAGACCGCAATGAAGGAAGAAAGATTATGGAATGTAAAAAAGAGGCGAATGGGGAGAAGTGCAATTGCACATACTCGGGGTGTTCACGGCATGGCATCTGTTGCGATTGTTTGTCGTATCATCTGGCGAAACGTCAGCTCCCGGCGTGCTGTTTCCCGGCGGAGGCGGAGCGGACATACGACCGCAGTTTCGCGCATTTCGCGCGGTTGGTCAGTGAAGGCAAGTGCTAGCTGAATATCCAATATCCAACACGGAATGTCCAACGTCTAAGTGGAATACGTTTTCGACACCTACAAAATCCTGTTTGCGCATTACGGCGAACAGCATGGGTGACCGAGCAAGAGCGGTGCGCGTGTGCTTTTGCGCCTTGCAATGCACAGGAAACGCAGGTATGATAGTTGCTCAAAATGAAGGAGTGAACCGCAGGCCATGAGTAAAAAAGAGATGACTTCCGCAGAGCGCGTGATGACGGTTTTGAGGAACGGTGAGCCGGACCGTATCCCGCATTTCGAGTGGATTATTGACAAGAAGGTGCGTCATGCGCTGTGCCCGGGTGCGTCGCTCGAAGAGTTCACGATACGCATGGGGCTGGACGTGTTGCTGACAGACCCGGACTTCAAGACCGAGCAGGTCGCGCCGAACCGTTTCCGCAACGAGTGGGGCATTGTCGTTGAGAAAGGCACGGAGCAGCACTCGACTGTCGTTGAGGCGGTTATCCAGACGATGGAGGATTTGCAGAGCTATGAGCCGCCCGACCCGTATGCGCCGGGGCGCTTTGCCAGCCTGCAAAAACTCGTTGCGCGTTACAAGGGGCAATATGCCATTTGCGTGCATCTGAACGATGTCTTTTCCATCCCGCGCAATTTGATGGGTTTTGAGGAGTTGCTGGTCGCCTCCATGCTGGAGCCTGAGCTGGTGCGGAATCTGGCGGAGATGTCCGCAGACCTCAATGTGAAGCTCGCGCATGAGGCGGCGCGGTTCGGCGCGGACTTCGTTTTCACGGGCGATGATTATTGCTCTAACACGAATTCGTTCCTTGCGCCGGATGTGTTTCGTGAACTGATGTTCCCGTCGCTCAAAAAAGTTTTTAAGGGATTCCGTGATGCCGGGCTGCCGCTCATCAAGCACACCGACGGTAACGTCATGCCTTTGCTGGACATGATCTTGGAGGCCGGGATTGACTGCCTTGACCCCATTGACCCGATGGGTGGCATGGACATGGCGGAGATGAAAAAGCAGCACGGGAAAACCATCGCCCTGAAGGGGAATGTGAACTGCGCGACCACCCTCGTGAACGGCACGGTGGAGGAGGTTGTGCAGGAGACCCTCGGCGTGATGCACGCGGCGGCAGCGGGTGGCGGGCTGATCCTCTCTTCGAGTAACAGCATCCATTCATCCGTCAACCCGCTGAACTACCTTGCCATGCTCAACACCATCCGCGCCTATGGGCGTTACCCTCTGTGCTTCGATTTCGTCCCGACTGGCGCGCGGGATGCGTTCGGCTAATCATACGGGCAAGCAAGTCTAAATTCTAAAGTGTCAAGTCAAGTCGGGCAAAGTTGAAAAGGGAAAGGGTCATGATGCGGTTCAAATTTTTTATCACGGTGTGTGGGTTTCTTACTACGGTGTTGCAGGCCACGGCGACGGTGGCGCGGGCGGTTGCTGCGCCGCCGCCGGTGGCGGTGATTCATGGGCATGACTCTACCCCGGCAGGGGAGCGGCGTTTCGCGCTAGCGCGAGCGAACAATGCGGTGCGCTGGTACAAGGACGCAGGGGTGGAGTGCGTGCTGTCGGACGATACGGATTTGAAGACGGCGCTGACCGGCAAGCGCGTGGCGGTACTGGTGTACACGGCGATGCCGACTGCGCCGCAGATGCAGGAGTTGCGGGCGTTTGTCGGGCGGGGCGGAAAACTCATCGTGTTCTATTCGTCGTCGCCCGAGTTGGCGAACCTCATGGGGATGAAAACCGAGGGGTATCAGAAGGGGACAACGGACGGGCGGTGGTCGCAGATGCGGTTTGTCAAGGGCGCGCCGAAAGGTGTGCCGGGCACCGTCTTGCAAACCTCGTCGAACCTGTTCGTGGTGAAGCCCGTCGAGGGGCGTTCGCAGGTGATGGCATGGTGGCATGACCGTCAGGGGAGGCAGACGACCGAGGCGGCATGGCTGTCGTCGGCGCAGGGGCATTGGATGACGCATGTGCTGTTGGCGGACGGCGACGCGGCGGCGAAGGGGCGGCTCCTGCTGGCGTTGGCGGCGGAGCATGACCCGAGGCTCTGGCAACAGGCGGCGAGCCGCCGTCTGGAAACGTCGCGGAAGGTCATCCGCAACACGGACGGTGCGGCGGCGTTGAAGACGCGGGCGGAGGCATTGCAAAGCCCCGACCAGCGGAAACGTGCGGTGGCGGCGGCAGAGGGGGCGCGGAAAACGGAGGCGAACGCGGCAAGGCTGTTGGCGGAGGGCAAGGCGTATGAGGCGTGGGCGGCGGCGAACGAGTTACGCGAGATGATGTATGAGACCTACGGGTGGATGCAGAGCCCTCGGAAAGGCGAGATACGCGCGGTGTGGGACCACTCGGGCAGGGGGCTCTACCCGGGCGACTGGGCGCGGACGTGCCGCCTGCTGAAGGACGCTGGGATTACGGATATTTATGTGAATGTGGCGGGGGCGGGGTTCGCGCATTACGCCAGTTCGGTGTTGCCGCGCTCACGGGTGTTCGAGGAACAGGGCGACCAGCTGGCGGCGTGTATCGCGGCCGCCAAACCGCTGGGGTTGCGCGTCCATGCGTGGCTGCTCTGCTTCTCGACAGAGGGCGCGACGCAAGAGCGGCTTGCGATTTTCGCGAGGCGGGGATGGGTGCTGACGAATGCGGATGGCTCGCCGAGGCCATGGCTCGACCCCGCTGTGCCAGAGGCGCGGGCGTATCTGGTTGAGGCGGTGAAAGAGATGGCGACGAAATACAAGGTGGACGGCGTGCATCTCGATTTCGTGCGGTACCCGGAGTTCTTGGCGAGCCTCGGGCCGACGGTGCGCCCCCGCTTCGAGGCCTCCGCGAAGGTGCGGACGACCAACTGGCCGGAGGACGTGACGACCGGGAAACACCGACAGGCGTTCCTCCGCTGGCGGGCGGAACAGGTGACGGATTTCGTGCAGGCGGCGCGGCGGGTGATGCGGCGCGACGCGCAAGGCAAACTGCTCACGGCGGCGGTGTTCGGCAAATACCCGTCGTGCGTGGATGCGGTGGGGCAGGACTGGGAGTCGTGGCTGGACATGGGACTGCTGGACTACGTTACGCCGATGAACTACACGGAGGACATGGCGAGGTTTAACGAATGGCTCGGCGCACAGACGCGCACACGCAATCAGGCGATGAAAATTGTCGCCGGCATCGGCGTGACCGCCTCGGAAAGCCGCCTTGACGCGGCGCAGGTGATTGACCAGATTAACGCCGCCCGCAGAGCCGGATGCCCGGGCTTCGCGCTCTTCAACCTCGACACGACAATACGGCAGGAAATCCTTCCCGTTTTGAGGCTCGGCATGACCGCCCCCACGCGGTGATATGGGGGGGGGTAGCGCATGGCGTCCCGCCGTGCGCCACCTTATGGACGATATGGACGGGGGCGACCGCAAGGGTCGCCCCTACAGGCTCTGTGAAAACTTCCGAGGGGGTGGAGTGCACCCACTCTTGTGCCTCTGCGAGAGAAAATACTGAAGCGCATTCTACTTGGACATTGGGCGTTCCGTGTTGGATATTGGATATTCAGCAGGCATGGCGAGGACGCCATGCGCTACCTGCCGAAGCGGTATTCCGTGAGTGATTTGTATTCCCTGCCCGGGTAGAGGATGGTGGAGGGGAAAATCGCTTGGTTAGGGGAGTCGGGTGTGTGCTGCGTCTCCAGCGCAAACCCGGCATGGCGGCAGAGGTTGCGCCCCTCTTGTTTGCTGGGCATCTCGTCCGTGATGTGGTTGCCTGTGTAGAACTGCACGGCTGGCTCGGTCGTCCAGACCTCCATGCGCCGACCCGTTGTCCGCTCATACACCTCCGCCGCTTTCGTGAGGGTTCTGGGGGTGTTGCTCAGGATGAAGTTATGGTCGTAGCCGCCCCCGAAGCGGAGTTGCTCGTTGTCCGCGCCGATGCTCTCACCGATGCGGCGCGGGGATGTGAAGTCGAATGGCGTCCCTGCCACGGGGACAATCACGCCTGTGGGGATCAGCCCCTTGTTCACGGGGGTCATCCTGTCGGCGAACAGGGTCAGCTCGTGGTCGAGGATGTCTCCCGCGCCCTCGCCCTTGAGGTTGAAGTAAACGTGCTGGGTCAGGTTTACGGGTGTGGGCTTGTCGGTCTTCGCCTGATACGCGATGCGCCATGTGTTGTCCGCCGTCAGCCAGTACGTCACGGTCACTTTCAACGTCCCGGGGTATCCTTGGTCACCGTCAGGGCTGGTCATCGTCATGCGCAGACCGACGTTCCGCCCTTCCTTGAGCGGCTCCGTCTTCCAGATGTATGCCTCGAAGCCCCGCAATCCGCCGTGCAGTGAACACGGCAGGCCGCCTGGCTCATTGTTAATCGGGAGCCTGTAAACGTTGCCGTCCAGCGCGAACGTGCCGTTGGCGATGCGGTTCGCGTAGCGGCCGACGAGCGACCCGAAAAAGCGGTCGTGCCGCTCGTAGCCCGCCACGTCGTTGAAGCCCAGCGTGATGTCCGCGAGTTTGCCGTCGCGGTCGGGCGCGTACAGCCGCACGACCTTCCCGCCCAGGTCTATCACGTCCATCACCACGCCGCCCGCGCCCGTCAGGGTATAGAGGTGAACCGCCTCGCCGTCCTTCGTCATGCCGAACGGCTTCACTGTCACCGAAGGCTCAATCGCCTTGCCGCGCATCCCCGTACCCCCCGTATGGGAGCAGCCCGCCACAAACGCAATCATGGCGGCCGCGAACAGGCTACTCCCCGTCATACGCTTCATGCGGCTCACTTCTCCGCGATGTCAAACGCCGCGACGCCCTTGCCGCGGCGCAGGAACAGAATCCCGTCCGCGACCACCGGAGACGACCAATGCTGGTCATTCCCGTAGTTGACTGCGAATGACGAGACCACCTTCGGCGTGTTCGGGTTCGACTTGATGTCCACCAGCAGCACCTTGCCGCCGTGTTCGTCGTAGGTAATCATTCCGGAGGGCGTGATGCAGAACGTCGTCTTCCGCGCATCCGGCACGTCATAGATCCTGCGCCCGTCCTTCGGGTCGAAGCACGACATCTTGCCGCCGCCTGACGAATAGATGCGCCCTTCGTAAATCGCGATGCCTTGGAAATGGTTGTCGCTGCTCTTTTCAGTCCAGACCGCCTTTGCCGTGTTGCCCGAGATCTCAAGGATTTCCGAGCCGTAGCCGTAGCCCGACGAGATGAAAACCTTGTTCTCGCCGCACAGCACGGGCGTGTTCGGGTGCACCGCGTGACGGTTACGGTGTGGGTGCTTCCAGAGCACCGCCCCGGTCTCCGGGTCCAGCCCCACCGCATGGTCTTCCAGCTGGGTCACCAGCTGCCGCTTCCCGTTCAGCGTGATGAGGGCAGGCGAGCAATACGCGCTCCGCTCGCTCAACCCCGCGCTTCTCCAGACGAGCGCACCCGTCTTCGCGTTCAGCGCCACCACGCCCGCGTTCTCCCCGCCCGGCTGGGTGATGACCTTGTCGTCATACACCAGCGGGCTCTCCGCGATGCCCCAGGTGATGTTACGCCCGCCATACACCTCATGCGCGTTCACCTCCCACACGATTTTCCTGTCCTTGATGCTGATGCACACCAAGCGCCCCAGCCCGGACGTCACATAAATCAGGTCGCCCACCACCGTCGGCGACGTGCGCGCGAACGGGTAGTTCGCCACCCACTCCTGCCCGTACGCCAGTTTCCAGCGGTCCCCCGCCCCGGTCTTCGCGTCCATCGCGTACAGGTAGCCCATGTTCCCCTCGTTGCCCGTGATGTACAGCACCCCGCCCACCACGACAGGCGAGGAGTAGCCGTCACCCGGCAAATCAACCTGCCACAGCCTCTTCGGTCCGCCCTCCGGCCACGCCTTCAGCAACCCCGTCTCCGTCACAATCAGGTCACGGTTACTCCCGCGCCACTGCGTCCAATCCCCCGCCTGCACCACGCAAGCACCCATCGCCAAAGCAGCCAACACGCACGTCTGTTTCATCATCTCGCTCCTTTACGCTTCTACTGCACTATGGTAGAATTGGTATTAAGTATATCGAACCGCCCCCCGTATGCCAAGCCTATTTTACCAAAAGGAATCAGAATTTCGGAATGAGGATTTGGGGGTAGTGGGTAGTGGGTAGCGCCTCGGGTGAGTGGTTAGTGATTAGTGGGTAGTGGATAGCGCCTCGGGTGAGTGAAGAGTGCGTAGTGGTTAGAGCCTCGGAGACATTGCAACTAACCACTAGCCACTAATCACTACCCACTCAAAAAAAGTGGGTTGCGGGTAACGCCTCAGATGACATTGCAACTAATCACTAACCACTAATAACTAATCACTAATCATTGACGCTGATAAAAATAAACTCGTCTTTTTTAATCCGGAAGTTCAGGCGGGCAATGTACTCGACGAACGCAGGTTCGTTCTCGAAACGGAATTGGTTTGTTCTCAAGGTGTCGGTCGCTTTTTTCTTTTCCCCTATCTTCTGCAAAAGGTCTCTGCGCTGTTCTTCCAGCATCTCCCGCTGCTTTAAGTTCGGTTCGAGACAAAAGACCCATGCGCTCGTCACTATCGTGGCGATCACCCCGCAAAGAAATAAATTACTGACTAGTTTCCTGTGCCTCTGTAACTGCATAAAACCCCCTGAACGTTACGCTTCGAGATTTAACGGGGAATATAAACGCATTATGCGCGAAAGTCAAGTGCTTTTTGGATATTTTTTTATGTTGTCCGAGGGGCGGCGGTTTGCTGCCGTTGTGCAGCGAAGAAGGCTAGTCAATCATGCGGAAAAACCGGAACGCTTGCATGATGGGCTCAATCATCTCTGCGGGGCACGGGCACTGCCTGTCCGTCCCCACCCGGTTCCATGATTTCCGCGTCGGGAGGCCGGCAAGCTCCCGCACATGCGCAATCCAAGAGTCTTTCACAATGCGCCCCGTCTTCTCTTTCACGCGCCCGCGTATGTCCGCATTGGCAATCATCATCTCGTACCCTCTTTATGCTGTTACCGCCTGTCACCTGTCCTAACAGGTGATAAGCATACCACAGGCGCTTCATGTGTGCAAGGGGTTTCGGGGTGCCTTGCCGGGTTTAATTGCGGTGCCCGGAAAAAACATCAAAAAATGAAAATCACCTGTTGACTTCTGCGGACGGATGATGTATCTTTTTTTTCATCTACTGGATTAAGTCCAGTATTAGACGGTAACCACTAAAAAGGAGGACGCATGAAACATGCACGGAGTTTTGTAGGAGAGGCGCTCGGGACATTCATCTTGACGACGTTTGGCTGCGGGGCGGTGGCGGTGTCGGTTTTGTTCAACGCGCATCAGGGGCTGATGCAGGTGGCGCTGGCATGGGGGCTGGGCGTGACGCTGGCGATTTACGTCACGCGGCACCTGTCGAACGCGCACCTCAACCCGGCGGTGAGTATCGCGATGGTGGTCAGCGGGCGTATGCCCGCGCGGAAGCTGCCCCGCCATTTGATCGCGCAGTTTGTCGGCGCAATCGTGGCGGGCTTTGCGGTTTACCTGCTCTTCAACCCGTCCATCATGGCGTTCGAGGCAGCGCACGACATCGTGAGGGGCAGCCCCGAGTCCGTGACGACCGCCAAGATGTTCGGCGAGTTTTTCCCGAACCCCGGTTCGGGCGCGGTGGTGTCCATGCCGCTGGCGATGTTCGTGGAGGCATTCGCCACGTTCCTGCTGGTGCTGTTCATCTTCGCGCTGACGGAGGACTGCAACGCGGGGCGCCCGAGCAGCAGCACCGTGCCGATCCTCATCGGGCTGACGGTGACATCCCTCATCTGCCTGACCGCCCCCCTGACGCAGACCGGCATGAACCCGGCGCGTGACTTCGGCCCGCGCCTCGTGTCGTGGGTGATGGGCTGGGGTGATGCCGCATTCCCGGGCGCACCCGGGAGCGGCGGGTTTTTCTGGGTTTACATTCTCATGCCGATTGTCGGCGGCACAGCCGCGGCGGTCGCGTTCACACGCGGGATTGAACCGCTGATGCGCGCCAAGGCGGAGAAGGAAAAGGCGAAAGAAGAGGCGAAACAAAACCCTGCCGCCAGTGACGGCAACGGGGAATGAACAAGGGGAGAAGAGGACATGAATACTCAACGCATTATCTTTATCGGCGGTTTCTTGGGGGCAGGCAAGACGACCCTGATGTTCGAGGCGGCGAAGCGCCTGGCGGCTCGCGGCAAACGCGCAGGGCTGATCACCAATGACCAAGCGCCTGAATTGGTTGACACCACGCTCCTGCGCACGACAGGCTCGGAAGTCACCGAAGTGAGCGGAAGCTGCTTCTGCTGTAACTTCCCCGGGCTGGTCAGCGCCATCGGGAAACTCGCGACAGAGGCGAACACGGAAGTCATCCTCGCCGAGCCAGTCGGCAGTTGCACGGACTTGTCCGCAACCATCATCCAGCCGCTGAAAGACAAAAAAGGCGGCGATGTGTCCGTCGCGCCGCTTTCCGTGCTGGTTGACCCGAAACGCGTGGCCGGCATCTTGGACGGCAACTCGGCGGGTCTGCACGACAGCTCCGCATACATCTTCCGCAAGCAGCTGGAGGAGGCGGACTTCATCCTCGTGACCAAGGCAGACACCTTGGACGATGCCGCGCTTTCGGCATTGGGCGTCCGCTTGGCATCGGCATATCCCAAGGCAGAAGTGTTCGTGGTCAGCGCACGGCAAGGGACAGGGCTGGACGCATGGCTGGACGCCGTCATGACCCGTGCCGACACAGGCACCCACCTCACCGAGGTTGACTACGACACCTACGCCGAAGGCGAGGCAGTGCTCGGCTGGCTGAACGCGACCTACACACTCGCAGGCAACGCGGGCACAGACTGGAAGGCATTTGCGGAGACCCTGCTCGACGCGTTGAGCCGTGAGTTCGACGCCATGCCCGCGGCTGTCGGACACGTCAAGCTGGCGGTTTCGTCCGGCGCATCACTGGCGACCCTGAATCTGGTCGGCACACGCGAGACACTCGAAGTCCACGGCACCGCATTCCACGGCACGGCGGCAACCCTCACGCTCAACGCGCGCGTGCAGATGACCCCCGAGCAACTGGAGACCATTGTGCGCGGGCAGATGGCAAAAACGTGCGCCACGACCATCACCGCCCAACCCATTGCCTGGCGTTGCCTAAGCCCCGGCTACCCCAACCCCACCTACCGTTACGATACCGTCGTGTGAAGCGCACGAGTTTCAGGGACGTAGGCAACGGAGGGGGGCTGTAAGACTCCCCTCCCTATTGAGTGCCGTCCTTTCAGGGCTAAAAACGATGCGCCAACGTCAAGTTAAATGACTATATTATAAACCTGCAATGACAAGCATTTCAAAATCTTCCGTGGTTAATTTGTGTTCTCTCGAAAACTCGCCAAGTCGTGCGCCGAATATATCTATCGTTTTATATCCCAATGATTTTAACAGCCATGTTATTTCGCAGGGCGCATAATATCGTTCGTTACATTCCAGCGTCTTTTTGTTTCCGTCGTCATCCACAAACTCCACGGCATCATGTCCGCGGAATGTCATCAAGTCAAAGGAACTGTTTTTACAGATTGAGTTGCCTTCTTCAACTGTTGACGCGTGAAAGTCATCAACCGAATGATATAACGGGAACAGTCCGTTCAGGGTTGTGAAAATGATTTTTGCTTGAGGCTTGAGCGCTTTTGTAACGTTTGCGAGTATCTCAAAATTCATCTCATCGGTTTCCATCAGTGAAAATCCGCCTTCGCAAAGCATGATGGCAACATCGAACTCGCTGTTGAACGGCAGGTTTCGCGCGTCAAGGCATTGAAAATCAATGTGCAGGTTGCTTGCCTTCGCCTTTTCCCTTGCTCTTTTCAACTGTGATTCCGATAAGTCAATACCCGTCACGGTGTATCCGCGTTTGGTCAGCTCAATCGCATGGCGCCCTGTCCCGCAGCCAACGTCCAATATTTTCAGCGATTTGTCGGATGCCAATTCGTTCTCGATGAAATCACATTCGCCGATGGTTCCATGCGTAAAATTCTCACGGTCGTATGTTTGACCGTAGTTTTCAAATAATGATTCGTACCACTGTTTTTTCATGAGAATACGGTTGCCTCGCATCAAACCTGTGCATGATTCAAATGACCACGCGCTATCCTTGCTTGTCGCACACGGCACGCATTTTTTCGAGGCCGGTTTTTGCGGTCTCTTCGGCGGTGCCTTTCCAGTATTCGGGGTTGAAGACTTCCACCGACAGCCACACGTCGGCATGGTTGTCGCGGAACCCGTCAAGGATGTCTTTCAGCGGCGCGATGCCGTCGCCGGGCCAGATGCGGTCGGCGTCGCGGATGGTGCTGCGGGGTGGGTCAGCCGGGTAGTCGTTGATGTGGAAGCAGTGCGAGGCTTCGCGCCCGAGGAGGCGTAGTGCATGGAAGCTGCTCCCTCCCTTGTACGCATGGAACGCATCCGCCAGAACACACGCATCCGGGTGGTCTGCCCGTGCCGCCACATAGATGCACTGCTCAAGGCGGCTCAAGTTTGATGACGCGCCCCAAAACTCGATTTGCGGAATGATGCCCACGCTCCGCCCCAGCTCCAGCACGGCGCGGTAACGCTCCGCCAGCGCGTCCAGGCTGACCGCAGGGTAGTCGCCTCCGTTGATGCCGGCAGGTGGCGCGGCGATGTGCGTTCCGCCAAGCTCGGCGAGCATGGACATCTCGCGCTTCATCTGCTCCAGTCCCCTCGCGCGTGCGCTGTCGTCATTCACCGCCCAAGGCGCAAACCCGATGGCACTGGCGATCGACAGTCCCGCATCCTTGCAACGCGCCCCGAGCCTTTGGAGTGCCCCCTCGGTCTTGGCTGCCTCGGCAACGTCGGACATCCACGGCTCGATGCCTTGGTACCCGCTTTTTGCCGCCACCTCAATCTGTGCTTCGAGCGGCAACTGGTACCCGCGGATTGTCCCCGTGTTCAGGCAGAAGCGAAACCGACCTTTCGGCAACGCATTTCCGCCCCCCGCTTGTCCCCTCGCCGTCAATGCCAACCCTGTCGGCGCAACCACCGCCGCCGCACAAAAACTCCGCCGTGTAAACATCACTGTCCTCCTTGCATTGCGACCAGTTTAGCATGAAGCCGAAGGGGTTTCAATGAGAAATTACGAATTACGCATGATGAATTACGAATGGGTTTTATGAAGGCCGGGTTGCGTTGCGCCATCTGTTGAACGTGGTGGCGACACAGGTGGGGTCGGTGGTGTCTTCGATGATTTGGCCGGCCTCAAGGATGAGGAACCGTTGCGCGACGTTGCGGGCGAAGTCGGCGTCGTGGGTGGCGACGAGCAGGGCGGCGTGTTGGCGTGACAGTACCCGTGTCAGGTCGTCTTGCCCGACGGGGTCGAGCGAGGCGGTCGGCTCGTCCATCAGGAGGAGCGGGGGCGCGGCGACGAGCATTCCTGCCAGTGCCACGCGCTGGCGTTGGCCGTGCGAGAGACGGCAGTGGGACGCATTCGCAAACCTGCCGACGCCCAGTTCGTCCAGCGTTGCGGTGGCGCGGCGGCGGGCCTCGTCGTAGGGTATGCCGCGGCGTTCGAGCGTGAACGCCACATCGTCCAGAACTTGCGGGAACAGGAGCTGGTCGTTCACAGAGCTGAAGAGGAAGCCGAGGTTGTCGCGGATGGCGCGTTCGGTGGCGCGTGTGAGGGGGGTGCCGCAGACGGTGATTTCGCCGGAGGAGGGGAGCAGCCCGGCGATGGCGGAGAGCAGGGTGGTCTTGCCGGAGCCGTTGAGCCCGAGCAGGGCGCAACGCTCGCCGGGGCGCAGGGTGAAGGTCACGTTGCGCAGGACGTCGGGGGTGTCCGGGTGGTAGCGGACGCTCACGTTGCGGAGTGTCAGGGTCTCGCTCATGCGGCCTCCATCCAGCGGAGCATGAGGGCGCCGCCGAGGGCCTGTAGCGCGAGGGCGAGGGCGAGGGCGTCGCGCAGGG
>Ga0123353_10007927_pt1 | contig 14438 bp, 10 predicted proteins | sample TergutLab28metaG_3_FD_92763 | JGI IMG/M metagenome (GOLD analysis project Ga0123353, IMG submission 92763) | Labiotermes labralis P3 segment gut microbial communities from Petit-Saut dam, French Guiana - Lab288 P3 | ecosystem: Host-associated > Arthropoda: Insects > Digestive system > Gut ... | reverse complement strand
GCTTTCGGCCCGATGTTCGGGGTACCCCTGCCCAGGTTCGTCGCGGAACAGCTTTTCGAAGATGTAGCGCAGATTGATGTCCCCCGCCCAGCCGAAGCCCTTGTTCAGCGCCAGGGAGACGCAGTTGCCCGCGTTGATCTGGGAAAACAGCCAGGCGTCCAGGGGGTCAGCGATGAGGCCGCAGAACACCCCGGGGTACTGCATGGCGCTCAGCAGAAAGCCCTGGCCCGTGCCGCAGCCGCCCACCACAAAATCCGCGGCTCCGGTTGCCAGCGCGAGGCCCGCAATCAAGCCGGTATGGATATAGGTCAACTCTGACTCCCCCGCATCGCCACTCATGCCGATGTTCAGCAGCTCCGCCCCCGTGGACGCCAGCGCTTCCAGAATACAGGGGTTCTTGTCTTTTGCGGATATCTCATTTACGACCGCGATCCTCATGATTTTCTCCATAAGATTTTATTTTTTTCTGGACAACAGCGAAATCAGCAGGCTGCGTTGCTTCGCAAGCGGCTTATCCTCGTAGCTGTCGAGATAAATCTCCTGCTTTTTCTCGGCGGAATCCATGGCCGCCAGCGCGAACTTGAGGACCTCCCTGCCCTGTTCCCCGGTGAGGACGGGGGCCCGGTTGTTTTTGACGGCGTCGATGAAATCCAGGGTGGAGGCCTCGAAGGAATCCGCCCAGTCGTGTTTGACGTCCCAGTATTCCTTGAGCTCCCCGTCGCGGTAGAGCAGTACCGGCGCCACCTTCGGCAGCAGCGCGGCCGTACAGCGGGTCACCCAGAGAACCCCCCGGGAGCCCGTGATTTCCCAGCGCTCGTCGCAGGTATAATATTTGCTCTGGACATACATTTCCTGGGAGCTTGTGCAGTCCCAGACGCCCTGGATGGGTTTATCTTTGTACTTCCATATGACCACGGCAGGACAGTCGTTGTTGACACCGGGAATAATGGGTGTCTGTTCAATCCAGGAAAAGACCTTTTCCACGTCGCCCAACAGATATAGAATCGTGGAAAATTTGTGGTAGCCGTCGTCAAACACAGTGGGGCCGCCGCCGGATAAGGTCTCGTTGAAGCGCCAGACCCAGGTTCGCGGGTCGATTTCCCACCCGGTTTTTTCGACGCCTTCGCCCGCGGGCACATCCCCGCGCTTGACTTTTTTATCGATGGGCACATTCTTTGAGGCCAGACCCGCGCTGTTCATCTTCATGCGGATGCCCTGGGGCGTGCCGATCTCTCCCGCGTCTAGGAGTTCTTTCGCCAATCGAATCGGCGGATAGAAGATGAAATTTTCATAGACCTTGAGTTTCACGCCGTTTTTCTTTGCCGCCAGAATCATTTCGTCGCACTGGGCCAGGTTCATGGCCATGGGCTTCTGCACGGAGACGTGTTTGCCCGCCTCGCAGGCCTTAACCGTATACTCACAGTGCAGGTGGTGCGGCAGCAGCAACTCGACGATATCAACCTCCTGGTCGGCGAGCACCGCATTGTAACTCTCGTACACCTTTGGGACGCCGTGTTCCTGCGCGAACTTCTTGGCCGTGGCCTGGTTGCTATCCAACACGCCCCAGAGCTCCGCGTCCGGATGGTTTACATAACCCGCGACATGCAAGGTCGCGATCCTGCCGCAGCCGACGAATACCACTTTCAACTTAGCCATAAGTACCATATTCCCTTTCTGTCTGTATATTTTGTCTTTGTATCTCATGTAACGAAATCCAGATATATGCAATGACTCTGTCTCTCGTCTTTTGACAATTGGCCGACTTTTCTTGACAAGCAGCCTAAAAAAGGATAATCTTACTATACCGTTACCGCAATCGCTACAACTGAATTGGGAGGAGTTTCTTGCCATGCCGGAAAACAACGAAGAAAAAAGAGCCTATACCCGTGACGCCATACGCCGCCCCGTTCGGTGGATAAAGGGCAGCCATTTGCCGGAGGAACAAGTCCGCCCCTGGGAGATGGCCGTCCACATCCTGCCCAATATCACCACCGGCATCCGGGACGGCTTCACATGGAACACCATGTATTTGTTCCAGAATGTATTCAAACTCAACAAACGGCAGCAGGCGGTAGCCAAAGTGACCGGCACCCTTTGGGACGGCGCAAACGACCCGGTCATCGGCGCTTACATGGATTCCAAGAACTACCCCATTCGCTTACACCGATGGATTATGCGTATCACGATCCTGGTCAACAACCTGTTTAATTTGCTGCCCATGTTCAGCTTCGGCATGACGCCCTGGCAGCATGTCATTGTCTACATCGCTGTTACTGTTTTCAACGACCCCTTCGGCACCGCCAGAACCGTTTCCGAGCGCAAGATATGGGCGCATATCACGCCCCGCTCCGCCGAGCGCGCCAAAATCGCCTGGGCCTACAACATCGGCCTCACCCTTCACGAAATGCTGGGTGCCCTCTACCTGGTGGTGATCGGCCTACGGGAGGTCTTGGGCTGGTCGGAATACAGCATCTATCTCTTCGGCGCGGTGCTGTTCACCCTCCCGTCCCTCTTTCTGGAGATGGGACCCTCCTTTGTGTTGCAGCGCGTACCGGACACCCAGAAGCCCTCCGGAGAAGCATGGGAACAAAAAAAATTTTTCCAAGAACTCCGGGAATGTTTTGTTGTGGTGCGGCACAACCGGTACTTACTGCTGGACCTGGCCGCGCGGTTCATCACGGTATTTACCCCCGGCCTTTCGGACAACGATTTCTACCGCTACTGCGGCGTGGACGAGGTGCTGCGCACCGGCAGAATCAAGGGCGAGTTTCTGTTGTGGATACGGAACAATGTCATGGGAGCGCCCGGAACCCTCCTGCAGCCCTTCTCGCTGCCCATCATCAAGAAAGTAGGCGGTGCGCGCAATATGCAGGTACTCTACCGGGGCGGAAACACACTGGTCTATTTGCTGCGCTATTTGGTCGGGATGAAGTCGCAGTTCGGCGTGCTTTTCTCCTGGGGGATGGACACGATTTCATGGACGTTGGATAAAGTGGCCAGAATCGCGGAAGACATCATCAAATATGATATGCTGGACTATGTGGAGTGGAAAACCGGCCGGAGGACGGAGGGCATCACTGCGGCGATGGACGGGCTCATGCGCAAGATGGTGACCAATAACATCGACGTCATTGTGGGCAACCTCGTTGTGGACGCCATCGGCTTCGACCCGAACCTACAAAAACAGCCCGCGAAATTTATGCAATGGGCGCCCATATTATATTTGGCGGTACCGGTATTCGACAGCCTGATCTATTTCCTGGCCCGGCTGCTTTATAAATACCCCGCGTCCCTGCGCGAACAGGTAGAGGCGGATTTGATTACACGCCGCAAACTGGCCGAGCAGGCGGAAACAGTACCTACACCGTGATTTCCGCCATCTGCGCCTCGTAGGCGGCCCGTTTTTCCTCCATGTAGGCCGGGATGGGCACATCCCACCAGCCGAAGGCTTTCCCGCCGGAGTGGGGGTGTTCCCGGCAGACATCCACATGAATCAGGGCCGGTTTACCGGATGCGATTGCCTGGGCAAGCGTTGCCCGGATGCCCTCCGCCGTGCTCTCATCGTAGGCCTGAATCCCAAAGGCCCGCGCTATGCCCGCGAAATCGGGGCTGTATACGGCTTCGCCCTGTTGGAAGTCGTTCCCGAACACGCTTTCTTTCCCCAGCACATCGGTCTGCAAATCTTTTATTGCCATCCAGCCGCAGTTGTTTGCCAGCACCACAACGACCGGAATGTCGTACTGCGCCATGGTCGAGAGCTCCTGCATGGTCATCATAAAGTCGCCGTCACCCAGGAAGGCCACCACCGGCTGTTCCGGCGCGGCGAGCTTCGCGCCCATGGCCGCGGGCACCGCCCAGCCCATGGTGGAAAAGCCGCCGGTGGTCAGGTTGCAGTAGGGCTGTTTGTAGCAGTACTCCTGAAACAGCTGTGCCTGGGTATTGCCGGAGGAGGTCGCGAGAATGGTGTCTTCGGGCAGACTGTCGTTCAGCAGGCCCACGAGCTGCGAAATGGTAATTTTGTCCGTCTTTTGCGCCCGTATCTCCGCGAGATAGGCGAACCATTCCTGTCGCAGAGTTTCTATCTCTTCCAGATACGCCGCATTTTTCTCAAAAGTCGGATTCATGGCTAAAATCTGGTCCAGGCTTTGATTGACATCGGCAATCAATCCGATGTCGGCCGGGTAGTTTTTGCCGATCTCCATGCTGTCGATATCAATTTGGATCAGCTTGGTGTCTGGGAAATTGAAGGCGGCGCCCTTGCGGTAGGAGCAGGTGGTCTCGTCCGCAAATCGTGTACCCAGGGCGAGGATGACATCCGCCTTCTGGCAAACCTCCAGCCCGATGGGCGTGCCTTTCGAGCCCGTGTGGAAGCAGTATTGGGGATGCGTCTCCGCCACGGCGCCCTTGGCGGCCAAAGTCGTGACAATGGCCGCGCCCCAGCGCTCCGCGAGTTCCGTGACGCGCTCGCCCGCCTTCGTGTACAGAGCGCCGCCGCCCGCGAGAATGACGGGCCGTTTCGCGCTTTGCATCAGGGCAACGGCCTTTTCAATGTCCGCCTGAGCCGCGCAGGGCAGGGCTTCCGCCGCCGTGCCCTGCGCGTCCGTCCAGTCGCAGGATTGGGCCTGAACGTCCATGGGCAGCGCGATGGCACAGGGGCCGCGGCGTCCCGTCGTCATCTGAACAAAGGCCCATCGCATAATTCTGGGCAATTGCCGGGCCGATTCCGCGCGCCAGCTGCGTTTCGCCAGGGGTTCCAGACTCCGGATAATGTTGCTGTCCTGATAGCGCTCGATCTCCTGCAGCACGCCCACGCCCTTCATATGTACGTGGGTGTCCCCCAGAAGCGCCAGAAAAGCCGTGGAGTCCACATAGGCGGTGCCCAAGCCGATGCTGGTGTTGAGGGTTCCCGGCCCGATGGAGGCAAACACCGCCAGCGGTTTCCCGGCGATTCTGAAATAGCCGTCCGCGATGGCCGCCGCCGCCTGCTCGTGCTTGACCTGAATATAGCGGATATTGCCCGACGCCTCCTCTTTCCGAATGGCGTCGAACAGACCCAGCACGCCGTGGCCGGGTATGCCGATGATATAGGGCACACCCTCTTTGATCAGTTGTTTGACAACGATTTCACCGCCGGTCAGTTTCATTGCGGTACCCCTTTCCGTATGTATCCAAAATTCCAGCCGAGCGTAACAGAATACTTGTTTGCTATATCATAGAATGAAAAGCGGAAAAATGCAACAAGTTTTGCGAACAGGGTTGCAGTATGCGCAACCCGTTCCAAAAACAATCGACGGGATACAGTACTTGTTGAACTATGAGAATTTAGCGCAATAATAAAACGGGGCGACGCCATCCCATCTCGTCTGCCCCGTTTTATTCTATTGATTCCGCTCTATTCTTCTTCGTCCGAACGGACCTGCATCGCGCCGATGATCTGCGCGCCCCTCTGGATGGAAACCGTCTTGGAGGTAATCATGCCTTCCACAATGGCGTGCTCGTTCAGCGTGATATTGTCCGTCACTGTGACGTTCCCCTTCACTTTTCCGTTCATGATGACACTCTGCGCCTCAATCTGCCCGACCACGGCAATATCCTTTTCCAGGGAGATGTGCGTTTTCGCCTGCACATATTCCCCGTTGATCTGCCCGCGGACCAACGCAATGGAATTGGCCGCGATATTTCCGGTCACAGTACCGGTCAATTTCACGTGCCCTTCGGACTCCACGTTGCCCATAACGGTGCCGAAGATATCCACATTTCCCTTCGCACGGATGTCGCCGTTGATTTCCACATCTTCCGCGATGACGGTTTTGCTCTTCACGTCCGCCGTCTCTTCATAAAACGGCGTCAAGTCCCGGTGATCCGGCTTGCGTTCGCGCATTGGATCATCCAACGGCTCCACAACAAGCAAGGGGTCATTTTCCAGGGTTTTTTGCGGCATGACAGGTACTCCTTTCGGTTCTTCCAATTTGCTGACCTCCATTTCATCAATTACAAGGCTGTCTTCCACAACACGCCTCGGCATTGCCATTTTCGCCGGCCCGTTGACCAATTCTCTCGCCGTGCCGACATAATTTTGCTTGTAACCCGGTTTCTGCGTGTCGCTTGAAGAGGACCAGATATCTTTCCGGCCTGGCCTCTCTGCTTGCTTGGACTTTGCCATCTAAACTTTTCCTTCCTTTCTATGGCCGCATGGGCATGGCCGAATATACAGAAGTCCCGTGTACTCCGGCAACCGCAAAATTACTGCCGAAAAGCACAAGACCCAAAAACGAGGCTGTGTAGGAACGCCAGTTCCCGTTGCTCATCTCAGCACTCCACCCTGAGAACAGATTATACTGTATGGCGTTTGATTTGTCAAATAGTCTCAGATATAACATTGTTTTATTTGCTTTTGTCGACATTATTCGAATTATATCCGGCATTTTATTGATTTCCCGAAAACATTAAGGTTTGAGTGGAACACCTTTTCCCTACATATGGTGTCCGGTGTGCGTTGTGCACCCATATGTATGGGTTTTTTCCTGTATTCCTTTTCTTTCGTTACAACTTATTTTGTATATTCACATAAAGCTTGTCCTATATGGATGCCCCGCAGCAGGTGCAACTGCCAATCGCGCCGTCCCGTATGCGATTTTCCGTCTGGCAATAGGGGCAGGGAACCACAATATACTCCAGCATCTCATCCGCCTCCGTCGTCTCTTTGCGCGCTTCAGCGTCCGCCTGCAGGCTCCGAATCTCCCCTGTCTTAATATTCATATAGGCATCCGGGAAAAATCCCAGCTTCATCATAACCAAAAGCTTCTTTTTCGTAGCCTTTGGCTTTTTGTTCAGTCGGCCGGCAAAGTCCTCCACCCTGCAGACGGGTCCCTCGGCAAGCGCCTGTTTATAGCGGGGATATTGCTTGTTGAGCCGCTGGTCCTTGGCCCCCTTTACGATGAAGCGCAGGCCCAAAAGCGCGATTCCACCAAGCATGGCTATCATTAGGGGATCTATCTCTCTCTCCTCATCAAATACAAGGATCAGACTCGTTGGCGCGAAGAAAAACACAAGCACAGCGCCGAAGATCATTTTCACTGCCGTTTTCAGCCGGTTCTTTCTCATTGCGCCGCGCACTTTGATTGCCGGGCTTGTATATTGCGCCTTCAGCTTTTTACGCACTTTGAGCCCATTGCGCTTTGCCAGCCTTTTTAGCGATTTTTGTGTGTTGGCCTGCGGCATTTAGGTAGACCCTCTCTTTAATGTAGATTGAATGACCGCGTCATATAGCTAATCAACTTTAAAATAATTTCAAAGCAAACGCAAGAAATATTGATTGGCATTGGGTAAATTAACTTTCCAATGTTCCGCTTTCAAGTTGATTTACTATAACACAAATTCAGAAAAAAGTCGAGTGGGAATGCAATTGAAAAGAAGCTGACTACAAACACATCAATCTGTGTTATAATGTTTTTCGGAAGAAAAAACAATCTCCGTATAGACGCGGTCTAAAAAAAGAAAGGGGCTCAATCATGCACGCAAACTTCATGGATTTCTCAATGAATTTCATCGCGGCCACAACGGATTTTTCCACGCTGACCCACCATGTCCCCGCGCCCTACCTGCGCAAAAGCTTTACACTGGAGGAAGCACCCTGGAAGGCGGGGCTGCTCATCTGTGGCCTGGGCTTCTATAAGCTGTATCTCAACGGCAAGCGTATCACAAAGGGCGCGCTGGCCCCCTACATCAGCAATCCGGACGATTTGATCTACTATGACTTCTACGATATCAAAGAGTATCTGGCCGTCGGGGAAAACGTCGTGGGCATCTGTCTGGGCAACGGCTTCCAGAACAACCCCGGCGGCTACATATGGGACTTTGAAAAGGCCCGCTTCCGCGGTGCGCCCCAGGTCGCACTCAGTATAGAGATCGACTTCAAGGGGGACGCGGACACCCTGCTCTTTGAGGGCGACGAGAGCTTCCGCTGGGCCCCCTCCCCTATTTACAACGACGACCTGCGCAACGGCGAATACTACGACGCCCGAAGGGAACAGCCCGGATGGTGCGTCCCCAGTTTTGACGACAGCGGCTGGCAGCCGGCCATCAAAGCGCCGAACCCGCGGGGAGAGGCACGGCTCTGCGAGGCGGAGCCCATTGTCGTCACGGAGGAACTTCCGCCGGTATCCATCACGGCGCTGGAGGACGGATACCTCTATGACTTCGGCGCAAACTGTGCCGGGGTCTGCCGGTTGACAGTCAACGGAACCGCCGGGCAGGAAATCTCCCTCTACCACGGCGAGCATTTGATTGACGGGCGGATCAACATGCGCAACATCGGCTTTAATGACAACGACTATGTCCAAAAAGATATCTATATTTGCAAAGGCGAAGACACGGAGTTCTACACGCCTTCGTTTACTTATCACGGGTTTCAATATGTCTTTGTCAAGGGGCTCACAGCGGAACAGGCCGTCCCGGAGGCGCTCACGTGCCTGGTGATGAACTCCGATTTGAAGGAGCGCGGCGGGTTCTCCTGCTCGGACGAGACGGTCAATACCCTGCAGACGCTGACCCGGCGCTCAACCCTGGCGAATTTCTACTATTTCCCGACGGATTGCCCCCACCGGGAGAAAAACGGCTGGACCGGCGACGCCGCGCTCTCCGCCGAGCACATGCTGCTCAACTTGAACCCCGAAAACAGCTACCGGGAGTGGCTGCGGAACATCCGGAAAGCCCAGCGGGACGACGGCGCCCTGCCCGGCATTGTGCCCACCGGCGGCTGGGGTTACGAGTGGGGCAACGGCCCAGCCTGGGACTGCATTCTGATTTGGCTCCCCTACTACACCTACCTGTACCGGGGCAATAAAGATATCATCCAGGAAAACGCCCATGCCATCCTGCGGTATCTGGAATATATGAACAACCAAGTCCTGGAAGACGGTCTGCTCGCCTACGGCCTGGGCGACTGGTGCCCGCCGGACCGCGGCGCGAGCGAATACAAATCGCCGCTGCAGTTCACCGACACCGTCATCGGCATGGACATGTGCGAAAAAGCCGCCTGGCTGTTCGGCGAAATCAATTTGCCGCTGCACCGGGAGTTTGCCCTGAATTTGTACAAAAAACTCCGGGCCGCCGCCCGCAGCAGGCTGCTGAATCTCTTTACTATGACGGCGGAAGGCAACTGCCAGACCTCCCAGGCCATGGCGATCTATTTCAATCTATTCGAGCCGGCGGAAAAGCCGGAGGCCTTCCGGGTATTGCTGGACATCATCGAAAAGACCGGCAACCATCTCGATACCGGCATCCTGGGCGGGCGGGTCCTGTTCCATGTGCTGGCGGAATTCGGGCAGATTGACCTCGCCCTGCGGATGATTACGCAGCCGAGCTTCCCCTCCTACGGCTGGTGGGTGGCCCAGGGGGCGACCAGCCTGTGGGAAGATTTCAGCTCCGACCCCAGAAAAGTCAACTCCCACAACCACCACTTCTGGGGGGACATCAGCCACTTCTTTATCCGTCAGCTCGCGGGGATTTGCTACAACCCCTACAGGCAGGGAAAGAGTGTAGACATCTGCCCGAAATTCGCGGAGGCGCTCAGCTATGCCGAGGGGTACCACGTCGCGCCCGAGGGCGAAATCCGCGTGCGCTGGCAGCGGGAGGAGTCCGGCGGTATCCGGCTCGACGTCACGGTGCCGAAGGGCCTGAAAGGCCAGATCAAGCTGCCGCCCGGCTACGTGTTTGACGCCGGCACCGCCGCCCATACGGGCCAAGTGAATCTGCTGGCTGATCTCACCGTCGTGGACGGCACGGCCGTCCAGCCGGCGCTGAGCAAGCGGTACTGGGTGAAGAAAATTAAAAATTGAAAAAGGACAATGGAGAAACTTTCATGCGCACAAAACGAGAACTTCTTATATTTCTGCTGGCGGCACTGCTGCTGGTTTCCGGCTCCGCCTGCGGCACTGATTCGCAAGACGCGGCTGCCGCAATCGGCAACAACGGCGGGCAGTACGTGAAGCAGGGCAGCTATACCTATTACCGCGAATACACAAGCGCAAACTTTGAGGAAGTCGGTTTGATGGGCGGTTACGCGCTGATTCCAGACACTTCTAAAAAAATGATGCGCATAGATGATATCGGCAACAAAGAGGCGCTCTTTGACGATGTCGGCTCCGGAGCTATCTTCATTTACAATGGCCACATGTATTTGCATACCGGTGAATCCCTGTATGATTCCTCCAGCTCTGTTTACTCTGTGGATTTAATGGGAAATGACAAAAAGGAGCACGGCGAAGGCTTTATCCACGCGTTGGACACCAAAAAGGGTGTCCTAATATGCAAAAACCCCGGTTCGTACGGCGTTGCCATAATGGATTGTAAAACAGGCGAAAAAGAAATCATATCGAACAGTTCCTTCTTGTGCTATGATTATGATAAAAGTGTGTTGTACTTTACTTTTGACGATGCCCCCGAAGGAACCATAAAGATCGGCTCTGTGCGCTATGACGAAACGGCGAAAAAGCAGCTGGCCGCTTTTGACGCGAATATCTATGGCGGCGGGCCTATGGCATACATTCAACAGACACAGTTGGCAACCGGTTACTTGTATTTTTCATATGGAATTTACGCGGGCTCCGGTAATTACTATCAAGGCGGAAAAATTGCCCGCGTGAAAACAAACGGGTGCGGTTTCGAAGAGCTTGCGGGCACAGACGGCAGTTTTGTGGGCGATGAGTTTATAGTGCTCCGCAAAGGCAACAGCGATTATCTGATATACGATGATTGGAGTAGGCCTGGGGGCTCCTCCTATTCTTCCCTTTCCCTGCGAAACGGAAAAACAGAACCGACAGACCTTTCTCCGCACTCTATCAATCTTCCCTTCTTTGAGGAAGTAACCTTGGAAAAAGAAGTAAAAAACGCGGAAGTCAGTATTTACCCGGACAACACCGGCAACAAAAAAGCACTGATTACAAGCCGGGATTTCGAAAAAGTTGGGGTACCAGGCGGGATATATTATGAAGCGGAAACTCTTCATAATGTCCGGGATACGGAGTTGGCCGGTAACTGGGTGTATTTCACCATAGAAAGCGGAGAACACACGCCCGAAGAGGATATCGGCTGGCGCTATGCCTATGCAAGAACGCGTACGGAAGTCTACCGCAAGCAGCTGTCCACTGGTAGAATCGAACTGCTGTATTCTTATTGAACGAAGGAACCTGTACACCATATGGACAAACAAGCCTTTCAAACAGCCTGCGAAAAAATCATCGATAAACAACGGACACAAAATGGTATCGGCACGCTGGGCGAAAAGACGCTCCACGCCGTATTGAAGCTGTATTTTGAGCCCAGCGAGGCCAACCACGAAGTCAAGATTGGTCCCTTCGTCGCGGACATCGTTACAGACAAAGGCATTATCGAAATACAAACCAGAAACTTCAATCAGCTGCGGAAGAAGCTCGCCGCCTTTTTGGAAGAGTTTCCGGTCACCGTGGTTTACCCCATTCCCCATATCAAATGGCTCCTGTGGATTGACGAGGCGAGCGGAACCGTCACCCAAAAGCGAAAATCCCCCAAACAGGGACGCCTTTACGACGCCGTCTTTGAGCTGTATAGAATCAAGCCGTTGCTCGACCACCCCAACCTGCGGCTCTGTTTTGTCTTTATTGATCTGGAAGAATACCGCTACCTGAACGGCTGGAGCAGGGACAAAAAGAGGGGTTCCACCCGTTGCGACCGTATCCCCGTAGACATCGTGGAGGAAGTCACCATCAACAGTCCTGCCGATTACACAAAATTTCTGCCGGAAGTATTTCCGCAGCCATTCACATCCAAGGACTTTCAAAAGGCGGCACGCACGAGCTTGTCCGCCGCGCAGCAGACGCTGCATATTTTGCACCACTTAGGCATCGTCAAACGGGTGGGGAAGCAGAGGAAATTGTATCTGTATGAGAGAATGGAATACGCCGAAATGTAGACGGACGGCCACAGGCCGCCCCTACACGGCACAATCCAAACAGAATCACCATTCGGTAGGGACGGCTTTTGGCCGTCCGCAAACTGATATGTTTGTCGCTTAATAATATTTATAATACAGGAGGAGTCATCATGTTAGACCGCAAAGCTTATCTGCAAAAAATCGACGAAGTCATCGCCCAGGGGCCTTTCTCGGACAACTGGGAATCCCTGAAAGCCTTTCAGCCGCCCCAATGGCTCAAAGACGCGAAATTCGGCATTTTCATCCACTGGGGCGCGTATTCCGTCCCCGCGTTTGAAAATGAGTGGTACCCGCGCAACATGTATGAGCAGGGCTCCAAGGCCTACAAGCATCATCTCGAAACCTATGGGCCGCACAAGGACTTCGGCTACAAAGATTTCATCCCGATGTTCAAGGCGGAGCGCTTCGACGCGGAGGAGTGGGCGGATTTATTCGAAAAATCCGGTGCGAAATACGTGGTCCCCGTGGCGGAGCACCACGACGGCTTTCAGATGTACCACAGCGAGCTGTCCCACTGGAACGCCTACGAAATGGGGCCAAAGCGCGATGTCGTAGGCGAGCTCTTCGAGGCCTGCCGGAAGCGCGGCATGACGCCGGGCGCCTCCTCTCACCGCATCGAGCACTGGTGGTTCATGGGGCACGGCAAAGATTTTGACAGCGACATCCAAGAGCCCCTGACCAGCGCAGACCTCTATTGGCCCGCCATGTTTGAGGCCTTCAACCAGGATTTGGACAGCGAACCCACCCCAACGCAGGAATTCCTGGAGGACTGGCTGCTGCGCTGCTGTGAAATCATCGACCGCTACCAGCCCCAAATGCTCTATTTCGACTGGTGGATTCAACACATCTCCGCGAAGCCCTACCTGAAAAAGCTGGCGGCCTACTACTACAACCGCGCCAGGGAGTGGGGCAAGGAAGTGACCGTGGCCTACAAGCACGACGCCTATCTCTTTGGCACGGCCCTGCTCGACCTGGAGCGCGGAAAATTCGCGGACATCCAGCCCTTCTTCTGGCAGACCGACACCGCCGTCGCGAAAAACAGCTGGGGTTACACCGAAAACAATGCCTACAAGAGCGCGCGGATCTGCATCTGCGACCTGATAGATATCGTCAGCAAAAATGGAACGCTGCTGCTGAACGTCGGGCCGAAGTCCGACGGCACCATCCCCCAGGAGGATAAAAATATCCTCCTGGAGATCGGCCGTTGGCTCCAGGTGAACGGCGAGGCGATTTACGGCACGGAGGTCTGGCGCGTCCCCGCCGAGGGGCCGACGCAGGAGCCGGACGGCCAGTTCACGGACGGTCAGGAAGTGGCCTACACCCCCCAGGACATGCGCTTCACCATGAAGGGCAGCCATCTGTATGTCACCGTGATGCGGTGCCCGGAGGAGGGAAAAATCCTGGTGGAATCCCTGGCGGACCAAATTCTAACGCCGCCCATGCTGTTCCGCGGCGTCGTCAAGGAGGTCTCGCTGCTCGGCTTCCCGGAGGGCAAGCTGACCTGGGAGCGGGACGAGGAGGGCCTGTTCCTCCAGCTGGAAGGCGTTCAGAGCGACTACCCGATTGTGTTTAAAATCTTGCTGGATTGATATCTACATTGCGTTGCTTGCAATCCATTGGCGAGAGTGCTACAATACCTGTGAAATCAATGTTATAGGGGTGTTACACATGAAATCGAAACTGTCTACAAGCATACTTTTTGTGGTCATCGCCAGCCTGATTCTGAGCGGTGGAATGATGCTCGCTGGCGTTATGATTGGAGGGCGCGTAAGCAGAGGCATCAGCCAAATGCATATTTCCGGTGGTGATGGCGGTCCCGGTGGCCCGGGCGGTTCCGTTACGGTTGGAACAACCCCGGATTATATGACCGAATACGAAGCGCAAAAGTATTTGGGCCTTTGGTCCGATACGATGGAGAAGCTCCTAGAACGCGGCACCTTGGAGGGTACTTATGTCACTTTCGAACGGAATGAGCGTGTGGAAAGCAGTTATGACATAGACGGCAAATTGGTGGAAAAAACGGAGTCGGAAGAGTACCGCATATTTTTCAAGAATAAACTGGACGAATTCATGCAAAAGCGCTTCGCGGAGCAGCAGGCGAGCAACAGCAATCCAGCCGACACCACGAATGATTAAATCTGTTCAATAATAGATAAAATTTTATAGTTTCTATGGCGAGTCACTCACGGGAATTGAGGAAATAAAAACACACGAGTACTCGTGTGTTCAGATTGTCAAAGAACCCCTTGCCTGATTAATGGCAAGGGGAAAAAACATCCAGAATCCGTGAAAGAAAGTGAAAAGGCGAATGCAAAAAGGATTTCGCATTCCATGTGGCCAGTTTTTTGAGGTTCAAGGCAGCAATGCTCAATGACCAAAAAGCCTGAAAAAAATAGAATAAAAAACCTAGGAAGCACATGAGGTCAAGCCTTATAAAAAATCCTTTCCTGCCCCAAAAGCAGGGAGG
>Ga0123353_10007925_pt1 | contig 14439 bp, 7 predicted proteins | sample TergutLab28metaG_3_FD_92763 | JGI IMG/M metagenome (GOLD analysis project Ga0123353, IMG submission 92763) | Labiotermes labralis P3 segment gut microbial communities from Petit-Saut dam, French Guiana - Lab288 P3 | ecosystem: Host-associated > Arthropoda: Insects > Digestive system > Gut ... | reverse complement strand
TGAAAATTAACACGTGAACAGTACACCTGAAAAGTAACACGTGAACAGTACACCTGAAAAGTAACATGTGAACAGTACACCTGAAAAGTAACACGTGAACAGTACACCTGAAAAGTAACATGTGAACAGTACACCTAAAAATTAACATGTGAACAGTACACCTGAAAAGTAACACGTGAACAGTACACCTGAAAAGTAACATGTGAACAGTACACCTGAAAAGTAACACGTGAACAGTACACCTGAAAAGTAACACGTGAACAGTACACCTGAAAAGTAACACGTGAACAGTACACCTGAAAAGTAACATGTGAACAGTACACCTGAAAATTAACATGTGAACAGTGCACCTGAAAAGTAACACATGAACAGTACACCTGAAAAGTAACATGTGAACAGTACACCTGAACAGTACACCTGAAAGACCTAATGAGTCGGATTATTTCAGATCCATATGACCATATTCTTGGGTGCTGATTTGGACAGCAAAGCAAGTAACAGAGAAATCTCACCTTTCTTCACTGCATATCTATAAGGTGTCCCTCCAGAGCCGGAGACAATGTGCCTTCCATGTTGTTTGATACCTTCCAAGACACGTACTTGTGGATTGATTCTGCATGCGTTCGCCTGTGTCGTGCCAAGTTACCTTGATCTGGGAAACGGTTGTGACATATCTCGCATTTATATGGTTTTGCATCTGTATGAGTACGACTGTGCTTCACCAAGTCTCTAAGTTGCATAAAGCTCTTGTCACAGGAATCACACTTGTGAGGTTTGTCTCCTGAGTGAGCACGAATATGCACCAGAAGATAGCCACTCGACGAAAATCGTTTCTTGCATAAGTGGCAATTGAATGGTTTGTCTCCAGTGTGCGTTCGTGTGTGTGCCACTAGATGTCCTTGTTGTGAGAAACCTCTGTTACACATATCACATATGAATGGTTTCTCTCCTGTGTGGATCCGTCTATGCTCCACCAGATGAGCCCTTTGACTGAAACGCTTAATACAAAAGTCACATTTGAAAGGTCTGTCTCCAGGATGTGTGCGGAGGTGCTGCGCAAGATTGCCACGTTGTGTGAAAGTCTTACTGCAAATCTCACATTCGTATGGTTTCTCTCCAGTGTGCGTACGCGTATGTTCATCCAGATGGCCCTGTCTTGTGAAACTCTTTGCGCACAGTTCACACTGGTAACTTTTCCTCTGAGGTTTTGTACGCAGTTTCTTATTTACATCAGATTTATTTTGCACCACTGATATCAAGGAATTCTTTCCTGAAAGTTTGCTTTGTGATATATACACTGACGACACACCACTGTCATCTTCTTGTTGGCTGTCAACATGCTGTACTGACACACCAGTTCCAATAAAGCCTTCAGTACCAATAATGAGTTCTGCACTGCGAACAAACAAACAAGCCATATTGGTGCTCTGATCTTCAAACTGACCACTTTACAAAAGCCCCCCACCCCCTGCAAAGACCTACCACTTTCAGTCTAGCACTTATGACAGTCTCGATGTTCATGATAAATCGGGAATAACAAAACCATCACAAACATCAGAATCCACTTTCAATGTAAAACATGTACTTATTTAACTTACTTATTAAGTACCACTACTAAAACTTTAACAACAAAATGGGTAGCTGCATGCATTTATTTTAATAAAATCCGTTAGACAGCAGAACAGTGGAGGAAGTTGACTGACCAACCATGTGACCTCATCCCAATTTGTTAGAACCAGTCACACACACACACACCACACACCATACACACACACACACACCCCACACACACACACACACACACACCAAAAAAAAACTGTATTAACCTTTTGGTGTTGGAATTATTTTTTTAATTTTAGCACACCCTGTACAAAAAATGTGAATAATTCAGGAACCAAATACGTTAGAATTATGAAACAAACTGCATTTTGAAGAGAAGAAAACGGAGAGTATATACAATGTTTAAAATATTCGGTACCTATATTTGTTGAATAAATATATAAAATGCAACTTTGGAGGTTAGCGGTGCGGTATGTCAACTATAGTCGACGTTAGGCGTCTAAAAGTTAAAGTGGGTGACCATGAAATGTTGATATCCCAAACATTAAGGTTCTGCTGTATCTAAAAATTGTTTAAAATTGCCAGGAAGAGAAAATGAAAACCTAAGGTACACAAAAACCAGACCATTAGTGATCTGTAATGGTAACATATGATGGGAGGGACATGGATTGTGCACAGGAACATGTGAAGTACATATAGTGCTGTGGTTAAAATATCCCTACAGCAGACTGAGGGTGCATGCATGGATGGGAGGATAACGTTAAAATGGATCTCAGGTAATACAAAGAGTGGTAATACATTAATCTGCTTCAGGACAAGAACCAATGCTAGTTAAGTTTTCAGATTCCACTAAAGCAGGGAATATCATCACAAGTCAATAACTAGCAAACTCTCATACAGCGTCCTGTACTATATGGCTAGTTACATAAATTATGACTGTACACTTGTTTTAATATTTCCATTCTGGTCTGCATTGCAACTTACTGTTATTACGCAGTGCTGATGCTAGCCACACACATGAAATTTTGATACCAGGCAAAACAGCCATGTTTCAGTCTGTTTGATATAACACATTTAATCTGTGGTTGTGTGAGTGAATGATATATCGATGGCAGCAGTAACTATGCAGCAGTCAGCAGGCATGTACATATTTTTCGGTCAACAATACGGTATCATACTTGACTGATAAAATCTATAAAGCTCTCTCTCTCTCAAGTGAAACTGTGATTTCATACCATCATTGTAGGTTCATAACATATACAAACAGATAACCTGATGGGCAATCTGTTGGAAATCATGGCTAGAAATTGTGGAGACTAGCATGTGAATATTGCGTTAACCCCGTCACAATACTATGTCAATCACTTCATACTGTTATGTTAACCATGTCATAATGTTGAGGGCTGGGATAGTGCAGTCAGTACAGTAACTTGCCACAGACAGTCCAGGGACTGCATGCCAGCGGCAGCAAGATTTCCCACACCTGCCCAGACCAGCCCTGGCGCCCACTCAGCCTCTTGTACAACAGGCACTGAGTCTCTTTCCCAGAAGAAAGACACCCAGGGTGTGGCACTGACCACCCACTCCATCTCCCACCAAGGTTAAAGAAAGAGTAGAGCAATGCCTCTACTCCCCCTTCCAGAATGTAGTTTACCTTACACCATAACGCTACAAAAACCATGTCACATCATGCAGCCATTTCTATTTACTCCATACTTCTTGTGAACATGCCTGATGAGGTACTTATCTTTCACAAACTGTGCACCCCCTATTGGCAATTTAGCTACTAGCTGCGCTGCAAGCTGAATGTGTCAGTACTATGCAACAGTGACACAAGCATCACACTCACCCTTCAGAGCAGATGCTATGATCTTGTAATGCTACATGATCCTCTTGCTCCTGTTTGATTGCACAGCTGTCCCACATAGCCTGCTGGTACTGTACAAAACAACCACATTAGCAAGCATTCTGACTGACATGTTCATGTGTGCTAGAGTTAGGAATTACAATTTGTAACCACAAACTGTTATGTTTTTTTTTTATAAACAACGTGTCACTACATCTATGTCATGTTTGCAACTCAGAACAGAGTCTCAATGTGTGTGATTAGTTTTGACTGTTACAGCCGTCATGCCAGAATAATGAACATCAAAATCCATTTTCAATGCAAAACACTTAAGAACCCCAGAAAAGCACAAAAGTCACGAACATTTATTTTAATAAAACAGACAAAGCATACATCAAATGTCTGAAGGAGTTATGAAAGCAATCAACTTCACTTAATGAAGACACATCTGAACTAAGTGTTTTGCACAGTGGCAGGAGAGTGTAGCAAGCTGACTCACGACCATCTTCTCTCATTCATATTTACAGGAACCAGATATGAAACATCCAAATGATGGTATTAAAATAGGTAATAAAAGAAACTGAAATCCTAAATATTACCGTCTTGGACATCACGAATCTTGACTGCACTTTGTTTCACTGTGAGGTGGGAATGCAGAAAGTAGTCAGAATTGGGATCAGCTGTGTGTATACAGTTTGGGTGTAAGAAGGCTCTGAACTGGCCAAAATTCACAGATGACCTAGCAGTACACACTTTAGAAAACACAGGTGAGTGAGTAGTATAGTGCATTGAAAGGATGCCATGACAGTTAGCAGTCTCTCGTACAGCTGCAAACAACAATCACACGAACATGTTGAAGTTGTGAAATGTAAAACATAGGGCCACTGCATTTGTGTACAAAATTTTACATGCAATTATTGTGCCAACAGCAATAAGACAATCATTTAGGAACCTCTGGGTTTGAAAATCAGTGCAACAGGCATTCTGAAGATACAAGGTGAACTATGAACAGCTACCACAGTTACTATTTAGCAAAGTATTCATAACTACATAAACAAATGGAAACAAACACAAAACAATACAAATGTAAAACATTATCATCATTATCATCACCATCACCACCACCACCACCACCACCATCATCATCCTCCTCCTCCTCCAGTACTACTGTCCAACTCAGACCCTGACTGTCACAATTACCCTCTTCCATCAGTTTCTATCTCACAGTTCAGATCCCCTGACACTGGCATACAGTGCTTTGAAAGTTAATGAACATGTCCCTGTGTCTGCTGTTGTGTCATCTGACATTCATTCCACCTGAATAACATGGTTTGAGGGATGTGAATGTAATTTGTTTATTCACACGGATGGGGTCATCTGCCCCACGCTCCATGCCCCAAACCCAAAATGGACAATCATGTTGACCATGCTCTCTCTCTTTTTCTGAGAAGCCTATCCAGCATGGATGGCCCTACCAATGAAAGTAAATCCACATCACAATGAACAAACAAGTTCTGTTAATCCCTCAACATTACAGGATATCAGCAGTAGAGATGGAAGACAAACACCAACAGTATCTTACGGCTGCACTTGACTTGCACTGTACGTGGGCTGGCAGTGAACAGACAAAACGGTACCATGTCGAAGTGCTGCAACATTTCATGGGCTGGCAGTGAACAGACGACATGGTACCATGTTGAAGTGCTGCAACATTTCATGGGCTGGCAGTGAATGGACAACACAGTACCATGTCAAAGTGCTGCAACATTTCACAGGCTGGCAGTGAACAGACAACACTGTACCATGTCGAAGTGCTGCAACATTTCATGCGCTGGCAGTGAATGGACGACACGGTACCATGTCGACGTGCTGCAAAATTTCACGCGCTGGCAGTGAATGGACGACATGGTACCATGTCGACGTGCTGCAAAATTTCACGCGCTGGCAGTGAACGGATGACACGGTACCATGTCGAAGTGTTGCAACATTTCATGTGCTGGCAGTGAACGGGCGACACGGTACCATGTTGAAGTGCAGCAACATTTCATGCGCTGGCAGTGAATGGACGACATGGTACCATGTCGAAGTGCTGCAACATTTCATGTGCTGGCAGTGAACGGACGACATGGTACCATGTCGAAGTGCTGCAACATTTCATGGGCTGGCAGTGAACGGACGACACGGTACCATGTCGAAGTGCTGCAACATTTCATTCTCAGTTTCTTCGCTACAAACAATGCCCTAAAGGACATATTGCAAGTAGGGCTCTGCATCTGATAGATAGGTCCCTTGCTGGACCTGATTCCAAGCCAGATGTAGCCACTGCACTAAACTGTGTTCAGCGTAGTCTGTTCATCATGTTCTGTCTTCACAGTGATAAAAGATACAGTCATCTCTGTAGACGCCATGAAAGCAGATGGAGGAGTGGAAGTAGAACTCCATTCATTCTCAACGTAAGCACTAGGTGCAGACCACAGGTCACCATCATACCCCAGCCAACTGACCATGGTATCCATTGAGTATGAGGTTGGGTGGGGCCCCAGAACCAAAGTCAATGCTTTGGAGAAGGAAAAACCTGCCCATGCTGGGAACCAAACCACAATTCCTCAAATATTCACTTCAAGTGCACAGTGTCAACAGCACATTACATGAAAATCAACTGAATACAGCAGAAGCTGAGGGGCAGACATCAATGCAGTGCACCAAACACAGAACAGTTCACCAAAACTTGGATACATTCCAGAGCAATGTAAGTCAACATGCAAATGCACATTCCACAGTGCACTACCAAACTGATCACAGAGCAGCAGCATTATATCACATGTAATTCATGCATGTGAACCAGGTGAATTTTGCATTTTACTTTTAGCCTGTGTTGATATACCTGCTTTCTGAATAGACTGTTGTTTGTTTATGAGTGAAAACAAAATCATACAAATTAAATCCAGTACCAACAGTTGCAACTGCAGGGGACTGCATTTGTGCTTTATTGATGGACACAGCAAATGCAAGGTGCAGTGGAATGGTACGGAAATTGGACTACCAACCACTGTACTGATCACCAAGCCCTCAATGTTGGTGGTCAGTAACAGGCACTGTACCGTCGGACACAACCAAACAGAAGAACAAGCAACCAACACGTGACACAGAGAGACGCACAGTAACCCGCGTGATCTGTGGAGACTCGGAGAAAACCAAGTCACAAAGCCTTCACATTTGAACCGCAAAGTGCGCTGTCACCCAGCGCACCAGGCTATCACATGCACAGCACCTTTCGTGTGGTTACAGTTGCAATGTTGTTCACAAAATGTGAATTGTGACTCACTTTGGCATCTTCTTGCAGTTCCTGCTTCACAGCAATCAGCTCTCTCATGCTGAAAGCAGCAGTTTCAGCAGGCAGTGAGTCTGGATCACGTTTGACTCCACATGTGTCCTGCTGTAACAAGTACCAGAGTAGCCACATTATGTCATGTCAGTAAGGAACAAGGTGTCAACTGCCTCTGTCTCTATAATGAGTGACTGCCATCCTAGTCCAGGACTCAGCCTGGAAGTTGGAATACCACAACATGCTGGTACAGCGTCCATAGGCTGACGTGTGGCACAAGCAGTGTAAATGAATGGCAGCTGGCCAGACAGGGTGCAACAGAACAACCAATACAACATCTGGCTGCAAGCAGCATGTTCAGTAAATTGTCTATATGGCAACTGTCCAGTAAGCATCAACATAACTAACCCTTAGTGTGTGTAATATGCCACAGAAAATGTACAAACACAAGAGTTTTACATCAATTAAACATGAAACTATGTTAACTACACAATTACCACGAAACAGCACGATCTAAATTACTGAAAAAGAATACAACAAACACACACACACACACACACAACACACCACACACACATACATAACACACCACACACACACACACACACACACAACACACCATACACACACAACACACCACACACACACACACACACACACCATCAGGTGAACCACTTAATAAGTGAAATGACTATTTAATTGGAGTGTATATTATTATAAAGGACTGAACTAATTCATTACCAACTCTATGACTGTTCACCCAAAGCATTTCTTATGTGTCCCTTGTGATCACATACTGACATTTCTCAGTGGCCCAACAACCAACTGTGAACTGCTCAGATCATGTGACACTGCAATCAGGTCTGCAGCGGATCTTCACTCTGTCTACAGTCTTTGTGTTCCAAACAATACAAAACAGTCTTGAAACTTGATCTCTTTCAACCAGGGGTACAGCGATCCTTGAAGATGAAGGTGCTACCTTTATTTGACACATCATAAAACACTAACCCAGCAAGAGCGTCAAACCCTTAACATCCGAATTCTAATAATGTGACCTGTCCAAAGTCATAACAGAAGCATTGACATGACCTGTATGCTCTTACCCATACACTTCATCCCTCTATGTAACACATATGGCAGCTTACCTTTAATCCAATCTTCACAGTGCATAATGGGACAGATGAATCTTCCTGTTTGACAGTAATTGACTCAAATTCACTTAGTGTTGGTTCTGTGTCACTGTCAGACTCAGGTTCCGTCTTTATCACATCCATGCTGTGCTCCACTCTCCCTAGTTCCTAAAACACAAATAAATGAACACATATACACATGCTCAGAAACAAATATGTGGCCAGGCCAGAACACCATGGCACACATTTGGATACCTGAAAGTCATGGAGATTCAGGTGTCCAAAAACAAAATGAAGGCAATACGATCCTCCGCAAAATCAGGAACCACTCAGCGCACCACATCCAGTAACACTCACACTGCTGCATAAGACATCACAGAAATAACTAAAATACAGAAACTTGATTGCACGTAACAATGGTCACTGTATGTTGGCATACGTAACTGGGCACATTGCGACAGGCAATAAAAATCATGTTTCTTAGACACAACATGTGTCTGTCAGCCAAAGGAACACATCTTCCTAAAACTCGTGAGTAGAAACATAATATTATCCACAGTACATTAACCTTTTGACGCCTAATGTCAACTATAGTGGTCGTACCACACCGCTAACCTCTAAAGTTGCATTTTATTTATTGATTCAACAAATATAGGTACTGAATATTTTAAACACGGTATATACTCTCCGTTTTTTCCTCTTCAAAATGCATTTGTTTCATAATTCTAACGTATTTGGTTCCTGTATTATTCACATTTTATATACACAGTGTGCTAAAATTAAAAAAAAATAATTTTGGCACCAAAAAGTTAAACTAGAACACATGAATCCTGTGGCATAACAGTAAGAAGTGGTGGAAGTGAAGTAGTGATGAAAGTTGTCACATAAAATACTGTAACAGTGTAACAACACTACACAGCAGACAGTGCTGCTGAAATGAAGCAGTGGAACTTCTTAACATCTCCTCGAATGTCAAGTCATCTTTCTCATAGGGCACTTCATATACCTCGAACCCACAGTCTACCATAACAATGACACAGCAGCTGCAGACAGATTAAGCTGTGACCATATTTCTTGCATCAAAACTGATAAAGGAAGATGTGCAATATGTCAGCCTCTTCAGACTGTCTCCTTTAATTATGTTGATTTAATTATCTGGATGAAAACTGTGATATACAGTGTCTTCCTATTAACTCCTTCTAAGCGGCCCATTCAGTTTATGATAAAGCTACTAGGAATGTCACATGTACAGGCCGCTAAAAGGGATGTTTTGTTGTACCTTCGAACGAAGAGAGAGAACAACAACTTGATGTTCCAGTTTCCCATAACAACTGGTCTGCATTGGACTTCATACTTCTGGGCTATTAATAATCTCTGAGAAAGAAATCATAATCGTTCCAATGCTTTTATTATATATAAATGATCTCCCAGTCAACTTCCAAGGGGTAAAATTAGCCTTGTCACACAAAATGTATTTGTTGTTTGACAAAAATGAGGATCTGCTTCAACAAAAAAATTTATATGCTATGAAAGAATTGGAGGTTTGGTTTCAAAACAAGATCCATTATAAATGTAAAAAAAAGCAGTAATGTTCTATTATTCTAATCAATTTTGACTTCCTAGTAAACTACAAATTGTTTGTAATAACTTTAAGTGAGGTTTTCAGGTATTTACATTACAGAAAACTTAAAATGGAATTTCCATACTCGTTCTTTATGTTCGAATTTGAGTAAGGTATCTTTTGAAGTCACTAAAGGAAGATTTGAACACATACATGCTAAGAAGCATTTAATTTGCATAATTTGAATGGCATTTGAGATATGGTATAATACTTTGGGGAGGGGAAAGTGAAAGTTAAAGACATTTAGAATACAAAAAAGAGTTATTCTAATAATTAGTGGTGCAAATAAGTGCAAGTTCTGTTGGCCAATTTTCAAGGATTACAAAGTCATTACAGTAACTACTTTATATAGTTTAGAGACGTTATGTTACATATGAAGGTAAAAAGGAAATCTGAAACACAAAATAACTATTCATAGTCACAACACTTGATGTGAATTGACCTTTCATGGGCATATTTTCAATACAGTTTTATTTAAAAAAATATATGGTAAATATAGGGATCAAACTACATAACAAGGTGCCACACAGTACAACATCACTTCACGTCACTTCACTTCACTTCTTTATTCATATTCAGTCAGTCCACAGAAAGTCCCACATGGGACAATGGGATATAGAATTTGTCCATAGTAATATATAACACAAATCTGTTGAGATTACAGTGTAGCCACAAAATGAAGACAAAATTTAAACAATAACAAGTATTAGCTGATTCAAGAAAGCAATGCATAAACATTATACATTCTGTCAATAGTAACACAATAAAGTGGGCTAGTAAAAATTATGAATATTATAACACAGTTAGTTATTTAAAATGTATAAAAGCAAAATCAGATGTACAGTCAGGTGCAGATTTATATATTATTGCATCTAAAATACTCATCTGGTGTACAGAGAGAGTTGGAATGAAGACAATTTTTTAAAAGTGATTTGAATTTTCTTTACTCTGAGCTGTATTCTTTATGTAGGCTGGCAGTCTACTGCAATCTTGAGGCCCATATGATAAGTACCTCTCTGATGAAGTGTCAAATTCGATACTGCCTGATGAGAATTAGAACTTTTGTCTCTTATTTCTGCCTAGGGTATATCACAGAGTGTAACTTGTATTGATACGTGCTCATGGTAATGAAACACAATCATGAACAAATCCACTCAAACTGCAAAGTAGAGAATATTCAATTTTCTGAACAAATCACAACATGAATCCTTATTCGTAGAACCTGTAATTATTCTTATTACTTCTTCTTTTTTTCAACCTAAAAATATTGAGGTTGTAACAAGAATTAACCCCCAAAATAAAGACAAAATTCATAATTGGATGAAAATAGGCATAATACACCATTATCAATGTTTTGTGTTACATAATTCTTTTAAAACTCTAGTACTATTAACATGTGGAATTGTGTTGAGGAAGAAGTTGATCTATATGGGTTTTCCAATAAAGAGTATTGTCTAATTGGATAAATCTAACTCTATAAAAATAAGTAAAATCATTACTACTGAGCCATTCCTTTTATTCAGATGGTAAGTCCATACAGTTTTGAGTAAAGTTGGTTTGTAATGTAGGATATTATTCATCAGTCATTTTAACAGCTTTACCAAGAGTAATACTTATGTATTTCACTGCTGTACTGTACTGGACTGTGTATCGAAACTATTGTTTTACCACACCATTTGGGTAACTACTTCATGATAGTTACTTTGAGACTTTCTATATATACTGTAATTTTGTAATATATAGTTAGACAAGTCACATATGTAACTATATGTCTATGTGATAAATGAAATGCTAATTCTAGTGCCCGACCAAAATTTTGGAATATATGCAACAAATTATCAATATTAATCCTCTTTTTCGTCACAGTCCACACCATAAGTCACACGCCAAACCACGAACCGTCTTCTGATTCCAAAATACAATACCTTGCTGGCCGAATTCATTGTGGCTGGTCTAGCCTTATGCACAACCACTCTGAAGTCCTCACTTGTACCCACGATATCTGTATTTCGGTTAAAGTTAACTGAAATTAACATAATCCATTCTCGACCACTTAAGTTGTCACCATAATGAGTTGTACTTACAAAACACATATGCAAAAAGACAAGCGGACATTCAAGTATATGTGCCCCGACGAAACCATTCTACATTAACGCCACGAATTCCAATCCTGCTAATCTTGGATCTGAAGAACAGTTAAACATTATGTGTTCTTCATTAAACGAATGCATCTCGTTTGCAGTACATGTATTTCATCAAGTTTTTCTGCATGTACAGAAGTGGAAAACAATATTACATTTAACAACCAACAACACTGCATGAACATGAGACCGTTAACCGTCAACAGTGCGCTTCCACGCGACCCGTGTGACATGGTCTCTCAACACAGCTGACAGTCAATGCTCTGGGACGATACATCGGTCAACGAGTACGACCCGCCGTAATGGTCGGGAATGAAATCGAACCAATAAAAAAAGAACCGTAATTGTACGGTCCACTTGTACTGGGCATACACAGCCCATAAACCATTGGTGGCGTAGAGATTTGCACTTCGGTAGTAGGTTAATGAAAGAATGCTCTGTGACCGAATGGAACCCAGTGCCACAGATCATCTGGTATTTCGTTTCCGGACCCGGTAACTTTACCAGCTGTAGCTATTGTTTGGAATTAAAAAAGGACTTGTCCTTGACCTAGATGTAACCCACAAACGTAAATGCTCACCAAGCGAAAAACAACCACCTGTAATTTGAAGAAGCGTACGCGATGGGTGAAGTACCGTGTACTTTTATTTATTGTAGCTGAGATTGTATAACCTCAAATTGTAAATACACAAGGAAAGGGTAAGGATGTGTGTACTCTCTTGGCATGTCCATACCGGGACTGTGAAAGTATAGGGCTATAATTTTATCTCAACTATAAGTAGGTTTTTTCTGTCGGCTTCTTTATTGTATTAGTGTGGCCACTTATCCGATCGCCCACAGGTGTGGCGTAGACTGACAAACGATAGACAACGAAAGGACCCCAGGGTATAGGAAGCACCGTACTCTTTTACGCACTTAAATAAATTTGACTGTGTGTGTTTGGACACCTATTAACTGTGGTAAGTGACGAACATCGCATTTTTCATCCCTTAAAATATGAAGCTGGTTTATTTAGTAACATTTCAGCTTCATAGGTCGTGTTGTGTGAAATGTAAAAAAGTCCATAAATTATGAATTGGTAAAGTTGAGAAAGGACGTGATCATTCTGAAAGTACTCTCTCAGCATCTCTGTGGATGGCATGAAGGTCTGTTGGGATGACTTCTGGGCAAAGGACTGAATCTGGGACCTGTTAAATATGAAGCAGGAATGCTGGGTGCTGTACTACAGCGTTCATTGATTTCATATTCCATAAAAAAAAGGTCATGTATATATTTTATTGTTAAATTACTCTCTTTGCACAAACAGTATTCACTTGTAATACAAGGATATAGGTTCACAATGTCACTTTATAATTGAAGTTCTCGATTGTGATTTGACATTGATCCACAGGCCAATTTATTTGCTGGGTTGCCAGCTGTTTCAGAAGTTGAAACATAAAGACTAGACAACCACACAGCATTTTTCTGCCCACCTGTCACCAAACCACATTAAGGCAAGAGTTCAATTACACAAAACTCCTGTTGCCAGTTCACTAACAGAGTATGTACACTTCCAGATAAGTTTGTATCTTATTCAAAACAAAGTTCTATGCTTCATATGCTGTTTGAGGTTATTTTGTATTTTTATTATTGGTACTTGGAACCAAAGAGGCATTATATAATTAAAGTAAATTGCAATGTTTTTGGCAGTTTTATTGGTCCCCATTAATCATGAACACTGACACTGTACTGTTTTGCATTTATATCTATTATGTGAATTGCTGTAAGCAGGGCACTAGTAAAAACATGAAGAATGCAGTGGATAATTTCTCGGTGCAATGTTGAACTTTATGCACTTGTTAAATGAGTGTAATATATATTAATTGAAACAAACATTAATGGAAAACTTAATTTTGACTGGGCATTGTGCTTTACGTGAGTCATTAGTACTCCGTATATTACGGGTGGTTTAGTGAGATCTAAGTTCGAGGCTGAGTAGGAGGGGCAGAACATTACAGACTGGAGATTCACACAGCAGTACAACTGAAGATTCAAGCTTTTGGAACATGACATTGTGTTGGTGGCTACATCTATGATTGTTTGATCACTGAAGATGAACACATAAATTCCATCAAAATATCAGGAACTACTCAACAAATGGGAGCATCACACCCCAGAAAACTTGATTCCCCAAGTGATTCCGTCTCCATTATCATACGATACCCAAGCAGAAGGCAAACTGGACCAACTCACACTCTTTTTCACTGTTTCTGCAATCCGCCGTTCAATGTATTTACTGTTTTCACCACCATACAGTATGCCAGACATACATAAAGAAATAATCTGAAGTTAATGGCATATGTTTTCAACACCAAGTGTACAGAACCTGCTGTATATTAACTATTGCTGGTCAGTGACTATATGAATGGTCACTTCTTGACACATCATTTTAGAATGCTGTATCAACAGAAAAAAAAATGATGATACATGATAAATGGACTGCAACAACAATGTACTGTTCAAATTCGTGTGGAGTGACCAAAGAAACCACAATAAACCAAGTAGCCTGTTGGTAATGTCATCTTGCAGTCTTGCTTGTATGTTGCTTAACTTAGGTCTTGTAACCCACCTAGGAAAAGGTATGTAGTCAAACACAACTTAATCACTGAGGTGTATTTAATGACTATGTGATGGAAACAACTACATGTTTCGGTCTGTATTGGCCATCGTCAGGTTGTCTAGGGAACTTAAGGGCCAGCTATATGCATGCGCGCGCACGTGCTGTAGAGATCTCTACATACGCATAGCTTGACAAACCGAATCAAAACAGCAGTCAG
>Ga0123353_10007922_pt1 | contig 14441 bp, 9 predicted proteins | sample TergutLab28metaG_3_FD_92763 | JGI IMG/M metagenome (GOLD analysis project Ga0123353, IMG submission 92763) | Labiotermes labralis P3 segment gut microbial communities from Petit-Saut dam, French Guiana - Lab288 P3 | ecosystem: Host-associated > Arthropoda: Insects > Digestive system > Gut ... | reverse complement strand
GGGGGGGGGGGGGGGGAGTTGGAAACGTAGAAAATTAAATCCAGGAATTGTAAGTTATGTGACACACATGAGGCGACCTTCAAATCCTGATCAACGTGTCCTGAACTTGCGGTGAAAAGTGTTGAGGGCCAGAATTAAGAACACTTAAAACACAGCATCCAGTTATTACCGGTATTGTGAATCTGTGATCATGCTTTACAGGCTTATATGCGGGCTAGTTAACATACCTGTGTCAGATATAAGAGTTCCAAATTAAAATATAGTGGGTCTTCGGCTTGATTGCAAATAGCCTTTTATGTCCCCATTTTCGTGGACGGAATAAGAAAATTTAGTAGATGACAAACTCCCAATCTAGGTTTGGACTGAAGTGAACGAGAAGAATCGTAACCACCATACCGTTAATTGGTTTCATTCGAAATTACTGTTTACGATAGCAAGGTTAGCGTATTATTATTATCATCACTTTTATGCAGGGTATTTACAATTACATACCTGAAACAAACCATGTTTGTAGGTTATATAGTGTTGCAGCTGTTCTCCTTTTACAGTTTGTGCTACGTGTAAAGTTATGTCGCCCGTAAAATGTTTTGTACTTTTACATCAGCGCTTTCCATAGTATGCGTGCAGTGCCTCATTACGGCTTTTTTTTGCGGCTCCTTAATTTCGTGCTTTCCTGGTATTATTATTATTATTAGTAGTAGTAGTAGTATTGCTGGTGGTGTTAAAATCGGCAATGGCGGTGATATCAATACACGCCGTATGAAATTCTTCGCCGTTTTCCTCAAGACACGAAGCGAACATCTGAAGCAAACGGCTGTGCGTAGCCGTAAGTGGCAGCGGAACTCTTAAAATTCTACATTTCCGATACCGAAACGTAGCTTGTTATATTATCCAGAATTACATCTACTCATCTGTGATCCTCATAACCTACCTCCAGAAGTTCCGTCTTGGCCCTTCTAAGCCCGAAATCCATCTAAACAGTGCAGTTCGTACCTCACAGAAAGCACAATTTGTCGCAGTTACGAAGACATTGCTTAATTTTGTGTAGAATTATAAGGCATATTTTGCAAATGACATGCATACATTCTGTGAACAATATTCACAGTTTTAAATGTCATAGCAAGCGGTACCTCACAGTAACCACTGTGCTTTAACGGGTTGACTTTTCTGTCTCGGTGTTCCAAATGGCCGTTTTCCAGTAGCTTTCCATATAAAACCGTTATGTACATTCTTTGTCTCCATTGTAGATATATGCCCATCCCTAAAATTCATTGTTGTAACAGTACTCGGTTTTGACGCCTACAAATCACATATGAGCAGTTTCTAGTTACAGGATTGGTACCACAAGACCGGAAGCAAGTGCGGGTCTTCATTGTATGACGTTATTAGTAAGTTTAGTAGAGATCTCCCATGCAAAGTTTCAGGGCAAACGTCGGGATAGTATCGTCAAGTAATAATTATGCAATAACAGCCAAACAACTAGTGTATGTGTATTGTGTTAGTACAGCATGTTTCGACCTAACAGTAGGTCATCATCAAGCACTACAAACTATATAATATATAAAGAGAATACATAAAAATTTAGATCTTATTTCGATAAGGCAAATTTTACGTATTCCTGTTATATTTTATACAATTTATAGTGCTTACTGTCAGGTCGCAACATTTTGCACTAATGAAATACATATACGCTAGTTGTGTTGACTGTCTTTACATAATTATTAGCTGAAACACGACGGGATGTTAAACTTTAAAATTATCGTCAAGTAAGCCACTACCCCCTCCTCGCAATTCATTTTCAGTTTATTGTAGCACGGGACATCTTCTCGTGCTGTCCAGCGCTTCACAAAACATCTCCGTCTCCCCCCACGCAAGTAGTGGCTTTGCAAGATGTCCCTTACCAATGTTCATTGTGCCCTTCTACCGTCCGATACGCAGAGAGCTGTACTGTTACCGTGTTTGTTTCTGGAACTTCCTTGCAGCATGTTCACACAGCCCTTAATTTAAGTACTGTAGCAATTGTGTTTAAAACACCACATTCCCCATTCCTCTCTTAGTCGATTTCTTCACTCCCTGTTACCGCCTGTTCTTGGAAGGCAGCTCAGTAACTGTTAGAACTGCATGTGTAACCCACCTGTGATGTAAGTACTGTAGCAGTTGTAGAGCCACCAAATTTTCCCATTTCGCTCTAAGGCCATGTCATATGGCGAAGTGCGCCCCTTTATACCGCCCTGTCTAGGTGAGGAGCTCCAGTAAGCAGTATACTGCTGCTGCTGCTGCGTCGGGGGTGGGGTGAGCTTACGATCGATGCCCGGGACTCCCTGTGCGCTTGCCGCCAACCACTATGCCTCCGGCTTCGGACGGGTCAGGGACGCCCGCCCGTCCGTCGGGAAAAGGGACTCGTACGGGAACAGAACGGTCAGTAAAGGGGTAGGGCGACGGGTGAATGTATCAAGGACAGTGTCACCTCAGTGGCCGATGTACTTTGAGATAGCTTAATTCGCGTGCAGTTGTACGTGGTGTGACCATAGTGATTACAGGAATACAACGCGTGAGAAAATATTGTTTTGGTTTTTGTGAGTCTGACGCTTTTGATGTAATGAACATGTGGGACTGAATTTGGTAATGATGTGGTCCAGAATTGCTGCTTCCTACACACTGCATGCTATTGCTATTTTTTGCACTTTACCTTCCACCATTTTTATTTTACCCTTTTCTTATTTAAGCTCTCTTACTACATCGATTTCGAATTGTAACTGATCCCTGAAATTATTTGAAATTTTGACTCCCAGAGGTTGTGAAATGGGGGGTCCGGGGCAAAAATAGTAATCGAGAGTTTTCTCATGTGAATACAGTTGTTAATTATTGTCACAGTTATCGTAACATTGCTGCTTAATTTGATAGGGAGCTTTTAATTTGAGTGTGAAGTCCAGAAGACAGACGTGCTGGAGTGCCTTTAACACTGGAGGTATCATACTTGTTACGTGCTGTGCTTACCTGCTGTGACCTGCTCTCATGCGACGTATGCTGAGTGGGTGCAGGGATGCTGCATGGGACTGTTATGGGGTAATTAAATCTTTTCTGCATTATGATGCTGACCAGAATTGGACACTTTGGTGTAGCATGTGTATCTGAAATCGGGTGAAATTAAGAATCGTCAATTGTGTGTGCTGAGTGCAGTAGTTTGGGTCCATTGTAAAACCAGTGTCCCTGGGCACGACAGGACTCACATTGTCATCTGTCAGTGTGATGTGTCTTGATATTTTTCAGTCTCAGTTTGTCATTTGTGATTTTCCTTCATCACATGAATTTCCTTAGTCCTCATAAACAAATGGTGGATATTGTCATGAAACCTGCTATTTTACTCTTTGCTTATATACACTCACGAGCTTTAACCAGGGCTTTTTTGTGGTGTTAAAGTAGAAGTTTTGTTTTTGTAGGCACAAAAAGAACTTGTTAACTCTCTGCCATTGGTCAGATTTGTATGTTTTGTGTCGGCTACCAAACAGCATTTTTAAGACTGATATGCTGATAATTTTGATTATAGTCTATTTCCCCTCTGTGTAGTAATTAAACAGAATTTCAGGTTGACTGACTGTAAATAACAATCACTGTACACCTTTACTCCTGTCTATAGTTAATAATATCACCATTGTCAGGAATATTTAATTTATTTGCAGCATCAGCTGCATAGGATGTTTCCGTACATAAATTCATGAAGCTAAACATTTTCTCCTTATCAAACAGGAAGACAGACTGTAAGGTCAATATTGTAGTAAGGCCATCAGTGTGGGCCTTAAAAGTATGGTGAGTTTATCATTATCAAATCATTAAAAACATTTAAAGATCGGTATTAGATTTCATATTAAATAGGGGCATTGAATTAAAGCTTATTGTTCATTAAAATATTTAGTAGTTAACTGATTTATATATGTTTTCATACCCTGTCTTGCAGTCATTTATGTAGTCACATTCTGTAGACAATGGACATGTGTCAAGTATGCCCTTCAACTTCTAACATCACTGTACCATACAACAGTATGCAGAGTGGGGGAAAAAGCACCGATATAACTTTTCTTTTGGAGATTATGTGATGCTCTTTGTACTACTTGGAGGTGTCGTGCTCTTATAATGTTTTTGACACATGCATGTTGTGCATGAACTGTGACTACCTAAATTACTATACATGGATAGCATGTGAACACATGGACAACTGCTACGGAAATGTTAGGGATCAATAGCCCTTAAATTTTAATATCTATATTTTTATTTGGATTTTGGTATTGACCATGGATCACTGTTTTTATAAGCTTAGCAACTGACCAACTTAATCCACAAATTCTTGTTTCATAATAAGTTTATTATATTCCTCTACATGTTTCGAACACTGTTTTGCTCGAAACATGTAGAGGAATATAATAAACTTATTACAAAACAAGAATTTTTGCATTAAGTTGGTCAATTGCTAAGATTATACTGAGATGCATGGTCAGCAAAACATAAAAGAACACTTTTTATGTTTAGATAATGAGAAAATAACTGATCATTAAGTTCTCTATTGCTTGTGATATTTAAGGCCTATGCTGTGGTGTAGTTGAAGATCTTTCATATTGTTTGTTTTATACCAGTACTGATATTACATATCTCTTATTGTTTGGTAAGGAGGAAAGGAACCGCATTAAGGTGGTTAGTTTCATGAATTTATTTGTGTAAAATCCATAAGCAGTTGACACTCTTATAAATCATATCTCCCTGAAGATGGACATGTGCCTGATGCAGGAGGAAGTTTATAATTATAAATACTAGATAAGAGTTATGTGTACTTTATAATTATTTATGTTAAGTCATTTAGTTAAGTATGTGGTGAGATGAACCGGCCAAAGATTCCAGTAACTTCTCTCTCTCTCTCTCTGTCTCTCTTTGTAGAAAAAAATGGCCTGTTTATAACATCTGATGCTTTAATCCATTGAGTGGAGTGTGGAATGTGTCACTGTAGGCTTAAGTCTTGACACTAGTCCTGATGGTGCATCTTAATTGAAGCAAATGTGGTTTGTGTTTCAATAGGAGCTGGAGGTACTATTTAAAACGGCTATATTGTGTTCAAATAAAGTGTGAGTTTCCATGAAATATTTACACCATTACAGTATTATACTTGAATCCTGAGAAATTTTTGCTGATATAAGTTAAAGACTTTATGTTTTTTAAAAATTTTAGAAAATAATTTGTAAAACAATGCAAAGAAAGTTGTCCCAGCTCTTCAAATAGTTTGCTGCTTTCCGAAGAATGATCAGATGAAGTTGCTTGCATTGTGTTAATTACTTACAGTTACTTACTCAGTGATGCTGTGTGATATCAGGTTGTTGTTTTTGCTCCCTGTGCAACTAACCAACTGCATCTGTAGTCTCTGTCACTGCTGTACCTACCAAGCAGTTGCACTCCCTTAATGTTTTGCATCAGAGTGCACATAAATGGCATATGCAAAGTTGCACTACATACTTCTTGCTTATGATGCTGTGTATATTGATGCTACTGGTGTATTTGTTGGCACATACTACATTACTGCTGTGAGAATTTCATTTCATCCAAATTGCATGTTTTTGTCTAATAACTGTATTAGATGCATTCCAGTTATGGATAGAGGTAGGTGTAATGTAGTGACACTTGACATTTACTCTTTCATTCTGGAATGTGAACTGTCACATAAATCATATATCTCTGTTCTGGTATGCCTTATCTGTGAAGGGAAAGTTTGTTATACCACAGTATATGTAACCCACTCCATGGAGAAGGATCTAATAGTCACTTAGCAACTCAGATAGATGGTTAAAACACAACATATAACTTAGTCCATGGAGCAGAGTGCTTCTTATGCATCTAACAGTTACCCAGCAAGTCAAAATGTTTTGCCTTTTTGGGACCAAAGGTTCCTTACTGTGATCACAAAACCCTGCAACTATAGCATATTTTACTGCTAATAAAACAGTATTATGATTTCTCTAGAGACCATTCCCTCTTTGACATCCTACTGAAGTTTACACATTTACATGAAGTGGTAATAAAGTTGCACTGGCATAGGGTTAAATTACTCATTCAATTACACAAATACTTTGATGGTATGTACATATCTGTTTACAGGCTATAAGGGGATTTATGAGTAGTACATTATTAATTGATTATTCTGTGCAGCTCTTGAAAATGAATCACAGCCAGAATTATTAGGTTTATTATTTTGTACCCAATATTCCTGTAAATAACTGTTACTTTGAAACTGCAAAGTTTAAATTTAGAAACATCGCTCACCTTCTGGAATTTGTTCATCGTCCAGTGTTTAAAAATGCAAACATTTGACACAGTGCTTTGGAAACTGGATATGTTTCTCTTTTTGGGTAGAAAGTTCAGGTGGCACCTACTCAGTTGTGCTCATTAGATGAGCGAATGCCAAAGACTGGAGTAGTTCGGTCTAACAGGCTAAACTGGTTCACCCCACTTTTTTTCACTGTAGAACAGAATCAGATTCATTTTATTAAATATGTTAATTGTTGTTTTGAAATTTTTATTCTTGAAACACCCAACAGTGGATAAAGCCCTGAGCTAAATAGTTCTGAATTATATTTACAGCTCACATGCATTAAGTTATAAGTCCAGACCTCAGTAAGTCTTTATGATGTGGTGCTGAGTCACTGGCACAACTCAGTGCTTCAGATGTCCTGTAACTGAAATTGAACTGCGCAGTGTTCGTACCTTTTGAAAATTCAAAATATGTTGCATAGCTAAAATAATGTAATGTAATGTAGACATAAATCTGTGTGGTATGTATGGCTGATGTGGAGGCAAAGCAATGTTTCAGACACGTATATCTAACAGTTGTATAACCACAATGACCCTATTTTTTTTATGTTGTGGAAAAAGTATTGTGTTTATTTTACAAGGAAGTATGAGAGCAGCTGTTACATATTTTAACAGAAAGAACACATGGTGCGTAGCTCATTAGGATTGTAACTGGGCATATAAAAACCTGTTATGCCAGGGATCACACACTGCTCTCTGCTGTATACACTTACATAACAGACACATATGTAAGTTTGCACACATGTGCATGTGTGCAGACTGTCTGTGATTCTTTATGAGGGCCAGAACACATACTAGAGTTAAGGTCACAGCCACTATTTAATTTCACTGTTTGAGTAATTAGTGTAATAAGAGAAGAGGACAGATGAACTAATTGCAGATTCTGGATCTGTTTGCTGTCAGTAAATGACACTTGAATATACTGTAAATGATTAAAATACCAAACATTTAAGTGTAGTGAGGTTTGTAAAGTTTGGGAATATGTTAGTCTCTTATTTTTTAAGATAGCCATGTGTAGTTTGGAATTCTCATGATGGTGAATCTAAAGATTGCTAATGGTCTGGCATGTGGCCCTTTGTAGTCTGGTGCAAAGGTACCAAAATTGTGGGATACATGCAGCCCTCACCTTCAGAACAGAATAAGCTAGCAGCCATGAATTTCTCTGAAATGTTGGTACCTTGCTGCCAGACTATAAGATGTTACATACAAGAAAATGGAAATCTTCATAATAGTAGCTCACTCTGCAGAGGCAGTGGGTTGGATGAGTGACTGAGATATCTGCATTAACTTTCTGACGTCTCAAGTGGAGACAATTGACGGGAGTGATAAGCTCATTAACATTTGGAAGCTTTGAAAACTGTAAATGAATAAACATACAATTAATGTATGTGTAGTAGGAGTGCATCCTCAGTTCCTGGTATGAAGCATGCCACCAGTTTCATTCAGTTGTAAATTTTGTTATTTAGCAGCTTCAGCTTCCACAGTTGTCTTTTTCCCTGCTGCCATGTGCAGCAGTCCTGTATGCATTTGGTGCAAGAGTTTTGTAAGTTTACAAAGCAGAGGAATTGCAGGGGAGGATCTTCAGCTTATGAAATTTAAAAGCATGGTTTACATTGTTACTGCTTCTTACCGCCATACTGTTTGTTGTGATAGCCTTCAATATCAGCAGTTGGACACTATATGGTATTAAAGTGGACTCACCTGTATTTCGTATGTATGATTGTTTCCCCTGTATGGGTAGATGAATTCTTTCTGCGTTATGTGTAAGCTGAAGGTTCCATATTCAGGAGAATCTGCTGGAACTAACATAACCGAAATGTTATTAATGCCTATTTCTTCCATACTCTTATCTTGTCTTTTGAGGTTAGGCACATGTATGTCCTATACTAGTCTTATGACAATGGCTTAGTTGCCAATTATTTTGTCTGCAAGAACAGGGCCGACTCTAACGTAACAGACACTGTATGCCGTACAAGATGTTGGGTGGATATCTTGTTACTATGAATAGACCCTGTGCGCGAATGAGGATATCCGCAGCAATGTTTTCACGGCGGATAAAAATTGGATGCAAGCGCGGATGCATATAAAACTGCGGATATGGGCTTAAAAACTAATATTAATTTGAGCCTTTTATTCTTCAACTTAAAGCTTTGTGTAATCACCCCCAAAAAGTCGGTGTTGACAGTTTATTTCATTACAGTTGTGTGCACGTGCTTGTGGTGCGTGTGTGCGTGCTTGCGCGCGCCCGCGTGTGTGGGTGGGTGTATGTGTGAATGAGCACTATTATAAGTAAAAATCTGGCTAATGCACTATATATTTTAACACCACTTCATTCACACTATACACTCCTGCATGTTTCAGTCCTCAAGGGGCCGTCTTCAGGGAGTACTGATGTATTTTGTAAGCACGATGTCAACATATATAGAGCATTAGTCGAATTTTTGCGTAAAATAGTATCATCAGTTCACGGATATTGACAAGATAATGAGTGAACAGTTTGCGTTCCAACATCCATGGCTTTCGGGCCGTATGAGAAGTCTAGCTCGGGCATTAGTTTCCCGAAACAGATAAGAAAGCTACAGATTAAATATTTCGTTTTGTTGTTGAAACGGTATTGTCGTGTTTATTCATAGATTCTAGTTACGGTAATTTCTCTTTTTATACAGTGCTTGGTGCCATGCTATCATTAATAAATGATAATTGGTAACTTTTTTTTAACATGCAAGGCAGATACAAATTTAACAGAAATTTTTAACCAAGATAAATTTATAAAATATATCATTTTGATAGCTTTGGATGAACCTTATACAAAACAAACTTTTACATTAATTTTAGTATATTATTAATTTGAGCTTATTATTTGTAATACGTATCCCGCATCTTGTGAAACGTACAAATCTATGTAGCAATAAAATTTGTGGATTAAATTTGCACCGGACTTATTCCACCATAAAAGAATTACCGTTGTTTTGACGTTTATAACAAATTATAATTATATCCGCGGGTGCGGATAAGGATCTTGTCGATGAGGATACTATTTTAGTCATCCGCACAGGGGTATAACTGACATGTTGCATCCTCAGGTTGTAGACAGACAAGATGACGTCTGGAGTTGGAGAGTAATTGAGAATAAGTTGAATAAGCATTCAACAGGGGATTATTTTCTAGCTTGGGGATTGGATACAGGACTAAAAATCCCTTACAATAGAAAAATTACTTGCCGAAAAGTATGTCAAATTGGCTGTGACATTTGGAACTGAGAAATTTTACATTTAATTTTATGAAAATTGTTGAATGTGAACAAAAGCTGGTGAAAGATTGCCTGACAAAATATGAATTTGCATAATGTTGATATAGCATGACATTATATTTGCTGTTTCAACTGCTGATGTTTTATAGCAACAGATAAGTTTGAAGTTGCTTGTAAATTGTGAATAGGGGAAGAAGATGGAAAGTGACAGTATGAAATGCTTAACAATGAAGAGACTGAGTAGAGTAATGGAGAAAACCTAGGGCAGGATAGTTGTTGCTCTGTTTGTGGTCATGTATGACCTCTGGTCAGCCTTGTTGCCATTGGCCGGTAACACTCATCATGTAAATCATTATGGCATGTAGTTATATATGATTTTTGTTTCTGGCTTTCATTGAGAAAAAGTTTCTGAAAACCAAAAAAGATTGCTTGTGTTCTAATATTGAAACTGAGCTGTGTACTGCTTGAAAGATCATTGCTTCTCCAGGGCGTTGATTTTTCTAGGCCATTAGAAGGTAGTCTATGGCAATTTAAATATAATTTCCAGCATTGTGTGGTGTCTGTTTAAAGGAAAATGTAGTGAAGTAATAATCATTAAAGCTTGTGTTTGAGATCTGAAATGTTCTGTAATTTTTGTGTCATTCTTGTGATGAAGTGAATTGTAATGGAATATCGATAACTTAGTTTACCCTGAAGTGTACTAAAAAAAGTGAAGGGTTTGGAGGGAGTAAATTCTACATTGCAATCTGGGTTGAAAGTATATAGTATGTGTAACCCTAGCTGCCTGCAGTCATCAGCTGAGGTGGCATATTCTGTAATGTGATAGTAAAGTGGATAGCAAATAAGGGAAGGAAGGAGTTGACAGGCTAACAAGCAAGAGTGACAGCGCACAAACTCTTAAGTTGCATGAGGGATGTGCATACATAGTACACTTACCAAAATCATGTCACTTGAGTTTACTGAAATACAGAGGCTTGGCAGGCAGCTTGTAAGCTTATAATCATGTAACCAAAGATATTCAAGAAATAACTATTTCTAAATATTAAAGTGATCGTTTGTCTAGGTTATATCTTTGCCATTTCATAATAGTTTTCACATGTGTAAGCTGACAGCTGCATGTTGGAAAAGGTACCAACTGAAGGACAAAAATGTGTCTGTTCACTGTTAGGTGGAAAAATAAAGGAATGAGAAGTGGATGTGACTGGGATAAAGGAAATGAAGAAGTGTTATGAATGAAATGAAGCCACTTTGAATTTCAGTAGGCTTTTCAACAAGTAAAAGTGTTTTGTATGAATGCAAAACTCTGAGAAGGGAACAAATTGTTAATAAACTGTAAAGTACAGGAACACTTTTCTTTCACAGGTGAAGGTACAGGTGATCCAGTACACACCATGAAGCTGTGTATAGTTGTGGGGAGGTGTATGTTTGCTTTTTCTTAAACTTGCTGCTGGATGGAGGTGAGCGGTGAGCTTCACACCCCAGTCACCTTATCCCCCATGAAGAGTCCTTGGTGCAAGTTGAATAGGAGTCTTGGTGGGCCCCAGAGCTGGTCTTGGATGCTGTGGAGGAGAAGAATCTCTTGCCCTTATTGGAAATTGAACCAAATTTTTCTGTTTTCCATCCCCAAGCGTATGCACTATACTTACTACGCTCTGCTGACTGCCTTGTTTAATGGTGCTGAATATTATGTGTACACAAGAGGACAGTATACTCCAGAATATCTTAATAAGAGGATTTCACTCCATAAAAGTATAAAAAGAAGAAATTTAGATGAGTGGGAAGTGTTTGGCCTATTTTAAAAGAGTTTGTATCTTCATATGCTTAAAAAGTCATATAAAGAGACATCATATGAAAAAAATACAGTTTTGATCAATTATGTCCTGGAACAACATAGTACAGTTTAAAGTATATGATTTAAGGCTGTGGTAGAGTTTAGAATTGTCTACCCGATATAAAATTAAATGGAATTATCCTTTTGTTTCATGAATTCTATCCTTTGTTCATTCAAGTACAGTTTTGTCTAATGTAATTTGTATAAATTATGTGAGAGAGATAAAGTTGACACATTCAGTTTGGGCAAAGCTGTGTGCTATGTGACCTTTGTGTCATATTTAGATTTAACACTCTTGTTGTGTGATGTGGAGTGTTCAGAACTGATTACTGCCCCATACTTCCTTTTTCAAAGTCTGTCCCATTGTGTACAAGTGTATCTCCACACAGATTACAGTTATTGTGTACCAGTGTCATCTTACTGTTCTTCATTCTGTACTGCCTCACCTCAGCAGCTTATTCGCAATAGTGAAGTTTTTGAAGAAAGAGAAGAATAATAAGAAAATGGATGGTTGGGCATTACTGAGTAGATGCTTTGTCTACTTGTTCATGACTGAACACATGTCTGTGAGTGTGACTGTTACACATTTTGACTTACTAGCAGATCACTTTAGTTTCCCATTGGTATGCAAGTGGAATATAATTGAGGAGTATCACTTAGTCTGTTTCACATATTAATAAACATTGCTCAATTTCTTCAGAGGAACAAGGATACATAAATTACTGATTTGTATTTATTCATTATTCGTGTAATAGTGCTGTATGTGTGACAAGTGTGTTTTAGCACTTAATGTATTGGAAAGCATGGGGAGAAAGAAGAAGAGGTATTTATGTAGTATTTGTCTAGGGAAGAGGTGGGCAGTTATTTTTATCCCATTGACAGATGAGGCTCTTTGGAAGTGGCTGTGGGCTGGGTCACCTGACAAAAAAATTCCTTTCTTCGGTACTTGTTAACCAACTATAAATTGCCCACATGTGACTGACTGTAGATATACTTGGTAAATTGTCCACATGTGACTAACTGTAGATACACTTGGATACATAAATGTCATTGATCTCACACACACACACACACACACACACACACACACACACACATATATATATATATATATATATATATATATATATATATATCACCTTGTGAACATCACTGACTTCTTCTTCCAGTTTCCAATATCTCATCTTCTGTATCCATCTACCTCTTGACCTCATTAGTGGCAGTAAACACTTGAGCACTTGTTTTGGCCATTGCTGTCTACTGTTCTGTGGATATGCCTGTACTATTTCGATATCATCCAAAATAGAATTCTGTAAAACCATTTTTCCATATTTTTTGTGATTATGTTAATAAAACTAATTTGGTCACAGTAGGCACAATTCTGACTGATATATTTTCAGTTTTTTAAAACTGAAAATACACTTTTTGGTAACATTAATGTGTATGTAGGTGGGAGTTGGCCTAATCTTAAGCAGTGAACTGGCTACCTTGTATTTTCTGGTGTATGAAAACACTGTAATTATTTCAGAACAGTACCATTCTGTAGGTGATGACTTTGTCCCTTCCTTCCTTTCTGAGTTTTATACAAATACACACTTCAGGAACATAATTTTAAATTAAAATGATTATCTATGACATTTTATTGTTAAGTGTGTTAATAAAATATGTTGGATGTCTTTGTCAAAGTATGTTTTTGTAGTGATAAGGAAGGACTTAATTCATACAGTGTATTTTATGTTCAGAAGATACAGAGCATGGTGAATATATCACACAGTATATGAAAGCTATTCATATTTCCCACCCTGATTTTTTAACAAATAATTTATGTTCTCTTGCACATGCTGTATGAAGGTGGTGTTACAGATTCAAGAGTTCACCTTTTTCTTTCCTTCTAGAATGGACTGAAAAAATATACAAATTATTTACTTGCACTTCCTTCTCTGAGTATGTAGTTAAGAGATGTGAAGTAGAAGGAATTTTACCATGAAGTACAGCTGTTTTAAAACCTATGGAATTTGTGGTTTTCAGTGCCATTGCAGTTTGTGGCTGTGATATGTATAAAGAATTTCATGTATTAATCCTCTTTGAAAGTGCTGAAAAGAGGTGTGGTGGCCAAACATGATAACGGGTGGTTGTGAAATATATATCTAAAACTACTAACACCATTAGCTTGATCAAAGTTTTTTTTTTATTCACCAACTGATGCACAAGTGAATTGTCTTAAAAACAATTTTAAAATTAACATTAAAACAGCTCCGACATGTTTTGGTGCAGTCACACTATCATCAGGGAGCACATTAATGTACTTCATGATGACGGTGTGGCTGCACTGAAACATGTCGGAGCTGTTTTAATGTTAATTTTAATGCAAATTTTAAAATTGTTTTTAAGATAATTCACTTGTGCATCAGTCTGTGAATAAAAAAAAACTGATAATATCAAGATGCAAGGTATGTATGTGAATAAAGAAAACATAGTACTGAGACTCTGCAGAGGCTGTAACTCCTTTGAGAACGAGGGGTCTGATGGTGAAAAGGCCAGAATCTCTGGACTTGCAATTATGCCATTATCTTGCCTATTTGTACGGAGTGTTGTAATGTAGTGGTTAATATTTGTGCTTCATATTTAGGATATCACAGATTCAAATCTTCACCATAGACTTCTGTGTTTCTGCGTCCACACCAATTTATCATTCCTAATTACATTGTATGATGTTACATAACTTGCATATGATTTAGTGTCATTAGAGAAATGAAGAAATGAACAAACTGCACAGTTCCTTGAGGTGAACAGTAATTGCAGCTTTTTTTTTGTGCCATACACCTGCAGTAACAGCTTTGGTGTGTTTACATTTTAATAAGGTGTGAGTATGCTTGCAGGAAAAATAGATGGTGCTTTCGACCCTTCTCTCTGTATAGGCATTTGTAGGTATATAATGACAGTTGAATGCACAGTAGATGAACTCCTGCTGTTAGTTTATTAGATATATTTTATTTTTTTGGGGGGGGGGGG
>Ga0123353_10007920_pt1 | contig 14441 bp, 15 predicted proteins | sample TergutLab28metaG_3_FD_92763 | JGI IMG/M metagenome (GOLD analysis project Ga0123353, IMG submission 92763) | Labiotermes labralis P3 segment gut microbial communities from Petit-Saut dam, French Guiana - Lab288 P3 | ecosystem: Host-associated > Arthropoda: Insects > Digestive system > Gut ... | reverse complement strand
ATGGAAGAAGCAAAAGAAGTTCGAAAAACAGGCTTTACCATTGCCCCGGAAGCTGGAAGTGAACGACTACGTCGAGTTATCAATAAGTCAATGACAACACAAGACATTGAAACTGCTGTAGAAATAGCTTTTCAACGAGGCTGGAAGAGTATTAAATTATATTTCATGATAGGTCTGCCGACAGAAACGCAAGAAGACATAGAAGAAACCTTACGGTTAATTAAAAAAATAACTAAAAATAAAAAAGGAACCACGATTCACGTTAGCTTTACTTGCTTTATTCCAAAACCACATACACCGTTTCAATGGGCAAAACAAGCGATGCATATACAAGCCATTGAAAAAATACAATTTTTTAAACAACACCTTAATCGACAGGCGCCTATGAAATGGCAAGATCCGTCTGTGAGTGTAGTAGAGGGGGTTTTTTCTCGAGGAGATCGTAGGCTTTTAGCGACGTTGATTTGTGCATGGGAAAAAGGATGCCGTTTTGACGGTTGGAGTGATTATTTTAAGTATTCTCTTTGGCAAGAAGCGTTTATAGAAACAGGCGTTGTCCCAGATGAAATTTTTCAAAAGGAGCGGGATATAACAGATCCGCTTCCGTGGGATCATATTAGTTCTGGCGTAGCTAAAACATATTTAGAAACGGAATGGCGAAAAGCACAGAAAGAAATTTCTACGCCGGATTGCCGAAAAGGATATTGTAGCCAGTGTGGTGTGTGTGATTTTTCTAAAATACGGCTTAAAACGGAACTGCCGGAGCCAAAATTGGAAGAAGCTCCTTTAAAAGGGTCAATTACAGATGAAAAAGAATGGCAAAAGTGTCATTTTATATATCAAAAAATGGGAGATGTTCGATTTTTAGGCCATTTAGAGTTAATGCAACTCCTATTACGAGCACTTCGGCGTGCAAACGTGGAAATTCGATATTCAAAAGGGTTTCGTCCACACCCAAAGATTCGATTTGATGATCCGCTACCGGTTGGAATGGAAAGCGAAAGAGAAAATGTATATATAGAGATATTCTCTCAAAAAAAACTGAATAAAATACTAAGAGAAATAAATCTGGAACTACCAGCAGGGCTTCAGTTTATAGAAGCAAAGCCAGAAAACAAACAAAAGAAAAATATAGGCGTAGATCGTTATCAGGTTACGTTTCCTTCACACTGGATTACAAAAGAACAAGTGGAATTGTTTCGTAAAAATACGTCTCTTTTATATAAATGGAAAACAAAAAAAGGAGAAGATTTTTCTCAGCCTGTTTGGGAAATGATTGATTTTGTTTCCTTTATATCGGAAAGTAAGCTTGAAATGGGCTTAAAAAAAATGGAAAAAAAGACAATACGACCCAATGACGTGATGAAAATAGCGTTTGGGTTTACGTCAGAAGTGCTTCTAAATGTAAGAATTCAAAAAATTAATGGAAATAAATAACAATGGAAAAACAAATTGTAATTAATGCGACATTGCCCCATGAAAGAAGAATTGCCCTCCTAGAAGAAGGGATAATTACAGAACTGTTTGTAGAAAGAGATTCGGATGTTGTGGCGGTGGGAAATATTTATCGAGGTCGAGTTCATCGCGTATTGCCAGGAATTCAGGCGGCATTTATTGATATCGGGCTGGAACAAGACGTATTTTTACGTGCGGGCGATGTATTTACCCCGGAAGGAGTTGATTCTTTTTTTAGTAAAGAATTTGAAGAAACCGCAGCAGAAGAGAACGAAGAAAGTCCTGCGTCACACGTTCGTCCTATTACGGAGCTATTAAAGGTAGGACAAGAGGTTATGATACAGGTGGTAAAAGAACCTCTTTCCGGAAAAGGAGCGCGAGTATCGGGATATATTTCTTTGCCAGGGCATTTGCTTGTCTTGTTGCCAAGAGCAAAACATATTGGTGTTTCCAGAAAAATTGAAAGTGAGGCTGAACGGGAACGACTACGAAAAATTATGACCGACGAAATAGGAGATGTGGGATACGTTGTTCGGACTGCCGCAGAAGGAGCTAGCGCAGAAGCACTCCACAAAGAAAGCATTTTTTATCAGAAGTTATGGAAAAAAATTCAAAAAAAATACGCCCAAGCATCTGCGCCTGCATTAATTCATTCTGAGCTGACAGGCGCTTTTCGGGTGGCAAGAGATTTGTTGGCGGATCGTGTTTCTTGTATTGTTATTGATAATTATGAACGGCATGAAAGACTAGCTTCTTTTTTAGACGAGCTTATGCCTTCTTTACGAGATACGCTTCAATTGTACAAAGAAGCGGAACCTATTTTTGAAGCATTTAATATCGAAGGAGATATTGCTCGTGCTCTTCGGAAAAAGGTGTTTTTAAAATCAGGAGGCTACATTGTAATCGAGCAAACAGAAGCGCTGGTTTCTATTGATGTAAATACAGGTCGCTTTTTAGGAAAACAAGACCATGAAGAAACTATTTTTAAAACGAATATTGAAGCTGTGAGAGAAATTGCCTATCAAATACGACTTCGAGATTTGGGCGGACTGATTATTATTGATTTTATTGATATGGAGAAAAAACATCATCGAGAAAAAGTGTATATGGCTTTGCAAGAAGCTTTTTTGAGAGACCGAAGTCGCTGTCATGTTCTACCAATTTCAGAACTAGGACTGATTCAAATGACTCGCAAACGAAGCCGACAAAGCCTTTCTCAGTTATTGTGTGAACCTTGCCCGACATGTTCTGGAGAGGGCAATTTGCCATCGCAGCAAACAATTTGTTTTCAAATATATCGAGCTGTTCTGCGGCATGCCCAAGATGCACAAGCTGGAGCCAGTATCGGAGTAAGAGTAAGTCCAATGATTGCAGACTTGTTGTGCGGAGAACAAAGCGATTTAATTCTAGAATTAGAAAAAAACACAGGATTACAAGTCGTTGTAACAACTGTAAAGGATTTTCATGTGGAACAGTTTGATATTACTGAAACGTGGAACACATAAGAAACATGCTTATCTCTTGACTTTTAGAATAAAATATGATTTTTTCTCAAATCTGCCCTATTATAGACTATAAAATACGATAAATATAAAAAAGGACTTACGACTATGAAACGGACGTTTCAGCCCAGTAAAATAAAAAAAGCCAGAACATGTGGATTTCGAGCTCGCATGGCAACAAAAGCAGGAAGACGCGTTATTAATCGTCGCAGAGCTAGGGGACGTGTGCGCCTATCTGCGTAATGTCTTTATAAATATACTTTTGTCCTGAAATCATTTGAAAAATACACCTAATTCATTTTCGAAAAATGAGCGCCAACAAAAACGAGCCCGTTTTTTAGAGCTTACTGAAATAGGAACGCGGATCTCGGACGATTTGTTTATAATTGTATATCAAAAAAATGATAAAGGCTCCCGATTGGGAATTACTGTGACCCGTAAAATTGGAAATGCGGTAGTTCGAAACCAAATTAAACGATATGTGCGCGAAACCTTCAGACTGTTTCCGCAGCGCCATTTCTTAAAAGCAGAAATGAATGTGATCGCAAAAACAACCGCTGCTACTGCAAGCTTTCAGGAAGTAAATGTCGCATTACAAAATCTTTTTACACGTATCGCAAACAAATAAGCCTGTGTTGGTTATGCGATTCTTTCAGAAATTAGTGTTGTGGGGAATACGAGCCTACCAACTCATTCTTTCACCTCTTATAGTGCCCGTCTGCCGTTTTTATCCCTCCTGTTCAAAATATGCACATGAAGCAATTGCAAAACATGGATTGTTTCGAGGAATAACCCTGGCTGTTCGGCGAATTTTGAAATGCCATCCATTTCATCCTGGCGGAGTGGATTTAGTTCCATAAAATAGTAGAAAAAAAGGGAACTATATACTTAGCTTTTAGTTCATTTTTTGCTTTTTTTAGTACAGGCAAGCATGGGTGCAGTGAATGTTATGCTTAGAACTAAAAAGGAAGACAAGGAAGTCAAATATATAATTACCAAAAGAAAACATAGCTTTCGAAGGCCTTTAAGCCTTCATTTGTATGAGGAGCCCTTATGGATCAAAAACGACTTATAATTGCAATTGTTCTCTCTATTCTTTTGTTTATAGGAATACAGTTTTTTATGGGCCCAGAAGAAAAAGCGCCTTCTGATAAAGCGCCACCGCCACCAGATGTGGTTCAGGAACAACCCATAACAGATCCAGCAACAGTGCCGGAACAAAGGACTCCTTTAGCACAGGCTCCGGTTGTTTTAGGAGATAGTTCTGGAACAACCAAGATGCCTACAGAGCCAGTCCAAACACAAAACGTGACTGTAGAAACGAATTTGTTTTCTGTGACGCTATCAGGCAAAGGAGCTACTATCCAAGAATTAGCACTAAAACAGTACGCGCAAACAATAGATGAAAATTCGCCCCCCCAGCTATTGGTATCTCCTGAAAAAAATCCAAACGGAACAGTTCAAACGTCTATCTGGGCAAATGGCACTTTTGATCAGCCCACAATTTATACAACATCTGCTCCTGAAAAAGTAGTAGCAATAGCTGAAAAACAAGACATAACGTTTGTTTATAAAATGCCGGAAGGATTGCTTGTTACCAAAACATATACGTTTGAGCCTAACTCTTATATTATTGGCCTAACTATTCAAGTGAATAATATGACCCAAAAAACATTGTCCGATCGTTTGTCTATAGCCTTACAAGAGGATTTTGGTGCAAAAGGACAAAGCTATGCGTTTGAAGGGCCCATTGTAAAAATGGGAAAAGACTTAATTCGCATTAAAACTAAAAAAATTAAAGATAAAGATCGATATACAGGGAAAATTGACTGGATTGCAGATTCCGGACGCTATTTTCTGGCAAGCATTCTTCCGCCTGCCGGAGAAGAATACGATCTTCGTTTAACATATTCTCCTGAAAAAATACTAACAAGCACACTGACTTATCCTGAAAAAACGATTCAACCAGGCCAAACAGCAACGATGTCTTCAGAGCTTTATTTTGGTCCCAAAAGCATTTCTATTTTAGAAACCGTAGGCCATGAGTTGCAAAAAGTAGTAAATTTTGGCTTTTTTGATTTGCTTGCCAAGCCCTTTTTATGGTTCATGACATTTTTATATGGTTTTTTACCAAATTATGGGCTGGCTATTATTTTAATGACAATAGCTATTAAAATTCTTTTATGGCCTCTAAGCGCTAAAAGCTATAAGTCCATGGCAGAAATGCGTAAAATACAACCTCTCTTAACAAGCCTGCGGGAAAAACATAGAAACGACAAACAAAAATTAAACCAGGAAATGATGAGCCTTTATAAGACGTATAAAATCAATCCGTTAGGTGGTTGTTTGCCCATGATTCTTCAAATTCCAGTGTTTTTTGCCTTATATCGAATGCTGTATGAGGCGATTGAATTGCGACATGCGCCTTTTTTTGGCTGGATACAAGACCTGTCCGCACCGGATCGATTATTTAATTTTCCTATTACGGTTCCGTACATGGAGCCGCCTTATGGGATTCCTGTTTTAACTATTTTAATGGGCGCAAGTATGTTTTTGCAGCAAAAAATGACCCCTATAATGGGGGATGCTTCCCAACAAAAAATAATGATGCTGATGCCTATCATTTTTACCGTTATTTTTATTAATTTTTCTGCAGGACTTGTACTGTACTGGTTTGTAAACAATCTTGTGTCCATTGGTCAGCAATACTATGTGCAGAAAAAATATTCGTAAACGGAGAGAAAATGACATCCCTATATGAAGAATTTTCGGGATCAGATGTAGATCGGGCGATCGATCTAGCTGTAAAAAAAATCGGTGAGAAACGAGATAGACTTCAGTATGATATTTTATCGTTTGGATCTACTGGTATTTTTGGAATTGTACCTGCTCGAAAAGCAAAAATACGGGTATATTTGTCCCCGGAGGAAGAAAAACACAAAAGAAAACATTCTTCCCGGAAAACGAAAAAACCTGAGAAAAAAGAAAAGCCTCCTTCAGTTCTTGTAATAGAAGATTTTGAGAAAGCAAATAGCGTTGAAGCGGAAAAACTATTAGCAGAAACAGAACAAAAGGAACAAGACAACAGTGTTGATAAAAACAAAAAAACAGTGATAGATCCGTTACAGCTAGAAAAGAATAAAGAACTAGCAAAGAACATGCTACAACAAATTTTAAACCAAATATCTCCAGAAGCACAATTCAAAATAAAAGAAGCCGCTAAAAAAATTACTTATTTCGTTTCTGGAGGAGACAATGCGTTTCTTATTGGAACAAAAGGACAATCTGTTGATGCTGTTCGGTATTTGTTAGACAAAATATTACACCGCGGAACAGACGAACATCGAATCCGTGTGGAAGTTGATGTGGATGAATACGCTAAAAAGAAACGGCAAAAACTGCTTCAAACAGCGACTGAACTGATTGAAAAATGTGAAAAAACAAAAGAAATTCAATCTCTTGGAAGGCTTGGAGGAAGTGATCGCCGAATTGTTCAGTTGCTTTTAAAAAAATATCCAAATATTTCTACAAAAAGTTTGGGTCGTGGAGAAAAACGAACAACATCCTTATTGTACGCTGCTTCTACCAAGCCAGACACCAACGAATGCAAACCATAATAAAATAAAAACGAACAAAATGACTTTTTCTTCTGATACGATTGCTGCTGTTGCAACGCCTCCTGGAATTGGAGGAATTGGGGTTTTGCGTGTCTCCGGAGAAAATGCCTTTCAAGTTGTTTCTCCTTTTTTTTTTCAAAAACGTGATGCCCAAAAAGCTGTTGATCTTGAAAAAGAACTAAAGGCACGTCAGGTTGTGCATGGATATATAAAAGATCCTATACATGCAAAAATCGTAGATGAAGTTCTTTTAATAAAAATGCCTGCGCCAAATTCATATACATGTGAAAATATTGTAGAAATTCAAGCGCACGGAAGTAGCATGGGTCTGTATGGAATACTTGAACTACTTCTTTCCAATGGATGTAGGCTTGCAGAAGCAGGAGAATTTACAAAACGGGCGTTTCTAAATGGGCGTATTGATTTATCACAAGCAGAGGCGGTACAGGAGCTTATTTCTGCACAAACGATGGAATCAGCTGCCTTGGCAAGTTCTCAAATGGTAGGTGTTTTGTCAGATCAAATACGCTCTCTCCGGCAGACTCTTTTGTCTCTTTGCGCAAAGATGGAAGCGGAAATAGATTTCCCGGAAGACGTGGCAGAAAAAGAAGAAACAGATTCTCACATATTACAAGCGGTAGAGCGAAAAATTCAAGAGCTACTTACTGCTTACGAAGAAGCGAAATCTTGGCGCCAGGAATTTCAAATTGCTTTGGTAGGTGCCCCAAATGTTGGGAAATCAAGTCTTTTAAATGCGTTATTAAAAACCCAAAAAGCAATTGTAACAGATATTCCAGGAACAACACGAGATGCTATTGAAGGTAATATTTGGATGCAAGGCACTCCAATGACAATTGTAGATACGGCAGGAATTCGCACCACAAAAGACGTGATTGAAGGACTGGGAATTGCAAAAACAATGGATGTAATTGAAAAAAGTGACCTGGTTTTATTTGTAACGGATGTAGACCCTGTAAAAGAAAAAACAAAAGAGATACATGATTTGTTTTCAAAAACAATGAAAGAAAAGTTTTGGGTACAAAACAAGAGCGATTTGCTGGAATCCTCTTCTATAAAAAAAACCTCCGCTTCTTTTTTAATTTCAGCAAAGACAGGAGAAGGCCTTTCACAGCTTCAGAAAAAAATCGCGGCAATTCGGGAAAAAAGATTTTCTACTGTTCGACCCAGCATGGCTCCTGGGCTACGACACAAAGCTCTGCTAGAAGATGCAAACGAACGTTTTAAAGCCGCAAGACATCAGCTACAAGAAAATATACCACGAGATGTGGTGCTATTAGATCTTCGGTTGGGGATGGAATCCATCGATCGTATTTTAGGGTTGAGCTATGATGCCGACTTGTTAAATGAAATTTTCTCTCAGTTTTGTATTGGGAAATAAGGCTTTTATAAAAGGTTGCTTAAAAAATGTTTCATGTGAAACATTTTTTAAGCTAAAAAAGGAGTTTCGAGGTGTTGTTAGAAAAAATAAAACCTTTGTTGGATATATATGCGCAAATTTTATTAGTGAGCGATAAGCTCTTTTTGAAAGTTCATGAAGAGTTTCCAGAGCAGGTTCTTTGTAAAAGAGGATGTAGCGACTGCTGTAATGCCTTATTTGATTTGGCACTAATAGAGGCCTTATATATAAACTATTGTTTCAACAAAAATTTTGATTCGCAAGCCCAAGCTTCTATTCTTGAGCGGGCAAATAAAGCAGACCGAGCGGTATATCGATTAAAAAAGAACTCCTATAAAGATATTCAAAAAGGAAGATCAGAAAAAGAAATTCTTCAACAGATGGCAAAAGAAAGGGTTCGCTGCCCATTATTGGATGAGCAGAATGAATGTGTAATGTATGAAAGCCGTCCTTTAACTTGCCGGTTGTACGGAGTTCCAACAGCTATCGGAGGGAGTTCACATATTTGCGGATTGTCTGGTTTTGAAGAAGGAAAATCATATCCAACCATAAAAATGGACCAATTACAAAATGAAATTCAAAGACTTTCTTTGGAAGCAACATTATCATTGAATTCAAAATACCCAAAATTAGCAGACATGCTCGTTCCTTTATCAATGGCACTACTAACATCTTATGATGATGAATATTTGGGAATTGTAAAAACAACAAACGCAGAAAACAATGAAGATCAAAAGAAATAGAACACATACAGAAAAAACACTAGTCGGAGAAGCAGACGATCGAAAACGAACCATATATGAAGCGATGTCTTCTCGAGGCAAGAAGTTTATTCAAAAAATTGGATATGAAAACTGGAATCCTTTTGATGAGCCCAGGGATCCAATTAACCTTCGGACAGAAACAACCCAACGAACAGCTCACGAATTATTTCGAGAATTTTTACATAGTTACGATCAAAAAAGTGTCAGCACCCAATTTTCTCGAGGAGTAATGGAAATGGCCATGGGGTTAATCAATGGAGATGACCGTGTTTTGGCAATGTATGAATTTTCTCTTTGGTATCGAGATCTCTTGGAAGAAGAAATAGACAAATAAACATTTGAACCCAGTTTATTTGTCAGAAACTTTAGAAACGGTATCAAGATAAACTTGCCATTCCATTGGAAGCTTGTTCTTCTTTATAGTGTTGCATTTCTTACAAGCACAAACAACATTACCTTTTGTGCTTTTCCCTCCTTTGGAAATTGGAACAATATGATCCATTGTGAGTTCGGATGAGGAAAAAAAGCACTGGCAATAGTAACAAAAACCTTTTGCAAGCTGACGTTTCCACCATTCGGTATGTCGTAACTCTCGAGCTTTTTGCTTTTCAGCTCGCTCTTTACGACCATCGGGATCGTTGTCAAAAAACATGTTACAGCCTTATAGTGTTAAGCCTAAGAAATTAATCCATGCCATGATTTCAGTGTTTAAAATTTGATAATAAGCTTCAGAGCCGCCTAGCCCAGTCCGACCAAAGTAATAATTAATTTCCAAAAAAAAAGGATCTTTTCCCTTTTCGGAAAACAAAAGATCAAAGCCAGCAAGGTTAATTTTTGTCTTTTTGCAAAATTGTTGAACAAGTTGTTTCCCCGCTCGTTGTAGCTCTGGGTCTGAAGTGGAGTCTATTGTAGCGCCACTGGAAATTGCAGTTCCAAAAATACCAAAAGAAGAAGTTCGCCAATAGGAATAGTACGAATTTCCAATGACAACGCAACGAAGTGTTCGAGATTGATGCGGAATAAAAGATTGTACGATGAAAGAAATTTCCCCTTGTGTTTTTTCATACATTTGAATTTGGGTGACTTGGTCGCGCAATGCGGTTTCATCCGGAATAAAGAAAACCGTTTGGCCTTCTCCTCCCCAATCATATTTTAACACCTGAGGATAATTAAAGCCATTGAAGTCATTAATGTTTTTGGAAGACAAAAAGGATTGGGTTGGCGGAAGGGGTGCCGAGGCTTTTTGAAACAGTTTTGTTTGGCCTAATTTCCCGGGATATTGAAAGCGCATTTGATAGTTCGGAAACACAAAAGAGCAGTTTTGGATTGCCATTTCATATAAAGCTTGAGAAACGCCTTGCGGCAAAATGACGGCATTTGCTGAGCGAATGAGGGCTTCGTCTTCAGGTGTTGGAAGGCGACCAGCACAAAGACGGTTTTGATTGCCTTTAAAAATAGGATGATAAGAAAGAATCATTTGTAACCAAATTTTTGAAGTGCTTTTGTATCTTTTCGCCAGTTTTCTTGGATGCGCACAAAAAGCTGTAAAAAAACTTTTTGCTGAACTAGCTGTTCAATACTCAAGCGAGCCTGAGCTCCAATTTCTTTTAGTGTAACACCATTTTTCCCAATAATAATCCCTTTTTGAGATGTCTTTTCTACATGAATGGTTGCTCCAATTCGAACGAGCCGCTGTTTAGGCTTTTCTTCAAAAAAATCAATTGTAACAGCTGAAGAATAAGGAATTTCTTGTCCGGTTAAACGAAAAACTTTTTCCCGAATAAGTTCTGCTGCAAGAAAACGCATAGAAACATCTGTAAGCGTTTCTTTTGGGAACAAAGGATCGCCATAGGGGAGATGGTTTTCAAGAGATTGCAAGAGCCCTGAAAGCCCGTCCCCGGTTTTTGCAGAGACAGGAATAATCTCAGAAAAAAGATTAAACGTTGCCCATTGTTCAATAAGCGGAAGCAGTTGTGATTTTTTTATCAGATCTGTTTTGTTTAAGCCTAAAATCATAGGGGCCTTAACGGATTGAAGATGTTTTAAAAGCAGCTGGTCTCCATCCGTAAAGGACATAGAAGAATCTGCTGCCCAAAGCATAAGAATAACATCTACGTCCGCAATAGCAGAAAGTGCCGCATTTACAATTCTTGTATTGAGTTTATTTGCAGCGGTGTGAATGCCAGGGGTATCAAGAAAAGCAAGTTGTGCCGAAGGGGTAGTATAAACACCTAAAATTCGATTTCGAGTGGTTTGAGGCTTTTTGGAAGTAATAGAAATTTTTTCGCCCACGATATTGTTCAATAGCGTAGATTTTCCTGCATTCGGAGCGCCCAAAATACCAATAAAACCGGCTTTAAAGGGGGGCTTTGATATGTTTGATAAAATGTAAGCGTCTTGGGTCATATAACTTCCTCGCCCGAAAAATCAGACAGATAAGGAGTGAGTATTTCCCATAATTGAGGAGCCCCCCTACGGGTTTTGCTGGAAAAAAGAAGAATTTTTTCTTCGGACAGATTAAATGTTTTCACCATACTTTTTTTACGGCTAATCTGTTGAGAAGTAGAAAGCTTATCCGCTTTTGTAAAAACGGGAAAAACCGGAATTTGATGCTGATTTAACCAAGCAATAAGAGATTCTTCTCGACCATCTGGGTCACGACGTAAGTCCATAACCAAAACGACTAATTGTAAGTTTTTACGAGAAACCAAATATGTGTCCACAATTTTTCCCCAATCCATATGAATTGCCTTGGGAACTTTAGCATATCCATACCCGGGGAGATCGACAAACATAAACGCTTCGTTAATTAGAAAAAAATTCACAAGCTGTGTTCTGCCTGGTGTAGAGCTGGTTTTTACCAGGTGACGGCGATTTAAAAGTGTGTTTATTAAAGAAGACTTCCCAACATTAGATCTGCCGGCAAAAGCAATTTCCGGCAAATCCGAAGTAGGATATTGAAAGGTCTTGATGGCGCTTTTTACAAAATTGGCAGATTTAATGATCATCTTCTTTTTGGATCAAAAATGAAAGCAAAGAACAACAAATTCTAGACAAAGAATTAAATAACCTTGTTGAGAGGATATTCAATAATTCCTTCCGCACCTTCTTTAAGAAGCCTGGGAATCAAATCTCGAACTTCATCAGAACCAATAACAGTTTCAACAGAAATCCATTCTTCATTATACAATGCGGCCAGTGTTGGCGCATTTAAGCTGGGCAAGAGACGAATAATTCCTTCCAGTTTTGTTTTAGGACAATTTAATTTAATGCCAACCAGATTTTCTGCAATTAATGCGCCTTTAAGCAAAAGAGCAATCTGCTCAATTTTTTCCCGTTTCGTTGGGTTTTTCCAGGCTTCATGGTTGGCGATTAACTGCGTATTCGTTTGCATAAGTTCTGCAATGACACGTAAATTGTGTGCTCGAATCGTGGACTCTGTTTCTGTAATTTCAACAATAGCATCGGCGAGACCTGAAACAACTTTTCCTTCTGTAGCTCCCCATGAGAATTCGACTTTGACAGGAATATTGCGATCCTCAAAATATTTTTGTGTAAATCGAACGAGTTCAGTAGAAATTTTTTTGCCTTTGAGGTCTTCGATTTTTTTGACTTCAGAGTTTTGCGGAACCGCTAATATCCAACGAGCAGGTCGAGTTGTTACTTTGGAATAAATTAAATCAGTGACAACGTAAACATCAGAGCCGTTTTCAGCAATCCAATCTTTTCCCGTAAGACCTACATCTAAAGTTCCGCCTTCGACATAGCGAGACATTTCTTGTGCCCGGCAAAGAGCGCAAGAAATGGAAACATCGTTGATGCTAGGAAAATAATTTCGGGAGTTTACGTTAATTTTCCAGCCAGAACGGCGAAAGAGTTCAATTGTTGCATCTTGGAGGCTTCCCTTGGGAATGCCTAACATCAGCTGATTGGTTGGTTTCATTTTTTATAGACCTCCTTAGGGTCAAAAACCGGTGTTTTATCGATAACCAATCGATTATCAGAAACTTTTCGAAAAAAACAAGAAGCATAGCCTGTATGGCATGCAGCACCACCGACTTGTTCTATGCGTAATAAAACGGCATCATTATCACAATCCACGCGAATTTCAATTACTTTTTGAATATTTCCGGAAGTGAGCCCTTTTGTCCAAAGCTCGTTTCTGCTTCGGCTGTAATAGGTTGCCTTGCCGGAGCGAAGAGTTTCCTCCCATGCTTCTTTGTTCATATATGCAAGCATAAGAATTTCACCGGTAATAGCATCTTGTGTAATAGCAGGGACAAATCCACCCGCTTTTTGAAAATCAAGTTCAACTAAAGACCCCATGGGGAAACTCCTTTTTTCTGATATAATACAGATAGCTTTAGAATTTTTTATAGTTTACTATGTAAGCGTAGCTTGTCAAATAGTTTCTTAAAAAGATTTAGAAGAGAACACCTTCTCTATTGAAAAAAAGATGCGCTTGAGATATCCCAATAAAAATATTTGAATTGGTTTTTTAAAACAAAAAGGCAGGATAATTCTTATGGCACTAAATAATGCGAATAGTTCTTCTAAAACTACTCGAGTAGCAAATAAAAATCCCAAAAAAGGAATTTTAAAAAAGTCTTGGATTCGCGGTGGGGCAGGAATTTTTTTAGGACTGCTCGTTCTTTTTGCCGCTTTTATTAGCGGAATGATTGTATATATCAGAGCTACGTTGCCTCAAATTGATTCTCTTGCGGATTATAAACCCCCTGTAGTAACTACCGTGTATGCTGATAACGGAGAAAAAGTCGCAGAATTTTTTAAAGAACGTCGAGTGATATTGCCATATGATGAAATTCCAGAAAGACTGATTCAGGCATTTACTGCGGCAGAAGACACACGATTTTTTGAACACTCCGGAATTGATTATTTCGGAGTGATGAGAGCTGTTATTAAAAATATAACCGCTGGTGAGATTGTACAAGGCGGAAGCACGATTACACAACAAGTAACAAAATCCTTTTTTCTATCGCCCAAAAAGAGTTATGAACGAAAAATTAAAGAGGCAATTTTAGCTCATAGAATTGAAAAGCGATTTTCTAAAAAGGAAATTTTATATCTATATTTAAATCAAATTTACTTGGGACACGGAGCCTATGGTGTTGAATCTGCGGCAGAAAGTTATTTCGGGAAAACAGCCCAAACATTAAGTATTGCCGAATGTGCATTATTAGCAGGATTGCCTAAGGCTCCTGCTCGATATTCTCCTTTTAGAGATATGCAAAAAGCAAAACAAAGACAAAAATATGTTTTACAGCGAATGGTGGCAGACAAATATATCACGCAGGTCGAGGCAGATCGGGCATATGCCCAAGAAGTGATATTGATTTCAGAGGACGCGCTTTTTTTTGAAAAAGCACCTTATTTTTCAGAATATATTCGTCAGCAAATTGAAGAGAAGTATGGTGCGGATGCGCTTTATACTGGTGGATTAAAAATTTATACGACTGTTAATATAGCGATGCAACAAATCGCACAGCAAGAAATAGAAAAGGGATTAGTGGAGCTGGAAAAACGACAAGGCTTTAAAAGCGGTGTAACCTTGTCGGGAAATAAAAAAAAGCCGAGAACGTCAGAAATTATTCGTTTGGGAGCAATTGTGCCAGCGATTGTAACGCAAGTGGACGATCGGGCGGGAACGTTGCGAGTAAAGATGGGT
>Ga0123353_10007917_pt1 | contig 14445 bp, 4 predicted proteins | sample TergutLab28metaG_3_FD_92763 | JGI IMG/M metagenome (GOLD analysis project Ga0123353, IMG submission 92763) | Labiotermes labralis P3 segment gut microbial communities from Petit-Saut dam, French Guiana - Lab288 P3 | ecosystem: Host-associated > Arthropoda: Insects > Digestive system > Gut ... | reverse complement strand
TGGTTTGCAGCTAGTCAAGAAATTCCCCGCATTTCACGGAACCCGAAGGTTCATTACCGCACTCACAAGCGTCCGCCACCTGTCTCTATCCTGGGTCAGCCCAATCCAGTCCATATACCCACAACCCACCTCCTGGAGATCCATCCTAATATTATCCACCAACCTACGCCTACGTCTCCCCAGTGGTCTCTTTCCCTCCAGTTTCCCCAGCAAGACCCTATACACCCCCTCTCATCACCCATACGCGCCACATGCCCAGCCCATCTCATTAAGAAGCGGATAACACGATAACCAAATTACACTGATCACTATGACTGAGCTAGGGAGACTTAAGACATGTGAAGTAAAGAACAGACACTCAGTATGCCTCCGGTACTTGATATACCTCGTAAATGCTGTAATTATAAACTGTAAGTAGATTGCACTATAATCTCTCCCAGGTACTAATTATACTCACATTTCGCAGATATATTAGCAGTTCTGCAGTATTCTGTTCATGCCATATGAGTAATAGGTTTAGTATTTAGTGTACTTACTGAAGTAGAAAACATGTACAAAGTTGGTGGCGAGAATTATAGAATTTCTAATTACGGGTGGATTTTAGTTTAAATATTGGTAGGCATTTTTTATAGGGGGAATCGCGGTAGCATAGTGGTTTAGGTGCTGTGCTACAAATCGGAAGGTCGCTGGTTCGATCCCAGGTGGTGTCACTGACATAAAATCCTTCCGATCGCACTATGACGCTGGGGTTGACTCAGTCCGTAACAGAAATGAGTACCAGGAACATTTTCTGGGGGTAAAGGCGGCCGGCGTGTAAGGCTGACAACCTTACCACCATCCTGTGCCCTTGTCATGAAATCTGGGAACCTTAACTTCCTGGAACCCTCTGGGCCACTCCAGGCCTGCAACGGGACTGCTTTACCTTTATTTTTTTTGTAGTGGTTTTAGTGTCAGAAAGTACATGCGAAGACTTTGTTAAGGTCGAAGGCAACGGTCAAGTCACTCTATGAATATTGTGTTAGGACATTTTGTATTGTCTGAAGCGTGCTTGATAAATACGATGTTTCCTGATTTGGATCAGTTCCTGCCTGCAGGTTTCATTATAGTGAATTTTTTTTTATTTCGAAAAACCGACGTCATTAGTACTGAATCATAATTACAGGGGAACAAAGATTTTTGAACTCACGGCTATAGAAGCTGGTTTTCAAACCGAGCATAATCTGAACTTAGTCCTACATGATGTAGGGAGCTGGATCTGAATTTCTGAAAATTATGCTAAGAAGTAAATTCATAACACCACATACATTAATGATATACGGTTTGTTAACCATAATTTGTGCTTCTCCTTTTTCCATTTCTTCGAAAATTTTTACTTAAAATAATATTAATTTGAAATTTGAAATCATAATGTAATAATATTACCGTTTTGAAAATGTACACCTGGAGAATCTAAAATTAGAATTACATTGAAATGTAGATTTTATTGTCCTGCACTGCAAGAATATTTTTCAAGCGATTTAGTGTACTGTACTCGTACTTTCAACAGGTTGTCTGAAGCAACCGGTAAACATTTTGTTCGTGAAAAAATTTGTTCTTAAATAAAGTAAATATTTTTCAATCCTAAAATATCTGAAATGATATGAAAAGTTTTAAAGTCAATATTACAGCTTACGTTTACAAACGATTTTGAAGGAAGGAAATAAGGATAACATTTATTTTGTTTTCAGCCTGTATAAATTATGACATCAGTCTTCCTTAGACACTTTAGTTTCTCCGTAAGTGCAGACATTTTTCTAAGAAGCAAGGAATGAAAAAGTCGCGGTCATGAAAAAACATGTCTTGGGATACTCAGAAAAACAAGAACAGATCTACGTAAATACCTTCCTATTGTTAGCCAGTCAGTTAAGTTACGAAATGGAGATATCTACATATTGCAATACAAAAAATGACAGTATATATCTTATTTCATAAAAGATCCATATATCAGGCGAAAAGTATTGTATTTGCATCTTTTAGTCTTATTATTACCAATTATTTTCTTACAATACTAAGAAACGCCCAATGACAAAGGAAAGAGAACTTTTGTGTAGGAAAAAAATGCACAAAACAACATGTCAATCTTTTAAAAAGGTTTGAACATAAAAAGGCAGAGAGGTGAGGGGGAGTTTACAGTTTGAGGACAGACTGGGTTTTACTGAACTGTCACAGTGGCAAATGTGCGTGCTTCGAGCGGTGGACAACGTTATGAGGAAACTCCCTCCATTAGTCAAATAACGTACATATCAGGGACAGCAACTACACGACTGGATAACGTAAATGCAGAATTACTCTGCAGCTTAAACCACTAGAAGCGCCCTAGAAAGTTAATAATTCACGTCCAATAGAAAACGTTAGTCAATATCACTTTTGTCAAAGATGAAGTCTTTCTTCTAAGAAATATATAGACAGTATTTAAATACTGACACTAGCCTGTGGATTTGTGTTATTTATTTACAGATGGTTAGCAGCTTTATGTAACGTTCTAACTGTGTTGTACATAAACTTATGTGTTTGCATTTCTTTCCTAAATTTTCTGTTTGGCATTATTCTTTACGATGAACGCAATCATACTTCCTAAAATCAGGCGTCATATCCTCCCTTCATTACCTATTTAGCATTTATTCTTCTCCACACAGTTCTTCCAGCAAACCAAGAAAAGTGCAACCACATAAATGACTTCAAGAAGACCCTTCGTGAGAAACTGATTCATTCAGCTTTTTAAGAAGTTTTCTCCCTACTCTGGAGCCCAAGTTTCATTGCTATGTTCACAGCGGTCCACTGCCCAGTCACTTGAAACTCGTCCATTCACAAGTCATCCTTATTTCCTTCATCTGGTGTTTGGTACTTCGAAGTTTATCATGTTTTTATCCTTACTCTTCTTTCTTGGGAAAATCAGGGTACATTTGCATTACCTTTACGCTAGACATGAATGAAGAAACTAGCATCTAAGCCTAAAAAATAGTCCTGTCTATATACTTGGACATATTAACAAATAATTCTCAAAATCCTCATTACAAAAAGAAATTCGTTGCATTATTCTCGTCCTCCTCTTCCTCCTGTTCGTCTTCCTCCTACTCCTCCTCCTTATCATCATCATCGATCGTCACGGGTAGCTGACTGTAATTTCGATCTTACACATATTGAGAATTTCAAATTTTCCTATTTTGCTTTGCCGTACATTTAGACACTCCGTGTTCCTAGTTACCTATTTGCAGACAATGTCGAAATCTGGTATCCAGCATTAATGAGAAACTGTAGTTAAATTAAGGCACATTATTGTTCCTACAGTAGTTGTTTGGTTGTTTGTTGCTGCCGTCGTTCTTCTCAATCCTCTTGATATTTTGGGGACACCGAAGTTGGCACAGTGACTAAGCTACGGGCTGGACGACTGAAGAGTCATGGTTCGATTCTTGTCAAATATAAGGATTTTTTCTCTTCCTCCGAAGCTCCACACCGTCCTTGGTGTCCCAGTAGCCTTCCATTTACCGGGTATCTGGGGCTCTTTCCCCGTGAGTAAATTGACCGGAGCGTGAAGCTGACCACTCACCTCCATGTAGATATTGTCAGAGTAAGTATGAGAGGAACTGTACCCCCCTTGCCTTCCATTTCTTCATGCCATTTAAAGTGACAACGTCAGGTTCCATGCTTACATTTTTCCTGTCCTCCACACTCCCTTCCCAAATACATTATGGCGCATTATATTGTCACTAAGCGAGTTCTTCTGCACGTGGGTTAGTTTTCCTGGAGCGGCGCTAAGCAAAGTTTATGCACCCAAATGGCCTACAAGGTCAATAAAACACATGTGAGGTTTCATGTTCGTGCTAAACTGCACATACAGGACAATTTTCCTGGTGCTTTACACGCGATCTAATAATATACCTTCATAGTAACGAATGCAATCCATCATAACGTCTGCAAACAGAGAACAATTTTAAATCAAGCGCTTCACATACATCACCATATTAATTATCGCTCCTGGAGCTAAGGCAGAAGATGCTACGAAGTACGAAGAAAGTTAAACGACGATAAAAATCTGCATTCTCTAATACTGTAAAGGTGAAGAGTTGGGAAGGGATGATCATGTGACAGGAACGGTGGAGACATTAAACTTATAAAGTCCAGTGGTTACTTTGCATACCACCACGTTTAACGTTCAGAAATTCTACATTATGCCAACTGAATGCATTTTTGTTTTATATGATTCTCAGCACAAAAAGCGATCTTTTACATTAATTTAGTGTTATCATATCCAAGAAAAAGTGTGCTGTTTGCGCGGTACGAAATAAATCCTGAAATATTATTTAGGTTAAATTTTGTCTTTTAAGGGCACGAAAACAACGACGTCTCTTGGCAGATCCAGGCATGTATAAAAAGCTAATATTAAAGTGGATATTAAACATAAAGAGTGGAAGAGCCAATAGGCTAGATTCCAGTGCACCAATTCAGTGTCAAATGAAAAATTCTTGTTTTCCGGTTTCTTTATATACTTGCCAGCTAAACATCTTCTGTTTTATCTGTTTTATATTCGCACTAAGCTTCAGTTCCAAGCTTCATGTTCCCCTCTACCTACATTGCAAAGTGTCAATAGACAATATCCACCCAATCGCCGCGGAACAGAGATCCCTCCCCGTGCAACAACAATTACGGTAAACCTCCCCTTAACTGTTATTCTTCTATCCAATTTTAACCCCTTCCGTCATACAGCTCCCTCTTTTTAGTAGAGGGCGAAATGACGATGGAAGGGGTGTGGAGGAGAGAAGAGGAAACAACAGCTGTTTCATACGGACGCGTGTTGGAAACTCTTTCAAAAGTAATAAAGAATAACGCATCCAGGGCAATAGAAAAAATCACAAAGGTATCCTCTACTATTCGAAACTTGGCTATTATATCAGTAAGGCTACACCCCTCTGAAATGATATGGTTCGCATTTCCTTCTCACAATGCTGCATAAGGGTTATATCGAGTTATACGCATGTTTAATGGTAGACTAGCACTTTCACTGTTTTCATTTTTGTTTCTACAGAACCCTCAAACATACAGACGATACACACAAAACGGTTTGAATTTTGAACACTGTATATAGACAGATATAGATCGTTACAACCCAATAGCCGTTCGAATTTCAGTCATCACGGCCCCTTTCTAATAGACTCTGTGCAAGGAATCTATTCATAAGCTAGATCCCTAGAGAATCGTTCGGAAAATATATGTTTCACATCCATTTAATTCCTACTAGAAACCAGTTCATCATTTAATATCGGGTTAAAAAGTGGCGGATTTAAAATGCCTATACCATTAGAAGAGAGAATTTCTCTGTATTAGCGACAATGGTTAAGTCCCCAAGGAGATGATTTATATTCGATTTGCTTTAAGATTACAAAAAAGTGTGGCAAATATTACTACAGAATTTTTTCAGTGATGAATGTTAAGGACGGAAATCTAGATACTCTGATGTTACTTTGCATTACAATATTACTTTAACCATTTGTCAGTGTACGATCAGTGCACTTATTTGTAGAACACATTAAACTTGCGATTTGTTACAGCGAAAATACTTTCTCCTGAACGAAAGACAGACGTGAGGTCGACGCAATTCTTAAGGTGACGTAAACAATATGTGAGTTATTCTTACTCTAGATAATTATTATGTTGATCGTAATTCCTTTCGGGAAGATAACAGTGTCGGATTTGTTCGAGAAATTAACCACTTTTGCGGAATTCGAAGTTTCATCAGCGTGTAAAAGCCCACCATTGGCCCACACCCAGCGCCTACAAGTACATTCCACCCCCCGGAAAATCTACTTGTTTGTATCCTTCATAAGTTACACAAGTCTTCTCTCTTCAATATAACCATTATAATGTTTCAAGCCTCTCTTATTTCTCTATGCTCGCTACATGTACCACCCATCTTCTCTATGTGGTGAAGAGTGAAAGGTATTAACCTGCTTTTTCCACTATTTTATTCCGTCTCCTCTTGCTGTCCAGTGAAGTAATAATTCAAAAACTTTTATTGCAGTAGTCGAGTTTCATGTCTTCTGATTTAGAGACGTGCAAACAAAATAGTCTGTGTTCTCTGCACTCACACTACACACAGACAGACCCAAATTGTAACGCCTTATTTTAAACCGCCCCTTAAGTATGTTCCGTGTCTCAACATTTTTGTCTACTCAATCTCTTTCGACATATTTCTGCTGGAGCTAACAACCGGCTTCATATCCCGCTTTTCCGTACTGAACTTTGGATTCCTCCAATTAGCACAGACACAATGTTAGACACTAGACTATATGTATAAAGCCTGTGTTTTTTCTGTGCTTTTAAGTCACCTTTGGTCATCAGATTTCGGAAGTCGGTGGCGAGTACAGAATATTGTATTCGGCATATTTTAACCTGCAGATGTCTAATAACCACACCGTGTTTCTGTTTCTGATTAGAGCTAAATATTTGACAATTTTCTTCCTCAGTATAAAAACTGATCTGACAACACCAGGCACATGCCTTATTGAATTCCTCTACCGTCAAGATCTTTTATTTCCCGGATATTTCTGAAACATCATGCCTGTGACACTGGTAAAGAATTTTTAGAAATGTATGTTACTAGAAACTAATTTTTAAATAAAGGTTTTTACTATAATAGGATTACACATTCAAGCATTTTGCGTAATACGTTAAATCCTCTATCAGTAATGTTCTCCTAGAATTGAGGGACTGAGAAAAGTATTTCATTTACTTAATCCTTACGGCCACACTATGGCCCTGGGTTCGACTCCGTCTCTGTCAGCAAAGAGTACCAGGGATATTTTCTGAAGGGTGAATTCGGCCGGTGCGTAACGCTGACAACTTACTACCTTCATGTGCCGATTGTCTAGAAAACCTGGGAGCCTCAGACCTCAAACAGATAGCTTAGTCTTCGAGAGAGATGGCGGAATTTGGACTATTTGATAAAATAAAAACATCGATACTGGAAAAAACAAAAGTTAAAACCTGCAAAGAAATGTGTGGGAACAGAGTGGATTTATTATGCAGATGTAGGACGAATGGAAGAAAAAGTTACAAAATTAGTGACGAATAAAGATCCCATAAACTAACAGGACTAAGGCAGCGGTCTAGATGTAGACAGCAACACCAGTCTGAGAAGTAACAAGCTCCTTAACTTAACATGTGAATGAGAATAACACAGACGAAGAATAAGAGAGGGACACTGAGACATTATGAACTAGATTCATTTGTTCCAGGATAAAGACCATCAGCGAATTCCTCTGACCATGGTAATAACTTCAGTGGTTGTACAGAAGATGGGAAACTTCTTGCACGTCCGAATGACCATTAATTGCAGAGGTCTTCAATTTATTAATATTTTTAGTCTATTTCTTCATTTGTTTGCGGAAAGCACGAATTTCTTTCTACATTCTATTTTATGAAGTCATGGGAGCCAGCTTCCATAACAGCTTAAATCCTCCACTGTTGACGGCCTTCTTTGAAAAGCTTTGAAGACATATTGTACTTATATTCTTTCGCTTCGGTTTGCAAAAACTTCAAACTGGTATAGCCTGAAGCCACATGGCTTCCCTGCACTATTAATTATACCGGACGTGTTTGTAGCTGACTATAGTGTGTCAGTAGACCAGTGTACAGCAGAACGAAAATGGTACCGTTTTTCTAGTTGATTAATGGTTATGGTGTTCTATTACCCATCATAATACTGTGTACCTTCATGATGGAACGGTTGAAAAGCATACCTTGTGACCCTTGTCATGTTTTCATTACAATTTAGTTGTATCTTACGATTAATTTTTCTGTCAATTTAAAACGAAACTTGTAGAAACTTTAATTTTGTTTCCATTCGAAATATAGGCCTGAGGAAGGGAAAAATTAAAGTAAAATTGGAGCATTCGCTAAGAAACAAAACTCATTTATCTGGAAAGAACCGAATACCTCCAAAAATTAGGTTGACTTGAAGAAGGATATTGACAAGAATTAATCTACTAAATCTTCGTGTGAAAATATGTGATATCTAATCATCTTTTTTTTCGAAACTGGTCGTGGTGTGGAAGAACACTTCAAGGAAATTCCTCTGAAATGTTAGTGTGCTGAATTCAGATGGCCACATTATTAAAGGACACTTTACGTGCAGCAAATACGTGCTACCAATTAGTCGTTGTCCAGAAGATATGAACCTCTCTCGTCCTGTCCATGTACGAAATAATACAAATATTGGCTACTATACAAGTAACTACACTTGCATTTCTTAAGGAACTGAAATTCTACATGTGGACTTAGCGAAAGAATAAATATTTAAGGGCTGTGGAAATCTGACGCTGAGGAATATACTTCACCAATAGAAGGCGAAAGAGGAGGGTGGACAAAATCTGCACAATGTGTTTTGTAATTGTTATTTATTTTGCCAGGTATTAAGGAAACAAAGATAAGACAGGCGGGACATGCAAATCGTATGGAAGAGACAAACATACATTTCACTTTATAAACTAAAAGTGACAAATTGGGAAGTCTATTCCTTTACGAGGTGAAATATGAAATTTGTTTTTAAAGAAATATTTTGCGTGGTGTAGATTACATGGAGACGTTTCAAGACAGGATGTAATGGCGGGCTAATGTGAATACAGAAATTATTTTGCAAGAAACATAAGAGGCTGAAGAAATCTTGGGTAACTGAGCTACTGTCAGCTTCCCCACAATAAATATACTGTAGCTGTATTGCAACCAGACATATGTGCCTCTTAAACCTCCATCTAAGGGTAGTCATTATTTCTGCAGGTTAACGAGAATACTCATTAAGCAGACTACATAATATAACGGTATATTTGTCTATTGACAAATTTCATTAAGCAAGGGATGTATTGTTCCGTATCACAAAAGAAGGAACGTACCTTGTTCAAATAGCAATTACTCTTTCATGAACACTGCTCTTTGCTAAATGTAACCTAATCGACTAACAAACAAGTTTAGAATCGACCGGAGATTAGATGAATGAGATACAATAGCGTCTTTTCTGTTAGTATTGTTGAGTTATCTGCATGGAAAAAAAGGATAGTTCACCGCGCTACTGACACCAGAATGTCACTATCATGCTACAAATACATTCGTTTGATTCTGCCACCATTATTTAAATACATATCTCCTTAATAAAAGAAGGCAAAGCATGGCACACGATATCTGACTTTGCTTTATTCATTATGCAAGACAGTCGGCGGTTGATGTTCCGCTACGTCAGGTTGTGCTGCTAGTTTCCATGGAAATACTTATTTTTCATGTACCGCGGTGGAAGCTAAGCTACGTGTTCGAAAATGTGCCGTCTGAAGAATAAAGACATGACACACCCCAGTCTTTTAAGAGTAAAGCAGATCAGATTTACTAAGGAACGGGGGGAGAGGTACAGAATTGATAGAGAACAGAATGAACGAGGGTGAAAGATAAAGTATGAAATAAACCGATAGCCGCTGGATTTCCACTGGTCTTTGACGCTGGTTAAAGAAAGATTGAAGGAATAAAAATAATTTTAATATCAGTCTAGGTAATATTTTACCGGAGGTATGGGCTACTGTTGGGTGAATATGTGAGCGCACTTTGTTGTAGAGAAATGTTTAAATGCAAATAAATATTTTTCCAACTGCGCTATAACCTTAATTTCGAAAAATGTCTTCCTAACAGTCATGAATATGAATTCCGTGACAATAATTGATAATGAAGCTAATAATGAATGTGGACGAAGTTCCACGAAATACTGTAAAATTCATTCCACACTCTTTAGGTTTATACACCTATAAATCTGAATGTTTTGTGTATGTAGAGTTTTGAAAATATACTTAAAAGAAGAAAGCTCCACGCGTTCTTATCCTTGGTACGATAGAGAAGCAAGAGGTTATGTAGAGCGCTATTAGCTTTATGTACAAAGAAAGTTGGTAAAGCAGTGAAACCTCTCCTAAAATGAAGCTGGCAAAACCGAAACCCGCCTCTAGAGGAAAAATTTACAACTCCAAGAATCTTAAGTCCCAAGGATATAAACTTCAAGCACCTGTACTAAACGGGACCTTCTTCGTACGGAAAGGTATTTCGGTCCATTGAGATTCCTTGATAGGCAGGTTTCACTCTGTAACATATTTAATAGCAAGAATGAGAAAGAAATGATTACGACGCCGAGATTGCCATTTTATTCTCCTAAAACTTAATACAGAATAATGAGTATGATGTATCTACAGTTTTTGAAGACGCATTTCGAAAATTCTGTAGGTTTCCAATTTTGGACACAGGTCCACACAATTAGCTCTTTGCTAGACTTCCAGGGATAGCAGTTATCACACCATTTATACGCCGTTGATATTTTTGTCACAACGTGACAAACACAAAACTTGAATGGGCCAATATATTACATCTGCATTCACATGGAACAGGGATCTTTCTTTTCACATGATTAAAAGACCCCGTCTGAGTGACAGTAGAACTGAGGTTCGATTCCCGTAATTGGCAGTTTCATCTCTTTACTGCTACAATATGAACGGTTCTGTAGACCTCCCGACTACTTAGCCAACTGGTAATGAGGCTCTTTTCTCGAGATTAGAACTTGTAACTTATATTAATCTGCTGCCGAGGCTTCAAATGCGTGGAAATTTGCTCTCACTACCCAACACGAGATAATGTCAGGTGTTTAAATAAGCATAGAAACCAGGTTAACTTAGCATCTGTTATTGGGGGCCCAACGATTTCTCAGGAATTGATTCAAATGGCTTGGGACAGAATTAAGATGTAAGTTTGGATGTATCTGGCTGCATAAAATATGCAGCTAATTAACATTTTAGAACATTAAAGAAGAACTTTACATTTCGAAACATGTTGACTTCGGTTAATTGATATGATATTTAAAATGTTTCATTATAATGGTCTAAGATATACTTCAATTATTTACCGCCTTTTACTATAGTTCAGATGTAATTAACGTGTTCATAAGCACATGACAAACTTGAGGCCCTGTATAACATTGAACAGCATGCAGTTTTTATAGGGAAGATTCGCAGACCCACGCCCAATCCCCAGTCAGACACCACCCCTCTTCTTCTGTCCGTGACTATTTACTCCACATATTCCTCCTCAGTCCGTAATATTCGGGACGTGTTATGTCGCGGTGATAAGGGAGTCACTTATCTTGGCCTGTTTCTTTTATTTATTGGAATACTGCTGGTTTGCCATCCGTTAGATCTGTTCTTCACCTCATGTTCCAAAAATGTGTTACGACATGAGACATTTTCCAAACAATGAGGCAGGACACCTCAAGTCTTCGAGAATAACATAACATATATTGTGAGAATTATGTCACAATGCTAAACAACGATAATTTGAATTATTATACAAACAAAGGCTAGGTTGTATTAATGCTCTATCAGAAAGGTTGAGTCATACGAATGTGTCAATTTGCATTCTTTCTGCTGCCATTTTCATTCTCTCGACGCAAGCAGAGTTCTTTGTCATGTATGTGTTTTCTATTATTACTTGATTGGACATTCTGAGTAAAACACTCTTTCCTACAGATAATTATCCGCATAATGTATCAATGTAATAAAAATTACGTATATTGCACCATTAGTAGCCTGGTTATTATTGCTGTGCCTAATTACGCATTAACCATTACGCATACCTTTATGTACAGAGTACAATCGTCGCAGGATATACAAATGCTAACGTGAATGTAACGGAACTCATTTCATGGGGCAGAATCCTTCTTGAAAAGACTACTGTCCGCTTAACTTGTAAAAAATTTTAGAGCTTTAAAAAAATCCGGAAGTCCCATGGCACAATCACAAGAGTGCAAAGTTACAACGTAACAGGCTGAACAGAATCAAATCTATTACACCTGTTTTATTAAAGAACATCCTGTTTTAGTTTCTAATTGTACAGCTTATCTTGCAAGTGACTTCTTTCCTTCAGATTATAAGATTGTATTCTGTAAGGGTTTCTCATAACTTATACTTGTGCTAACCATGTCAATCTCATGCTTAGAAAAGAGGAATGTAATTGTCTGTCCACAGATTCTTTTGCTAGAATTTTGTCTGTTTAATTTGCCAAGTTACCTGTCCTCGATTATATATATGACAAACACAAAGCAAGTCTTTAGCTGTTGTTAGGTACGGCTTCGCTGGTACACAATTTCTGGTTAGTCCGTTATATGAACGTTGTTCAATAAGAATTATAAAAAAACTGATCGCAGGTCTTTTACCCCACAGAACCCTCACAATTTTTTAACATAATCCCGAAACACACTGATGTACATGCCCCATCTTGGAACGAGTTTAAAAATTCCATTACCGTGGAAACCGGGTTTTCGCATTCGAAACCGTTCACAAATAACGACATCCACCCTCTCGTTATCGTGTAATCGGAGACCCCTAGGTGAAGCTTCAGCGAACCAAACAAATGAAGATAGACGTGGTAAGATCAAAACTATAGAAAGTACGATCCAAAATTTTCCAGTGAAATGACTGCGACAACACTTGGTGTTCGAAATTAGCTGTGTGGGTTTACATTGTGTCCTGAATGATCGCACTTCAAGACAGATACCCAAAGCTCCTCCTACAAATAGTCTCACGCAGTCGTCGCAGTCTGTCGCAGCAGGCGTTCGCGTTGACTGCTGAGCCCCGAGGCATAAATGCAAGGTTGGTTGCTCCCGCAACCTACAATTCTCCTAGTGGACCAACACACCTCGAATGCTTTGGCTGTCGTGGAATTTGGGTGTCTCCTTTGCCCTCCAGTTTGTTCTATTTAACAGTTGATACGATGCGCCCATATTTCTTCCCTCGTCACTTGCTTCCTTCTTCTGCAGACTACTGAAAATATGAAACAATGATATCGAGACGTCGAATTTTGTGGTCTTCTGTCAGGTATGTTGATACCTAGCATGCACAAACTGTGCAATATCCGTGTACCTTAGCTACATTATTGTTCATGTAGGCCCGAAAGACAAAATCAATACATCTGTTAAATCTCGAATTGTGACTGGTCGATTTTCCAATATAGGTTTCTTTATGTGTGCTACGTTCACATTCGTCCCTGATGTCCTTGGCGTAACAATGCGGTCATGATCATGGATGTGTGTTGCACAGTTTTCGAAATCTCTATGCCATTTTGTGAGATAATGCACTTTCATTTGCCATTGCCATACTCTTCTACCCACCGCAGTTGGGGGAAATATTTTTCGTCCATACAATTCGAATCCCTAAACTAATTTCTTCGAAGGACCGAGATTCCAGTATCATTGTCATTGCGCACAATTCATTTCACGAATAACATCTGACTGACTCTCACAAGCGCCATCTGTCGTGTATTACTCCAACTATAATTGCTGCAATCTACTGAAAAACAAATTCTTAATTCTACGCAGAAATTGCGGACTAGTACACCTTGTGTACTGAAAATCTCACGTTTTGTCCCAACCCAAAAATTTGAATGTTGTCATTATTCGGTCCCCATGTTGCACATCATTCCTACATAGGGCTATTACTTTGTATGGCAACTGTCGGTATTAGCTAACAAATTTTCAACGTGCAATGAAAAACGAATATTTTAGAGGTTAGGCTGGTCTGAGAACAGGAGACCATTTCCACCATCGTCTTTAAACATAAACACCTAATATTAACTGATTTGCATTAAACTAAACTCCGTTAATTCTGTCTCACGGCAAATTGGAAGAGCGGTGAGCGCTGCGATGCCTCCCTTCACGCGAAATGCTCAGGGCTCAGTAGTAATGCGAGTTGTTAGATAAAATGATTTCCTTCAAATTATGAACATGTATGACAGTTAACAAAGTTGGTCGAGAAAAGCTGTCGTTTTGAAGTGTTCTATCCCTACCAAAGCCCTGTCACTATTTCACCCTCTAAATTTGCCCAAAAGAAGTTACTTCTTGGTAGTCAATTAGCCCGCTGAATATAACAATCCGACTCTCAAGAACTTCCCAAATTCACGATTTGCATATTTAGTATAACTGCGATTTCTTATACGGTATACGAATGAATGCATGAGAGGTATATTTATTTAAGTCACAGCTCTAAATGAACAATTTTTGGGCAAGGCATCACCGTTGTGTTCTTATCCGATAAATAAATAAAATGATAAAATAGAGTCTAACTAAAACTAAAAAACTAAACTCCGTGGCCTTAGCCCGCACGCGAACTATACCGACAGAGCGGCGGCCGCCGCCGGTCGGCGAAGTTAGTGCCAACTTTTGCAGATAGAGGGGTGTCACGTGGTCAGCGCAACGGGTCCCCACAGCCGTTAATCTCCGTTTTCTAGACCTGGAGCCGCTACTTTTTTTATTCAAGTAGCTCCTCAATTGACCTCACGAGGCTGAGTGGACCCCGTTCCAGACCCACTACTACTCAGAAAATCTGGTAGCGCCGGGGATCG
>Ga0123353_10007916_pt1 | contig 14445 bp, 4 predicted proteins | sample TergutLab28metaG_3_FD_92763 | JGI IMG/M metagenome (GOLD analysis project Ga0123353, IMG submission 92763) | Labiotermes labralis P3 segment gut microbial communities from Petit-Saut dam, French Guiana - Lab288 P3 | ecosystem: Host-associated > Arthropoda: Insects > Digestive system > Gut ... | reverse complement strand
CAGTCCTGCTTACTGTCTCCAGGCAAATACTGTGCCAGGACTGTACATCAAAGACCGTGACTCTCTTCTTCACGGCTGTCACATTCCTGTTATACATGATAATTTTCTATTTCATTTATTGCTGTGTAACTTCTGCAGTTGATATAGCAGTATTACATAATCTAATAATCAATTATTGCGGTGTGTATCTCATACAATTTACCACAGATAACAATTACTGGAGAGAGAATACCATCAATCGTAACCAATAATATTTTACTAAACATTTTAAAACCATATTTATGATATCAAGAGAGTGCTTACGGCATGTTTTGGTTGAAATGGGCCATTGTCAGGTAAAGGCATAATATCAAAATATGTCTGCTAAAAGAATTATTGCACCAATAGTTGTCTGAATGTAAATGATATCTCATTTTCACAGTTAACCATTTTACACTGAGGGATAACTTACAGTATATATATATCAATGTAGGTTATACTGTAGTCTTGGTTGGAGAGTACGTAGTTAGGGGGACTTTTCTTGAGTGTTCTGTAGATTCTGAATCAAGTTAAGTGCTGATTAGATGAACATTGTGTTAGAGGAGGCTTGCATCCATATAGTCTTTAACAGATATTAGTGGAGGGTTCTTCACGTGTGAGCAGTTTGTGGATAAGAGATGTGGCATTCAGGTTAAGTGCTGACTGGATGATTGTTATTTTACAGGAAGCTGGAGTTATGTATTTGTTGCTGGTTTATAGGTATTAACGTTTAAGTAAATAAATAGCTTGATTAGTTCAGAAATTTTTGTGCAGAGAAAGGATTTTCAATTCACTGTATAGTATTGTGCTGAAAAAATAAACCTCTTCAGCGCAGGAAGACTGAGACTGCTTGACCCTTGTAGATGGGAATAATAGGTTGTCCCGAAAAGTCTATGCCTACCAATCTATGTTGCATAGCATCCCAGAGGAGCAAGGATCTCATTTACACCATGGCAGAAGCTTGAATTCACACAAGAGAAAGTGCATCCTCTGTAAATTATCATATGTTTGTCATTTCATATTTTCTTGTCAGTTTTTCTTAAGTATGAACATTTTTTTTTTATCTATGCAGGATGTTTCAGGCTTGCCATTAATTTTATGACATTAGTCATCCCATGGACTTTACTATAATAAGAATGTACTAATTTGTTATGAACACTTGGCTTCAAGTATTTACCCTGACAGTCTAATTAAGTAGGGGCTTTTATGTATTTTAAGCTGTTTGTTGTAACATTATGTTAATAATATATGTTTTCTGTCGTAGGAGCCAAGTTGCCATCATCACAGGAAAAACTTCCAATATACACAGCAGAAACACTGAGCATTGCTGTAACAACATCTTGTCTGGCGGCTCTGGTTGTGGGATTCGTTTCGGGGTTTCTTTTCTCGCGGCGCTGTAGAGGTGAAGAGTATAGCAACATGCCCTACCCTGACCAGCGCCACCAACTCAATAGGTATTATGAACATCAGGAACTGATACTTAAACTTTGTCATTAAATTTGTCTTCTTTCATTCATTAAGCAGAATTCTGACTACAAAGGCCATAAGAAGTATAAGATATGTACTACAAGTTATTAATCATGATGTCAGCTACTTTAAATCACTGAAAACCACATTTTGCCCTGTTGCATATATCTTTGTGTTGGTCGCATATTACTTCACCTTGTATGCAGAATTCTTGTTACACTGCACTGTAGTTATTTACATCAACTTTTTTTTATCAGGTTTTGGAATATGAAGAGACTCCGCAACTCCAAACGTCATTATTATTTGACACTTTTTATACTAAGGTCAAAACGCTGGGGCATTCTGTAGTTTGCCACTAGTCTACACCTGAATTGTAGGAAAATACACTTTATTCCATTTGAGGAACGTGCACTGATAGTATTTGCACATCAGTTTAAAATGTTACAGAAAAAATATATGCCATGAGAGATAAACTGAAGACATAAATTATTACATCTTGATATCTCTATAAGGTGGGATTATTCCAGATAACAGCTTAACTATGCAGTTAATGCAAATGAATAATGCTTACATCAAAACAATGCAATCTGTGAAAATACAAGCATCATTAACATTACTATACTTTGAACTATGTTTTTTGAACTAGTACTTTTTTCTTATTAGGATCATGATTTTAGGTTCATTGCCATTCATATCCTGAGTTTGGCGGGCTTCTGTTGACCTGACATTCATATGATCACATATCAGATGGAAGTTATGTCTGGGTTGTCTCATAGTCATGGGGTTTCTTGTTCAATTTGTGCATGTTGTACAGAATATGAAGAGAAAGAGAGACTGAATACTGTGCTAGGTCATACTCTGACAAGTGTCATTTACTTCCACATTTCCCACTGTAGTTATAGAAATGCTTCTCACTTTCTCCCGTAACTTGTTTTTATTCGTCTTATTAGGTTTCCTTTGGTATTCTTACAGCTATTTGGGTCTTTAGTCCATGGAGTAAAATAAAATATTCTAAGATCACTGGAAAATGTTTCTGACTTGTCAGGGTTTGCAGCCTATTCTGTCTTTACATAATGGATTATGGTGACATTGCAGTTTGGTCCTGTTTGGAGTGTAAGACTGTTTAATGGTGTGGAGACTTATAGAAGGCAACGCTCTGTCACAAGAATGTACATGTCCATGTAGTGTATGAGGCAAAGACAAAGATCCAAATTAGTCAGTTAGATATTCATCACAATTGCCAGTACTTCAGTGACTGTCCCTTCCTCTGAAGCAATGGTGAATATTCCTGTTTGGATAGTCTTTAGTTTTATTTCATCATTTAGCAAATAGCAAAACAGAATGCTTTAAGCACTGCCTTCCCACTGTCCTTGTGCTGATTTACTGTGATTGAAAACTATTACAAATTGCAGGGGGGAAAGATGCTTAACTGATTATTAGTAAGGCCATTGTCCTCCATACTACCAGGTTGAATCAAGTTTTAACTCATTGTTATTTACTGGCATAATTTCTTATACCCCAGTCCTCTCAACTTTCTCTTGTTATGTATTTTTTTCTTTACTATGTTATATGCTAAATGATGAATTTGTTAACCTACTACTTGAAACTTTGTGCCTTATAATGTAATTCATTTTTATTTATGCCATATATATATCAAGCAGTGGAACTTTTCACCATGTAAATTTTAAAATACTTGGTTCTTATTCTCCTAGCCACCTAAATTTTGTTTTATTTTCTGAGCCTCATAAATCCTGGCAAAAGAATATTATTTTATTTCTCATGCATGTTATTTGGACCCTGAGATTCAACTTTGTTTAAAGCTTGCACTGAATGTGGAATATTACACAAGGATTGTCTTCAGACCTTTGAGACCCTCACAGCAGTGTTCTGGAAGATTAAATCCTTCTAGTATATTTTGCTGTTTCTACTGGGAAGTAGTTATTGGCACTTAAAAGGATTGTAGTGCCTTCATCTTCAGTTCCTGAACTGCTGACTGAAGGCATAAGGATCCTTCAAAATGCCTGTTACTATTCACCAGTGAACACAGTCTAACACCCTTAGAAGACTTGAATTATCGATGATCGTCTTCTTGCTGTTGTGAGAGGCCTGCTTTTCCTGACTGGTATCTATCAATACAAATACCAACAATTACTTGAGAAAACTGGGTTTTTTATAGTAGTATAGTAGCAGCATGAGCCTAAGCAAAGAATTTTATCTTTCCTAAATGATTATATCTAACATCCTGATACCCTGACCAGGGGCATAGCTAGAAGGGGGTGAGTGGTGCAGCCACCCCAGGCAGCAGAGTCCAAGTGACAGCAAAATGGGTCACAAAATAAATAGTTTATATTTAAAAAATTGATAGTATGCATTGAAGAGATTTTAAATTATTTAGCCAAATAGAAGGAAACTCAATAAGTAATCATGATTCTTTTAAAGTTTTTAATTTCTGTCAGGGATGGCCATTGTGATTACTTGCCCAGGGCACACAACAAACCTAGCTATGCCACTGACCCTTCCCTTTTTCCAACCATCTCAAACATGAAACGGACCACAAGTGCTCACACACTTGTCTTCAGTAATTTAAATTGTAAGAACCTCTCTGTACCCATGTTATTTTACAGAAGTCACAGTTATGTCACAATGCAAGGACACTTAATTAACATGAATATTACATACAGGATGTAATTACAGCAAAAGGTGACAAACATATGGACACTGGTATTAAAAGAATGGATGTCTGTGAAACAAGTATAAAGCATGCTGCAAATTTAACAACACATGTAGTCCAATGTGGGTTGCCTGAAGGTAGATGGAGCTTCTGCAAACTTGGAACACAAGCATTATCATGCCTGCTACCAACAGAACACATCCTCCTGCTTCTAGGGCTAAATAGTTTTTCTGAATGGAATATTTAGTTCATATTTTCTTATTTTTCTATTTATTAAGTTGAAGTATAGTGGTAGTTTTTTTTTAAGATCTCTATCAATGCCACTGCAAAAATATAAGTTGTGTAGCTGTGAGTGATTTGTGATTGATGCAGAATAGTGACTGTGGCTAATTCTGACATACTTTTGCATGGAGGAATTGAGGAACCTCACAAAATACCTGTTAGGATAGTCAGCCTTTTGGTCAAGAATTGTGCCTGGAACTTACTGGAACTTTGTATTATAGCACTGCAGAAGAAACTCGTAAGAACTTCAAAAACTGGTGATATAATTCTTGTTTAAAAACTTAATCTTTAGAACCCTGGTGTGTTATTTGTGATGTGTACATACTGAACTGATTGTCCCTGTAGACATTTACACCCAACTGAAGTATGGGTGTACAACTATGACTACATTTTTTAAAAAGTGTTCATTTTGACTGAAAGTTGGCCCACTGACGTAGACATTTACACCCAACTGAAGTATGGGTGTACAACTATGACTACATTTTTTAAAAAGTGTTCATTTTGACTGAAAGTTGGCCCACTGACATAGGAAGATATCACTGTAAGAAATATTGCCTAATTATGCTGTACAAGCATCTTGCTAGGTATTGTACTTTCATCTTATTGTGTTTTGAAGTGAACACTGACAGTTGCAACATGATTTGGTATGAAATTAAGATCGATAGAGAATGTAATTTGTACAGGTATAGAGCTCACCATATGAATCTACCTTAATGCCTCATGTTATATCGGTATTCATTTGCCTTTAAAATCAGATTGAATGTATTGTATAAGGTATTAGATCACTGTTTAACTTTCAGGTGAGACACTGTGTGACTCCATGCCAACTTCTTGTACTGGAGATAGAAACTACCACAGTCATAGATATTGGATCATAGAATATATTCTGATAAATAAAAAGTGGGAAAGAAAGTAACAGTACTTGGTGCATTAAATTATCCAAATACTGTATCATCTGTTTTGTGGCATTTCAGAAACATAGTACTGTTTGATATCAAATATTGATGATTGGATGTCCATTTAAGGTTTAACCTTTTAAATGTCCTAACCCATTGTCTTATGGTAATGATGCTGTTTTGACATACAAATTGTGACATGCTGACACTGTGTTGCCAGATTGACAGAAGGAGGACTTAATGCAGATGCTGCCTATCCACCATGTGCAAACAACAAAGCTGCCATCAACCTTGTGCTCAATGTCCCACCAAAGAATGCCAATGGAAAGAATGCAAATTCTTCAGCAGAGAACAAACCAATTCAGAAGGTTAAGAAGACATACATTTAGCAGAAGTCTGTGTTTGTTTTTCTGATGCGGGCACACGTTACTCGTTTTACAAAGACACTGCTAAAAAATGTGCTGAGGAAAGTCAAAGAACTGTGAATACATTAAATATGAAGAACAGTAGGTTCGCAGTGCAGTGATTAGTGATTCTGTGATTTTGTTTCCTAGTGCAGTTAGAGAAGATGACATAGCAGAGAACCATTATGGGGTGATCTGTGTCACAAAGCATGGCAAGTAGTATACCTTTGTAAAGTGAGACTCTCATAAAGAAAAGAAAGTTTTAGGAACAGCAAAAGGCAGCTAATTATTATATGTCTTAATCGGGGTTTTAATTCTTCCAATTTTATTGTGAATAGAGACCATGACAGGGAATGAGCGATGTTGTATCACATTCCAAGAAACAGGCAACTATAAACATTAAACATTCATTGTATTGAAGAAGTTTGTATTTGTAGCCTTGCTTGCATGCTGTGCCAACAACAGATGTGGAACTGGACTTTAAACTGAACTAATTTTTATAGGTTCATTATAGAGAGGTCGTGATAATAGTTTTGCATGTGTCAGAATACACACTTTGTCAAGTGTGCTTGTGTGTGAGATGGAGAGAATGGTGCAGCAGCGTGCCTACAGTCGGACATATAAACGTCAACACAGTTACATAGCAATGGAAGAATTTCTTCCATAGTTAAATGTGATTTTATCATAGGATGTGCAGTTCATGCTGTTTCACACTGTAGGATATTAAATACAGTATTTTAAAGCAGGGTGTTCACAAATGCAATTAGTTGCTGTTTTTAAAACACTGTGTGTACAGATTCTTTAATTTTATTTGCTACTGTAGTGATGTGAAGAAGAGTCAATGAAAAGGAAAAATGTTTCACCTATAACAGTAAAGACTGTGATGATCAAAGAGTCAGCTCTGTGGTTGAGGTGCACAGTACAGCTTGGACTTCTAGGCAAAGAATGGTTCAAAAACTGAGCTGCATTCTTTCATTGCTTATAACAAAAACAAATACAACAGGTAGTAAGAGGTCTCAGTTCTGTGAGCATATCTCGTGCACTGATGATATGCATCTTGATGATTACGAGTGGAGGGAAATTAGATTTATGTTATAATAGCTCAAGTTGTGATTTTTAATCACTCTGCTGTTTTATATGCCAGTTTTTAGTCACGTAAATTTTTTACTTTGCCGTTGTGTGAGTGTTGGTGTGTTTTATATTGCCGACTGTATGTAGCCAGTGACCCCACCCATACTTCCAGTATTGTTTGTGTGCAGATAGATTAATCCGGCCTGTACAAACTAGTACTAAGATTCTTCATTATATATTATTTTATATGCACACTCAATTCATCTACAAGCTGCATTATAAATATAAAAAGAAAGACTGAGAGCTGAAAAAAAATTATTTGTATATAAGTAATTGTAAATAGTTACATAATGCATTGTTAATATTAAATGAAATGAATTTTCAATTACATGATCCTGTATGAAAGTGAACGGCTATCTCGCATAAAGAGAATTTGATTAAAATGGATCTTATGGGGTTGTAAATGTGAAATATTTCTTTATACATCAACTTGAGTGTACAGAAACTCTCCTTGTGACAAGGCTAAGGCTTGGTATCTACCTACATACTAGTTACTAGATGTTATGCTGCATTGTTAATTTGGCTGCTACCTGTCATCCTATTAAGCCACCAGTGTAGTAGTGTGAATGTGACAGAACATGGTGGAGAAGTTGTTTGTCACAGGAACATACACTTTTGTATATTGTGTTAATCAGTATTTTATCTTTCTCTGCAATACCAAGTTCTTCCATAAAGTTCATGAAAAAGAGTTAACACAACATACCACCTCTTGGACAGAGGTTACAGAAAACTTAGAAATGTGCTATTATTACCTACCAAATAGTTAGGTGAGTATTTTTCTATGAGAGTCCAGTATTTTGATTATCCAAGTATATTTTGTGTGAGATGAAAGGTACTAAATGGCATCACTTTGGAGGTATTTTTAATTTCTAATACACCACCATGGACATCACTCAGTACTTGTGATAGACAGTGTATGAACTGGTAGCATGGTTGGTGTAGTAGCTAGGGTATGGGCAGGATGATCTGGTGTTTTATTCCTGGCAGGGGCAAGAGACATTTGTCTACTCCAAAAACACCCAGAGTTTCTTTGCTCCCCACCTATTTGAAGGGTACTGTCTTATATTGGGGATAAAGCAGCCAGGGCATGAAGCTGACCACTCGCCTCCATCAAGTGCCAGGTTTAAGTATGAGGTTTAAGAATGAGTGGAACTATACCTCTGCCCCTCCTTTATGCCTGAACAGAATGCATAGGGTTGACTTCACCGTGACTTTGTGGTATAGCTGTGCATCATTAACAGTTAAGTATTATTAGAGAGGGGTAAACCTGTATCAACAAAGACATGAATAATACATGTGTGAAGGGAAGGTGAATGGTAGAGTAATGAGGATTAGAAATAGTTTCAACAGATAGGAAACATAGTTTTAATCTGTACAGCCTGTATAATTTGTGGCACTGGGACAGGCTTATCTCAAGTCATTTCATATTCCTGTCAGCCATCATTCCATCAGTGCTTCATATTTATTAATCTTTTATTGGGGGGAGGGGCAGTAGGTTGTGAATGGCTGTAGTACCAAGAAGCTGAGTTGCATCCCACCCCAAGAATAAGAAAGAATATTGAAAGTGTAATATTTAATATTCAGTATTATTTTATTGTCTTGGATAAAATACAGATGCCACTTACATAGGAGCTACATTGCTCATATTTTGGAGATGTTACATTCTTCAACTTCAGTATCTGTAAAACTGAAAATCAACCTTCTAGAACCTGCTACAGTTTTTTTTTAAGCGTTACTTTTGTCACATCTCTAGTAGTATGCATTTTGTAGTTTCACAGGACCATTTGAAGTACTTAATTGGATATTAATGCCTTTGTCTGTCATGTAGCCTATACTGCAACATATATACTGGTACTGAAAATTCTTCACTTGTTCAAGTACTGTATTATCTGCAACAGTTGTTACTGTTATGGGTTTTTTGTCTTTAAAAGTAATTATGTTTTTGATGTAGAAATGTTCATATTATATTCATTGCTCATATTAATATAACATAAACATGTACCAAGAGTAATACTCATACAAGTTTCGTCAAACCACCGTGAAAACCTTAACACTCTGACCAAATGACAAATTCAACCAAATATTTCTGCGTGGGAACTTCTTGGAGTTTTTACATCTGCGTGAGTATATTTAAAAAAAAAAAAAATAGGGCACTAAAATGTAGAAAAGAGTAATTTATTAATTTCATCTTTACTCTTTCATAATTACAAAATGAGCATTTGGTATGCAGTCAAAGATTCCAATTTTGAGTTCAGTAGCTTGGTTAGTATATTGGGTGACTGTTTTGTGTTAATTGATAAAGGACGTTTATTTTGTCTCTGGCAAACCTTTATGATAGTTTAGAACTATGCATTTTTAAGTGTAGACTTGTTTAAGGCCACAATTTATTTTCACTGGGTCAATATTGAAGCAACATTTTTCAACAATTTCAACTAACAAATGCACACAACTGTCATTTAATTCACAATAATATTTTTATAAACATTGAACTCCTACATGTTCAGACCTTACTTGTCCATCATAAGGGAGAACATTATTTGGTGTTGTACAAAACAGTTACTAAACAATATTTTGATCTGTTGCACATCTGGAAGAACTGTTGGGATCCTTACATGTGGACTGAGTACGTGTAGCAAACAGAATTGTTACACAGCAAAGTGGAGCAGCATGTGGAAGTGTAGTACCATGAATACAGCCACATGCTGCTCCAATTTACTGTGTAACACTACACATATTCAGTCCACTTGGAAGAATCTCACGCGTTCTTACACATATACAACAGATCAAAATACTGTTTAGTAACTGCTTTGTACAACATAAACTAATGTTTCCCCTGATGATGGACCAGTAAGGTCCAAAACATGCAGGAGTTCAATGTTTTTAAACATACTCTTGTGAATTACGTGACAGTTGTGTGCATTTGTTGGTTGAAATTGTGGAAATTGAAATATATTGCTCAGAATGAACAATATAAAATTTAAGCCGCAATAATTCCCATTGGCTAGTATTGCACTAGGAAATGGAAAGGCACAATTACTGAGCCATCAGTACCTGTATGATATTATGGAAAATATCTCACATTGCTTTAAATGCCTTTACTTATAAGCTTGTAGTTAAATGATAAGGAGCACATTATGGTAATCCTCAGCTTAGTGATTCCTTGAGTGCCTTTAGATCTAAGTCAGTTGAAAGATCTACCAAAATCTATTTCCATAAAAGAAAGTATACGTTATTAATTGATGCATATAATTTATTATTCAGTTGATTTCTTGAAATAACTGAGGTTATGAAACATTGAATTTTTATATTATTTTCTTTATCTTAGTACAGATCTCTTACTACTGTTACCTATTTTAAAGTTCACTGTCATCATGGTGTGTTGGAGTTTTTCAGTAGACAGTTATTCCTAATGTGTGTTTTAAAGGATTAAAATTCTAATATAAACACATTTTATTTGGTTATAAAAAGAATATTTCAAACAATTCTCATGATGTAAACATATGAAAATTGTTGTAGTTGTACGGCATCGTAATTTCTTTCCTTTGCCACTAAGTGCCACTGATAATTGAAATTTCATCTTTATTGTAATGTTCTGAAGGTTTCTATGAATCCTTGATGAGACAACTGAACCCCACTATCTCTCCTCACATCACACCCTTACCCAAGTCATCCATATTTACATTTTCTCTTACAGTGTCTCAAACACATACAGTAGAGTCTCAAAATCCATGACCCTTCCATGATTGTCAGTTTTAATACCACTGTAACCTTATGTGACTGGTTCCCACAAACTGGATGAGACCACATAGTTGGAGGCAGCTTTCTGCAATCTCATGCTGTTACAGAGATCACTTCATGCTTTGCCATGCTTTGTCTTTCACTGAGGGAGGCTGAATTTTTTTGTACTTTATGCAAAAAGGCTCTCTTCAATTAGTTAATGTACTTTATGCTTCCAAAAATATTTTGTTAGGAAAAACCTTATGCCTTTTATGCTTTTGGAGGTTATTTTATATTTTTATTGCTGTTATTTTGTACATTCTTCAAAGCAAATGGGTGTTTACACTGAGAATGGATTTGAGTGTTGGCGATGGTTGTATTAGTTGTAGTTAATACAAAGAATGGAGACTCTGCTGTACTGTATAGCTTCCAGGGATAAGCACAGTATAGATACATCAATCAGCAGTCTTTCATTTTGGCTATAGCGCAGTGGCACAAATAAGAACTTCTCTGCAAAACACCGACACAGATAATCTTATACAAATATTCCTTCCCACAAAACAAAAATGTGTGTCCATATTATAGAAAGATTCCCTTATTTTAACCATGCATCTTTTTTAATTGGTATCACATTTGTTACTGCTGTCATTCTCTCAATTTAGTACAAAATGAAAATGGAGGGAACATTTAAACATTCATGCAAGTCTACCTTTAATATGTGAGATTAGTTTAGTGAAGAATTATCATTCAGGGAAGGAATCATACTTGCATAACCCTGATTAGAATTTTGAAATTACAGATGAGATACAGGGTTTCACATATGTTCTCTTAGTTTTTCATGGTGAAGAGCTGGGTAAAGGTATAAAAACTTGTCTCTTGATGCAAACTGGTCAGACTGCAGGGTTAATCTAATGAATTTCCAGCTGTGTCTAAATGTATCAAACACGCAAAAGTATAAGGAAAAACTGGTTGTTGACTCTTTCATTGTACATATGTACAGAATATCTTGAAATATCATTGTAAATTGTGGCATACATCTGCCTCAGAAAGTTTGAAAATTGTGTGTAATCCATAAATGTGTGGCTCGAACTGTCAGGTAGCAGTCATATTGAAATAATGTAGTACATGAGCCTTAACAACACATGATGTGTTCTGTTGTGTGTGTGTTGCAAATGTTAAGAGTATCATAATGGATAAAAAAGATCATAATTACTGAAAGGAGAAAGTGCTTCTGTTAATGATTAAATTGCATTTGAAAATAATGGGATGATAGTTTACAAGAGAAAAGTTACATAAAGGTAACTGAATTTGTGTTTAAAGTGAGTTGAAATGTATACCATTAGCAGAACTACGAATTCTAGTCCACTTAATAAGTTTTTCCTTTCTTTTTGAAAAATTCAAAATAATAGGAAATATCTGTGGAATGTGAATGAATTTAAATATTTGGAATTTACAGAATGTTATTATTATGAGCGCATGAAATTATCTTAGTTATTCCTGAAAAATAGTTTTGTTATTGATGTACATGTCATCATATTTTAAGCACTATAAATCTAGGTTACTACTGTTACAGCACAGTTTTGTTCATTTATTGAAGTGCAGGTACACGTTTAACTTACAGTACCTTCCTCCACTCATTTTTTTGAACACTTTTAGTAAGGTGTGTGTCTGAATTTGTTGAGCAACTTTACGCTGTGGCAGTGTAATTCTAGATTAATATTGTACTTTCAAATTACGGTAGGTTCAGGTTGTTTGGTCTGGAAGTAACTTATATATCTTTGCTGCTAAATATCTTTGTAATTTTTATTAAGAGCTGAAATTGACCTTGATTCACCATGTCAGTTCCTTCACATTAAGTCCTCAGTGCAAGTTCCTTCCAGGTCAAACACCCACTAAGGGCATATTAAGGGATATGTTGGAAGGTGTTGATTCTAAACTTTTGAAACTTGTTTATGGACACTGTATGTTATCCATTAGAAAGAATTAATGGGTACTGCAATATATATATATGAATTGTAAGCTGTGCATATATTTTAAAAACTTCAGACCATTATTGTAAGTTTTGTGAAAAATACAACACTACAAATCAAGTAAGTTGTTCAACATGAAACCATTAATGTTCCTACTACAGTATCATATACATGTCATATTCTTTCCATAATTTCATATTAAATAAATTTAATCGTTCCCTTTCACCAGTAAATGTATGTGAGGGCATGGATGCATTTGCAAGTCAGCGCATGTGAGATTTGTGAAGAGACAAAGTGGTTTTGGGACAGATGTTATTCACAGTACTTGAGTTTATCCATCAGTATAATTCCATCTGTGTTACATAATAATATTCCATGCATGTAGCAACAATGCTATGCATCTATTCATTCAGCAACAATGCAATGTATTCTTAGAAGTTGAGAGTATCATTAAATAAAACATTTCACTCCCTCATGAACAGGTTAGCCACCACAGCCACCAGCACTTAAATACAACATTGTGTTTCATGGCCCAGCAATAGTGTGTGTGTGTGACTTTTGTGATGGCAGTTACATATTTTGCAAATTTTATATCTCTTCATGCTGTTTATAATTATCCTTAGTATCTGTAACAGTATTTATGGATTACTTTGAAGTGTTTCCTGGGTTTGCAGTCTTTCTTTAGTATAGTGACAAGTGTTATGCAAGTTCATGTTTGGAGGGGAGCAACCACAATCAATAGCAAAGGTTAGTGTGTATTTCATTTTTGACTCAGGCATATGGATCCCATTTTTTAACAAGAGAGAGAATTAATGTATAACATAACATTGGGGCATGTTTGTGCAACTGTTGTTGCAGTGGACAAGAAATAAGACAAATTCTGAGTGTGTTTGTAGCCCTACATATCAATCATGCAATGCACGTGCACCATATTGTCATCTGTGGCTTGTCGGCCTCTACAGTATTCTTCCACGTTATGACATAAGGGCACAATTTTTTTAAGAAACATTGTTGAACATAAAATGTGTTTTGATTTTCTCCAAAACTTTTGTCTTGAAATATTTCTCATTCTAAGAAGAATTGAGCAACATGTCAAAAATATATATTGGTATTCATGTAAAGTACCCATTTTTCTTGTCAGATTTTAAGGAAACCCAAATTATCTTGACAGATTGTTGAAAAAAAAAAAGTGTAAAGCCTCTGTGCTATACCAACCACTTAGGTCTAATTCTAAGAGGCAGCATAATTCTCGCAAGCTAACACCTGTTCATCTACTCACGAAATTATCAACCTTTTATGGCACCTGAAAGTTTACTGTCTCATGAGCAAGAGAAATTTTAAGTTTAGGATATGACACTGGGTTAATGGGTAATTGGATTGCAACATTTCGAGGACTTTTGATCCTTGAAGATGATGACTCTACCTTGCCTCAAAAGGTTGGGATATGACTACCCATTAACGCAGCGTCATATCCCACAAAAACAGAATGCTCAGCTACATTGCTGCCAAAACCTCAAAACCAGAGGTGAATCCTGTTCAAACACTCACACCCAAGTTCCTTGAGATCCATTTTACAATACAGAGTGACCACAAAATGACATTATTGACAATCTAGTATAAGTTTGTAAAGAGTGACAATCATACACAATACACATATCAATGTGAAATTTCAAGGGTGTTAAAAACTGTCCTTCGCTGGCTTCTAAGCATGTTCTGGCAAGACGTTCAACTTTCTACTCAATACACGTTTTAAAACTTCTCTGAGACACCACTGATGGCAATTACATTGTTTTTATAATGTTGCAGTAACATCGTTGGGTCGTTTTCAAACACTCCATATTTCAAGAAACCCCACCAAAAAAAATCTGGTGACAGCAATGGACAGATCT